>Ga0265294_10005043_pt1 | contig 16182 bp, 17 predicted proteins | sample MunlanPumphouse3_FD_192504 | JGI IMG/M metagenome (GOLD analysis project Ga0265294, IMG submission 192504) | Groundwater microbial communities from a municipal landfill in Southern Ontario, Canada - Pumphouse #3 | ecosystem: Environmental > Aquatic > Deep subsurface > Groundwater | place...
GAACAGCCCGAGAAAGATCATGACGCTCCCCAGGGTAGAGGGGTTCTTTCTGCTCATCTTTGTGCTGGCCCACGATATCGCCAGCGCCGATGCGGTGATGCCGAGAAAGAAGGTCGCCGCCACACCGAGGCTCACGCGGAAACTGTCCATGCCGGTTGTATCCGCAAGTACGATGCATGCAAGAAATGTTGCCGTCAGACAGGCGGGGCAGGGCAGGGAGAGCCAGAGGAAACTGCGGCGCGAAAGATCGCTGCGCCGGGCCAACCAGTCCTTCCGTGTCCTGATACCAAGACCTATCAGGCCGAGAGCGATGATCACGTGCACGAGAAGGCCGATCCCGAGTATCCCGCCGGTGACCTCTGCCGGCACGATGCCGGAGAGTATCCCCACAAGCCCGGCCGCGACCGCGTAGACTCCTGCAAACAGGAGGAGTTCCCTCCTCCTGAGGGGAGAGAGTCCGCAACCCACCCCCGATTTGAGCGAGAGAACGGCGATCCCAGTGATCGTGCCGGCGGTGAGAAACCCTGCGATATCACTCACTCCTCACCGCCTCCTGTACCAGAACCCGGTGCCGACCGCCCCAAGGATCATAAGGACCAGGACGAAGGCAAGCAGCGGCATGCCGGTCGTGGATGAGGTGGCAGACTCCTTTGTCGTCTCTTTCATCACTTTCCCGCTCACGTCGTTGCCCGGGTCGGCTTTTTGTGCTACCTGTCCGGCGGGGGACAGGCTATCCATACCAAACCCGCCTGAAGCGGCGGTGGTGTTGGTGGTCGTGTCCCCGTTTGTTTTGTTAGCCTCTTCGCCCTTCTTTTGAAGGCCGAGGGTGTCGTCCCGGCCGCCGCTGTCTTCGGAAGATCCTCCGTCCGAACTCTGCTGCTGTTGTGCAGCCTGGGCCACGCCGGCGATGTACTCGCCGAGGATGAGGTTCCCGCAGGTATGGTGACAGCAGGTCACGCCGTGTGCATCGACCGACTTCTGGTAATCCTGGGCAAGTCTCTGTTTCACCGCCTCGCTCGGCGTCCAGTAGCCTGTGCGGATGGCATCCAGCATCCGGGCGGCCATGGACTGGAAGGCGTAGGGGTTGTTGCTGTCCAGGTAGCCGCTGACGCCGAGGTCGTGACAGTCTCCGACGTAGGTCTCGTAGACGCTATCCCACATATCGCCGGTGATGAGGTCGGGCATGCTCACGTCCCAGATCCACAGGTATTCGACAAACCCGTTCATGTACCGGGCGCCGTCGTAGCCGTGCTCCATCATGCCCCGGATCCACTCGGGGTTGAGGTAGCGGGAGTAGAGGTCGCGGCTGAGAAAATTCTCCAGGGTCTCGACCTTCTCCCCGCCGGGGCTCCTGAGGTTGTTGATGTACATATCAGGAGCGCTGCCCGTGACGCTCTCGATCGCCAGGCTCAGCCCGCCGACATACGCGGCGACATGCGGATGATCCAGCGTCCCGTAGAGGGTGGTCGACCGGCTGAAGATCCCGCAGTCGACGTCGCCGAGATTCTCCTTGAAGACATCGATGTACTGCTCTCCCCAGGTGTCAAGACCATAGATGTAACTCATCCGGCTGATGTAGAGATCGGCGATCTTCTGCCGGTCCTCCCAGGTGTCGCTGGCGCCGATGGCGTGATCGGTGTTGGTATTGTAGGAGTCCGGGGGCGGGCAGAAGATGCGGGCAAGCGAGAGCTGGCGCGCCTCTTCCTCGCCGTACCCGGCCGCGATGAGGCTCTGGTAAATCGCCTCGCTGTGCACTTTCACGTAATTTGGTGTTGCACCGTCGTCGGCAGCAGCCGCGAGCCGTACCGCTTTGTCGATGAGCTTGAGTTTGCTGCCGTAGATATCGCGGTACAGGCCTGATGTAACGACGAGAACGTCGATCCTCGGCCGTCCGAGCTCGGCGGCAGGGATGAGTTCCACGTCGTTCACGCGATTTCCCTTGCCCCATACCGGCCGGACGCCGAGCATCCAGAAGATCTCGGATTCCATGGTGCCCTGGTGGCGCGAGGTCTCGCACGACCAGAGGAGGAAGGCGACCTTGTCCGGGTACTCGTCGTGCTTCTCGCAGTGGGCCTGGAGCAGGGCGTCGCCCATATCCTTCCCCACCGCCCATGACGCACGCGTCGGGATGATCCGGTCGTCGAAGGTGTGGAGGTTTCTGCCTGTCGGGAGGGCGTCCGGGTTTCGTACGGGGTCGCCGTTCGGGCCGGGCGGGATATACTTCGCTTCGAGGGCGTCCAGGATCCGCGGGATCTCGATGGAACAACCGTTGATGCGGTCGAGGTAGTCCAGGGCCAGTTCGAGGTCGGCGGTGACGGCGGCCGACGTGGTCCCGAGGACTGTAGACTGGGCGCCCGCCGGGGACGTGCCGTTGAGGATGACGGCGCTGAGGAGCGTGATGGAGACCCCTTCGGTCGCGTCAACGGCGGAGACATGCTCTGCATACTCGGGCCCGAGCATCGCCTCGATCATCGCGACAAGGCTCTCCCCGGTCGGTGTCTCGCTCAGGGTATGGGACCCGTAGGGCATGAAGGCGGTCTTCATCTCCCGGAGGTACCCGCTGAGGTCGGGGAGAAACGCCTCGAAGGTACTGTTATCGGTCTTCAGCACGGTCAGGTCGGCGCCAAGGGCACGATCAATGTTGTTTTCCTGTATTGCGGCAAGGATCTTCTCTTTGTATCGGGCCTTCACGGCATCGTCGACAACCTCACGGTAGTTGGCGAGGGTCCCTTCGAGATCGGCAAACGGGCCGTAGAGCCCGGAGGGGATGAGGACCGGCGTCATGAAATCGACGATTGCCATGTTCGCCCGGCGGCGGTTGAACGTCCCTTCCGCATCCATGGACAGGACACTGATATGGGGCATATCCCCGCTCAGGATCGCGCCCCAGTCGTCGGCGGCGAGCCCTCCTTCTTTCCCGGGCATCATCGGGATGTTTGAGAAGATGGAGAAGATCGCGTCGGCGTCGTAGACACGGTCCATGTACATGTAGAAGGCGAGGTACTGGTGCGTAGGAGGAATCTCACCGTCGTGGTAGAGAACGTTGTCGTCCTGGTCCCAGCCCCACACCGGGTGGGGTACAAGCAGGACGTTGCCGTACCTGATGGTCGGGATGACGATCGAACCTTCGTAGACCATGATATTGCCGGGCGGCGGCCCCCAGATCGCGGTCATCTCGTCCTGCTTCTCTTTGGGGAGTTCGTTGAACCACTGGAGGTACTGCGACTCCGGGATCAGGATGCAGTCGCCCTGTTGGACGCGCTCTTCCAGGATCTCGGGCGCCCAGGTTGCGATGTTGTGGCCCCTGGTCATCATCAACTCGGCCAGTTCGTCCCGGTCGGGGAGGGGTTCGGAGCCGAGATTGTAGCCGCGCTCCTTCATCGCACCAAGCAGCGCTGAAAGGCTTGCCTGTGCGTCGAGGTAAAAGTCCGGGTCCGATCCCACGCCTGCCTTTCCCCCGGCGTCAGCGTAGTAGGGGATCACCACCTTCTTCTCCGCATTCGCGGTGCGATGGAGCCTGACCCAGCCAAGGGTGCGGTCGGTCATCCATGCCACCTGGTCGTCGATCGGTTTGTTGTAGAGGGTGCCGGTAACCGGGTCCAGTTCCTTGGCGGCGATGACGATCGGTTCGATGAGGCCGTCCTGCTCCCCGTAGCTCAGGTCATACCTCTGTCCGGGGCTGACACCGTGAGGGCTGTTCTTCCATGTCGTCTCGTTCTCGTAGAAGGGTCGGATGGCATAGAGGACCGGTACATTCAGTTCCTGCAGGTTCCTGATACCGCGATCGGGATCCCGGGAATCAAGTCTGGCTCCCGTAGAGAATCGAACGGCGGTGTCGATGAGCACGTTACCATCCTTGAGGAAATACCCGGTTCGTACGGGATCATCGTACCCATAGGTGCCCACAATGACGTTTGCGCCCCAACCTTCGAATGATCGTACCAGGGCATCGATCATCACTTTGTCGTTCTCGAGGTACTTGTACGAATTGGGCATGATCCCGACGGTCGGCGCCGCTGCGTCGTACGTGCCTGTGGCAGCATACCAGTCCAGGTAACTGGCGGCGTCGGCAAAGATCTCTGGTGCATCGGGGTGATAGATCCCATAGAGTGGACGTTCTTCAGGCGGTTCCACGCTCATGCTGAGGTTGCAGTAGGTGACGCCGATAAAACGGACAAGGTTGTTGTAATTTTTCTGCGATGGGTATTTCATGTATTCCTGGATCGTGGCGAATTCCGGGCCGGTAGTATTGATGGTATTGAGGGGGTAGTGGAAAGAGTTCTGACCCTTGGGTCCCCAGGCAATGATCACGGCACCTCGGTCCCGGGCCTGCATCACAGCATCCTTGAATGTGTCAAAATCTGCTGGTGTCATCTCGGAGAGGAGAATGACCTTTGAACGACTGAGATCAAAGGGGGAGGTTTTGTACCAACTGGCGTGATAAACGGTCACATTTAGCTTCGCACTAATAAAGGGATCGTCGGCGACTGTCTCCAGTATCCCGGCTTCATATATGTCCGCGACATAACTAAACTCCGGCCTGCCGGCGGGCGGCACCGGCGCGGCAAGGTCATGCGCCGTCCCATACCCGATCTCGTCCAGTGCGAGGATGAGATTTCCGAGGTTCTCTTCTCCGCCGTAGAGCCAGTACCTGGTCATGTTCCCATCTGCGGGGGTACCGGGACCGTCACCGAGATCGAATGTTATCACGACGGCGTTTGCGCTCAGGGTGGCGTTGACCGCTTCGACGGTGACGTTGTCGAGCGATGCCAGAAATACGAGGGTTTCATTGGAGAAATCGTAGGAGAGCGCTCCCGTCTCGTTGAGGAGCGTCACGTTCAGGGACGATGCGGCCGCTGCGGCCTCCAGCCCCTCCGGCATACCGGTCTCGTTCACGACGAAGGTGAGACGGTGAGACGTCTCGTTCCCTGCCGGTGTGGCGTTGGCCGCTTCCGCTGGGGTGGCGTTGGTCACCTCCGTGGGAGTGGTGTTGGTCACCTCAGTCGGCGTGGGGGTGACCGCTTCCGTGGGGGTGGCGGTAACCGTTCCCGGCGGTATCCCATCAGGTTCCTCCGCTCCTGTGGCGTTGCCGGAATGCCGGAGCGTGATACTGTCATCCTCCACCGGGGTCCCGTTGAACGTTTCACCCGGTCCGGGGGTGATGGTGGGCGCCGGGGCTACGCCGGCGGTGTACGCACCCGCGCCCTGGAAGGCCAGCAGCAGTGCAAACAAACACGCAAGTATCGGTCGCGTCATGGTTCTTCACGCCCCTGAACATCATAGGGAGATTTTGCTACGGGGTTCACGATCTCCACAGCATGGAATACTTCGATGCCTCTCCCCCGCGCCGTACCCTGCTTTTTCACACCGAAGAGGGGAGAGGCGATCCCCGGCTTCGGGCCGGTTGCGCTCCAGGCGATGCCGGCATTGCAGTTCTCTGATTCTGACGTTATTTTCTGCACATCTACACGAGTGTACACGAAATCACCTGTTCTGTGATTCTTTATGCATAATCTCTGGAACTCTTTCAGATTCGGCCATCCTATGAGAATCCCGGTCTGATACCGGGATTCTCTCTCCGCCCCCGGTCGGGAGCGGAGTCGGCATCACGGCCTGTATATTCTAAAAGAGATTTGGTCGTAATAGCCTGTACCCAAAAAAGATTCTAAAATGTCTTAGTTTCCGATAATGTTTTGAATAAATGCACATTTTAGAAAGATGTTCGGGTTCCCGGCTCTGCCGGTACGCTCCCTTCTTCACGACGAAAGCAGGAACGGGCCGGGTTGCCGCCTCCTCCCGGGTCCTGCGCTGGTAGGTGCAGGGGTATCGAATCCGGGAGGGATGACCTCCCGTTCCGTTCAGGAAGTCCCGGCCCGGCGGTATCTTTCAGAGAACTGCATCTGGTGCCGGGTCGATCATCAAACGTCGGGATACAGGCGTGCCGGTTCATTGGCAGATTTTTGCTATCCGGAGCCCGCTTTTTGGGAGAAATTTTACCGGCAATCATGATGCCGCCTCTCCCTATAGGGAGAAGTCATGCGCTTTTTCGTTGACACCCGCTAATGATAGATCAGACTCATCAGGCGTGGGTTCAGCATGCATCCGTAACAAAACTGTGTTGCAAGGCCGATTGAATCGTCAGGCTCCTCAAAATCATACCAATCCCATTCATCCTGGGTCTTAGGCCGAATACCTGCTCGCATTGCGCCGATGTTTCTTGCATCGTAGCCGTTCTCACACAATATCAGAACGCAGTGTCCGGTATACGGAGTACTTGTTCTTTTTGCACGTAAATAGCCCAATTCGTAGGTGACCGAATCGTTAATGCCGTGCTCATTCTCCTCTTCTTTGAAAAAGTAGACTATATGGACCTGGCTTCCATCAATCAGGCATTCGGACATCCGCACATTATACGCCGAATGATCCTCATCTGGCTGCTGAGGATTCTGTTCTTGGAGATCATACGATACCCTTGCGCTAAACCCTTCTTTGTCGCAGAGGTGTTTCTTTAACATTTCCAGGTGGGGTCTGCGAAAAGAGCCTATTATTCCAATATTTACTCTCTTTTTTACATCTTCCGGGAATCCGAGCTCTTCAGATAACCCAGAAAGAAAACTCATGAGAAGAGATCACGAATTGGTACTGATAATCGTTGCAGATGGTTTTTTGTTACCTGTTCTCACAAACCCTTATATGTAAGTAACAAATATAGGACCTATAGCACGGAGTAGATGAGCACATGGATCAGGCTGAAGTGGATACGTATCTTGCTAAAGTACCATCTGTTATCATCAACGCCACTGCTCCATTGGGGGACAAGAAGTGCTGGGCGTTGTACATTGCACTGCTGGACAGTGATGAGGGATTGAGGTTTAACCAGTTGAAAGGGATCTTCAAAGCTGAGTCCCCTGAAATTTCCCGCTCTCTCAAATCACTGGCAAGCGCCGGGCTTATTACAAAACGTGCGCGCCGTCTGGCTGATGTAGGGAACAATGAAGTGTCGTATTACGTACCGACGATTCTCGGGGAGAGCCTTATAAAGTCACTTTACAGGGGCATGTTGCCATCAAAACCTATAGGCATCAGGCAAGCAGCCACCGTACGGGCAGAGTATGCAGGACTCAAGGGCAGTAACACCGGGGTCAGGATCCGTATTGGTGACCGGATAAGTGATTCTACAAAGTATTCACGCAGCGCGCCCCAACACTATGGTACTATTTCAGGCACATCTCAAGGATGTGTGAGCCATGGATGAGGTTAAAAAGTCAGACGGACCGAAATTCTCGGTAGCAGAAGATCCTGGATTCAGGGTAATTCACGTCGATGGCGTCTATGGAGTATTAAACTCAGCAGGAGGGCAATTGACGTTCTATCAGGATTTAATGAAGGTTGGCGTTGATGAAAATGGTTCGATGGCGATTAAGGCAGTAGAGCGCGTATTGGTAGCCGATATACGGATGTCACCAGAGGTATTCAGGTCTACAGCATACTGGATGATGGAGCAGGCACAGGACTACGAAAAATGGGTGGTGGAAACGTTCCAGCAAGAAGAGTCGGATAAGTCTAATGATATGCCGGGATAGGCAGACGGCATTCCTCCCCGGCTTGAAGATCGGGGTCTCCTGCCTGATGCGGATGAAAGCGGCCGTGGATACCGCACAACAGAGCGGGCATGCTCTGCTGCCGGCCATCAGTACTGCATTTGAAGAACGGTATCGCAGGATTCTCGAAGCCGGGGAGAGGGAAGCGGAGACCACCGGGGTTCCCCGGGAGCAGAGATAGCGCGGCAGAAAGAAGCAGCCGAACGCGAAGAATCTCCTGGATCGCTGTCGCAACTACCAGGGAGAGATCCTGGCATTCATGAAGGGTTTCACCAGACCCTTCACCAATACTCAGGCCGAACGGGATCTCCGGGACGTTCCGGAGTGAAGAGGGCGCTCTGAACTACATCAACCATCAAGAAGCACGATCATCCGGTATTACCGGAACGGAGGAGGGTATTCGAGGGGACGCCCTTCGTCCCAGCGGCGACTCACCGGGTGCCCAGAACAGGCACGTTTCGGAAACGTTACCTGAACCGAAGATCTTTCGAGGGAGGTTCATTACACCCATACCCCACAGTTTTACAGCGCAGGGAGTCTTCTCCTTGCAGAATCATAACCGAAAAGCGGTGAACGGATTGACAGCAACAAAAGAACTCATAGACCACATGAAAGCAGAACTGGAGCACGTGCACGCCGACCTGGAACACGTAGGAAGAGACATTGAAGAACTCAACGCACACATCAGGAACCTTGATAGCCATCTCCACCATCTTCTTGATGAAACAGGAACGGGGATCATCGAGTGAGTACCCTTCAAACCTGTCTCGATCCGGTTAGATCCGGGTTCGCTCCCCCATGCGAGTGATGCAGGCGGCCCCGGTGAACACCCCCCCTCTCTCAACGGCCGGTAAGTAACAGGGCAGGATTCCTCCTGCCCCCTCGTCCGGAGACCGGGTGCGGCGGCGATTGTTCACCGCATACGGCCCGCCCGTCTCACTATCCGGGTTCCCGGCCGGTCTGGTGCAAAGAAGATCTGGCTCCGCATTCATGACACTTTTCTCTGATACGCTCTCCTCTTCCCGAAATTGATCTTCTGTCCCGGAACGGCTCCGCCGCACGAGTGCCACCGGAATATGCGCATCTGCAGCCACGACGAGGATGATCGCCTCTCCGAAGCCGGTTCCACCCCCTTCCCGCTGCCGGTGCCTTGCACGTTGTTCGTGCCTGAAGGCCGGCAGGTCTACTCCGCGGCCTCGACCCACCCTGCTGCACCGCCCGGGCACGTAACCCTGACGGGGCTGCCCCCGGCCGCTCCTCCCCGGAGAATCGGTTGCATCGGAAGGCCTTCGGATATCCACACAATCCGAATAAAATTTGCTTCCGGGGACTCAAACCCGGATCTCTTTCGGCCCGGGATTATATCGACCAAACAAGAGAAGATGGTCATATGGAACGATCAGAATCGTCAGAACAGACGGCGGTGACCATGCTCGACCGCGTCGGCCCGAAACGCCGGTGTCCGCCCTTCCGGGACGCCCAGGAGTATGCTGCCCGGGATGGACAGGGAGACTCTCCGGTCTTCTCCCCCCGTCAGTCCCGCCGGGTACCGGACGAACGTATGGCGTGCAGGGACGAGCCCCATCAGGGCAGCCCCGGAGGAGGGATGATGGGCGACGTCTCTCCTCTCACGCTCCTTGCCGCCGGAACCGAGGCGACGATCGCCGGGATCCGGGGCGACGGAGGGCTGCAGATGCGCCTCTCCGGGATGGGGCTCTGCCCCGAGGCCCGGGTGACGATCCGGTCTGCAAACCGGGGCTCAGTCATCGTCGCGGCCGGCCCGGCCCGGTATCTCCTCTCGCGGGGAACGGCGGCGAAGGTACTCGTCAGGGTGACGCAGGGGGCCGCATGACGAAGAAGATCCGGATTGCGCTCACCGGCAATCCCGGTGCCGGCAAGGCGGAGATCTTCGCCGCGCTCACCGGCAATCGGTCCCGGGTGCCGACGGAGAAGAAGACCGGCCGGGTCAGCCACAACGGCTACGATGTCGAAATCGTCGATCTCCCGGAAACCTGCAGCCTGACAGCCTACTCCGCAGGCGAGATCATTGTTCGGGACTTCATCCTCGATGAGACGCCCGACGTCGTCGTCCAGGCCGTGGACGCGGCGAACCTGGAGCGGGATCTCTACCTGACGACCCGGCTCGCCGAACTCGGAGTTCCGGTCGTCATCGCCCTGAACGTGGCTGATGTGATCGACCCGGAGAGGCTCTCGGCGTTCCTTGAGATCCCGGTCGTCTGCACGGCCCGAACCCGGGGTGACGGCAGAGAAGACCTCCTTGACGCCGCGATCAGGGAGGTGGAGACCGCACCCTGCCACGAACGGATCATGGACTATGTGGACTACGGCGCGGAGGTGGAGACGATGATCGCATCGCTCATCGATCTCCTCCTGACCGACAGAACCCTCACCGTGCGATATCCCCTCCGCTGGCTCGCGGTCAGGCTCCTGGAAGGAGACGAGGATGCTCTGGCAAGGATCCCATGCGGCCTCGCCTTTAATCGCCTGCAGGACTTCCTCTCCCTCGTCGATTCAGACGAGTACCGGGCCGCTATGGTGGAAAGGCGCTATGAAGCGATCGCGGCCATCCTGCCGCAGGTCCTGAGCCCCGGCACCGGCGTTCCTGCCGCTCCCTGCCGCTGCCCGGGCTGGTGTGGGAATGCCGGGGATCGTTTGGTCGTGGAGTATGTCCTGACCGAGAAAGGGAGGGAAGCTGCGGGAAGACTCGCAAAAATGGGGCGCCATATCGGGCTTAACTGACAAAAGCCGGTGTGCCGGCAGACAAAACCTGCTTTTCCCCCCCGGATCCCCGTCTCCACGGTTCCGGCTGTACTGACGAATCCTTCCGACACCATATGGTCGCAAGCCGTCCCTCTGTTCCGGGAACCCCGGACGCTTCCACGGTTGGTCCGGCAGCAAAGCATTGTACCTTCATTTGCAGATGTGCCAGCCGCACGCAGAAGGCCGCGAAAGAAGTGTGGGGTTTAGGTACTATGGTCCGGCGGAGCACCGCCGATGCCGGTCTCCGGTTGCCGTGGGTGAACGTGGCGGTTCCGACCGCATGCCTGAACCGGCAACGGCCGGCGCCGCGGAGTTCCCGGGAAGCCGTTCATGTCCATTGACCTTCGGATTTTTCCGGTTTCCGAAAAAAATTCGTTTCAGGGACTCAGATCCGGACTTTTTTCGGCCCGGGATTATATCGACCGAACGAGAGAAGAAAGTCGTATGGAACGATCAGAAACACCAGAACGCACTGCGGTGACCACGCTCGATCGCATCGGCTTAACGTGCCGGTGCCGTGTCGCTGGCATCCGCGCGTCCGGGGCGCTCAGGAAGCGCGTGCTTGCCATGGGCATGGTGCCGGGGGCGGAAGTGGAGGTAGTCCGGGCCGCTCCTCTCGGCGACCCTATGGAGTACCGGGTGAAGGGGTACTGCCTCTCGCTGCGGCGCGCCGAGGCGAGTCTCATCGAGGTTGTCCCGGTGGTGGGATGATGGAAGGCACCTGCCCGCTTGCCCTCCTTGCTGCCGGAACCGAGGCGAAGGTCACCGATGTCCGGGCCGGCAGGGGGATGCAGGCGCGTCTCTTGGGAATGGGCTTTTGCCCCGACGCCCGGGTGACGGTTCAGTGCGCGGATCGAGGTTCGATCATCGTTTCGGTCGGTGATGCCCGGTACGCCCTGTCAAGGGGAATCGCGATGAAGATATTCGTCGGCATTGCGAAGGGGTCTGCATGACGCGAGAGATCCGGATTGCGCTCACCGGCAACCCCAACGTCGGCAAGACGACGCTGTTTAACGCGCTCACCGGCTCACGGCAGCATGTCGGGAACTGGCCCGGGGTGACCGTGGAGAAGAAGACCGGTAAGGTCAGCCGCAACGGTTGCGAGTTCGAGGTCGTCGACCTCCCCGGAACCTACAGCCTGACCGCGTACTCCGCGGACGAAGTCATTGCGCGGGATTTCATCCTCGATGAGAAGCCCGACGTCGTCGTTCAGGTCGTGGACGCGACGAACCTGGAACGGAACCTCTACCTGACGACGCAACTCGCCGAGCTCAGAACTCCGCTCGTCATCGCCCTGAATATGGCCGATATGGCCGAAGCGCAGGGCAACCCCATCGACTACCGGAAGCTCTCGGGGTTCCTTGAGATCCCGATCGTACGCACGGTCGGGACCCGGGGCGAAGGGTTGCAGGACCTCCTCGATGCTGCGGTCAAGGAGGCGAAGACCTCGCCGCACCACGAGCATACCATCGGCTACGGCAACGAGGCGGAGGAGATGATCGCAAAGCTCACCGATCCCCTTTCTGCCGACAGGACCCTTTCCGGGAAGTACCCGCTCCGCTGGCTCGCGGTCAAACTCCTGGAAGGGGACGAGAACGTCCTCGCGAAGGTCCGGGGGGGAGCGGCGTCTGCCCGCGTGCAGAGTATCCTCTCCTCCATCAATTCAGACGAGTACGAGGCTACGATGGCGGACAAGCGCTACGAGGCGATCGCCGCCATCCTGCCGCAGGTTCACCGCACCAACACCAGGGGCACGACGTTTTCGGACATGGTCGACCGTGTCGTCACCAACCGGTACCTCGGCATCCCGATCTTTCTTGCGCTGATGTGGGGGGCGTTCGAGCTGACGTTTACGGTCGCGACTCCCTTCATGACCGTGATCGATACGCTCACCGTATGGCTCGCCGAGTTCGCGGTCGCTTCGATTGAGCCCGCCTGGCTTGGCTCTCTCATCGGCGACGGTATCATCAGCGGTGTCGGCGCCGTCCTCATCTTCCTGCCCAACATCCTCATTCTCTTCCTGATCCTCGCGTTACTTGAGGATTCCGGCTACCTGGCGCGTGCTGCGTTCATTATGGACCGGCCTTTATATGCGCTCGGACTTCCCGGGAAAGCGTTCATCCCGATGCTGATCGGGTTTGGGTGCAACGTCCCTGCAATCATGGCCACGCGGTCGATCGAGAGCGAGAAAGACCGGCTGATATCGATCCTGGTCAACCCCTTCATGTCCTGCAGCGCGAGGCTCCCCGTGTATGTCCTCTTCGCCGGTGCATTCTTCGGGGCCCATGCAGGAGGCGTGATGTTCTTCCTCTACGTCCTCGGGATCGCCGTTGCGATTGCGTCCGCGAAGCTCTTCAGGAGCACCATCCTCCCGGGCGAAGTTTCTCCCTTTGTCATGGAGATGCCCCCGTATCGGCTTCCTACGGCAATGACGAGCCTCATGCACATGTGGAGCCGGGGGTCGATGTATCTCCGGAAAGCCGGAACGATCATCCTTCTCGGTGCCATGCTCGTCTGGGCTCTGGCGTCCTTCCCGTACGGCGTCGAGTACGGGAGCGCGGAGAGCTTTGCAGGTATGCTCGGACACCTGGTAGAACCGCTGGTGGCTCCGCTCGGGTTTGACTGGAAGGTCGCGGTCGCGCTGATCTTCGGGTTCCTCGCAAAAGAGGTCGTCGTCGGATCGCTCGGCGTCCTCTACGGAGCCGGGGAGGAATCGCTCACCGATGCGCTTTTCGCCGACCCGAGCCTTTCCGCGGCAACGGCCCTTGCCCTGATGGTCTTTGTGCTGCTCTACATGCCGTGCGTCGCAGCGCTCGGCGTCATCAAGAAAGAGACAGGATCGTGGAAGTGGACGGGCTTTGCAGTCGCTTACGGTATCGTCGTTGCCTGGGTCCTGGCGTTTGTCGTCGGACATCTTGCCCCGTTCTTCATAGGGGGTGCATAAACAATGAGTAACGGAATAAAAATTCTCTTTGGAGCGGTGCTTGGGGTCCTCTACGCGGCCTGCGGGCTGCTCCAGGTAGTCCAGGCCATCTTCGGCACGATGGAAAGCCTGGAGGCTCTCTTCATTCCCGGAAACATCTTCAGCGGGTCCGTGTTGCTTGTAATAGGAACTGTTTTCCTGACCGGGGTCAGGAAACTCTCCATCGGCACAGAGGAGGGTATGCCTTTCATCTACGTCGGCATCCTCTTTTCGGTCGGGATCGGGCTCGTGGAACTCCTCGCCCTCTGCGCACTGGGGGCCGACGCCTACCTCGTCGGGGAATGGGCCGACTGGTCGGCTGCCGATGCGGTGAATCCTCTCCTCTATCTTGCGGTGATCGGAGTTCTCGGCCTCCTCGCCTGGGGCAAAGAGTTCTTCAGGGGGGCTCGGGCAGCATGATGCGTGCGATTGCAAAACGGTTCTCTGAGGGCGGATTCACGCTCCCGGAACTTGCAATCGAGCTGGACATGAAGCAGGATGTCCTGCTTGAGAGGCTGTTTGCGATGGAGCGTCTCGGTTTCATCGTGCGAAACGGGGGGTGCAGCGAGCCCCCACGCGCGGATGACGCTCCCTGTCGCTGCTCCGGGTGCTCCGGTTGTCGTGAGCCCCGGGGTCGGGAGGTTGTGGAATACACCCTGACTGAGAAAGGGAGGCGGTTGGCGGGAATAAAGAGGTCGAAAGGCGAAGTTGTGTAACGCCAGCCGCCCTCGATCTCGGTCAAGGACGTGAAATCATGCTCTTTGCAAGGGAGCAGGCCGTAACAACCTCTTTAATGCCAGGAGAGTCTAACACGATAATTACAGGTGCATAACGCGCCGCTCGACCCCGGGGACCTGCCGGGAAGCCCCGTCCTTAAGGGGCGGTCCGCATGGGGTCGGCCCAAAACGGATCATGTGTCTACGCCGTATCAGCTACCACCGGTTAAAACCGGCGACCTGCCACGGGAAGGAGTTTCGATGTCCTTACAAGGGTTCAATTTGACTTGCATGAAGGCTGCTGTAATAGGCCATATTCGTATCGGCCGGTTGACACGACCGCTACCGATTATCTGCCGCAGGACGGACGCGCCGGCTACTTTCGACCGCAGGTCATTGGCGAGTTGCAGCAGCGGTAAAAGACTCCTGCGAGCACCGGCGGATCATTTCGGTGGTATCGTTTTCAGGCGGCAAAAATATTCCGGAGGGTGCGCTTCCTCCCCCGGTTGAAACCGGGGAATCTTCGCGCTGTGATACGATGAAGCATTGGTGTCGTATGAAACACAAAAATTGTGCAAAAAACCTCAGCAGAAGGGTTGAGGACTATCTTGAGGCTATCCTCAACGTCACGCTGGAGAAGGGGTACGCCCGCACCAAAGACGTGGCGTGTGAGCTGGACCTCAGCCCGTCGAGCGTTGTGGAGATGTTCCGGAAACTTAACGAGATGAGCCTCGTCGAATACCGGCGCTACGAGGGGGTGGTGCTCTCGCCTGCGGGGCGCGAGATCGCCGAGGTCATCAAGGCCCGTCACGATACCTTAAAGGAGTTCCTGAGGATCATCCACGTCTCCGAGAAGATCGCCAACGCCGACGCCTGTTACATGGAGCACGAACTCCACCCGGAGACGATACGGCAGATCCGGCTGCTTGTAGAGGCGTTGCAGTCCGATTCCGGGGTATCCGAGCGTATCCGGCGGAGCACCCGGGAGGGGCGATCAGCATGATCCTCGTACCGGTCACGATCTACCTCCTCGTCAACACCGTGGCGTTCCTCGCCTACCGTCACGACAAGATCTCCGCGGCGAGGAACCACTGGAGGACCCCGGAGCAGCGGCTCCTCGTCCTCGCGTTCTTCGGGCCGTTCGGGGCGCTGGCTGCGATGCGCGCCTTCCGGCACAAGACGCAGAAGGCGAAGTTCCGGCTCGTCCCCCTCTTCCTCTGCCTGCACATCGGGCTCGCCGCAGCGTTCGTTCTATGTTTTATGTAGCTGATGATGTCATTGATTCCTGGGGAAAGTTAAAGCGTTCTTTTGCCCCACCGTAGACTGTATGGCATACGACTACGGCCCGCCCGCCTGCCCGCTAGAAGAGACCCTCACGGCGATACAGGAGGGCCTCATGCGCGAGTACCGGGCGGAGTGCCTCCCCGCCCGCCGGCGGTCGCCCCGGAGGACGAGGAGGCTCCGGCGGATACGGGGGTGGAGCAGGGAGATTGAAGGCCTGATCTCGCAGATCGGCCGGGTGGTGCGCGAGACCCTCCCCCGCATCGAGCGGGATACCGGGCATACCTTCCAGGGGCCGGACGGGCTCCTCCGGATCCTTATGGACACATCCACGAAACGGCTCTTTCTGGATATTCTTGCCGGGTTCCCGGAAGAATCGCTCCCGGTCCCGGCGAAAGACCTCGGTATGCTCGGGAAGTTCCCGAACGACTCCCGGGCCCTCGCTCTCATCGGCGACGTCACCCTGCGGTTGAAAGTCCTCTCCGGTCCGCATGGAGAGGTGATCGACCTCGCGGCGCTTTCTGACCGGTGGGGGCTCCACGAGAGCCTGCTCGGCCTTGCGTGTCGTCACCGCCTGGCCGGCGAGCCCCTTGTGCGAGAAAAAGAGACCCTCTCCCGGGCTGTCCTCGGACTCATCTACATCGAGGGGGGCACCGATGCGCTCGGGGGTGCGGTGTCGCTCCTCGGGTGCGGGCCGGGTGGAGTAGCAGGATAGGGATATATACCGGATCCACCCCTCCGGGAGCAGGAGACTCTCTCATGGGTACCCATGCTCTCGGTGCGTTCATAAGACTCGGGAGGTTCCGCCTCCTCCTCTCGGGATTCATACCCTTCACCGCCG
>Ga0265294_10005044_pt1 | contig 16182 bp, 13 predicted proteins | sample MunlanPumphouse3_FD_192504 | JGI IMG/M metagenome (GOLD analysis project Ga0265294, IMG submission 192504) | Groundwater microbial communities from a municipal landfill in Southern Ontario, Canada - Pumphouse #3 | ecosystem: Environmental > Aquatic > Deep subsurface > Groundwater | place...
TGTGCCTCGATTAACTTCTGTCTATTTCCCATCAATTTTTTGAGCGCTAGTTGAATGCTCGCTTCACTATCTTGTTGGTTCGATTCCAGAAAACGACTCAACAATTGACGCTGGCTGGTCTTATCCTGGGCAATTTCATAGATTTCATTCTGTCCATAAATCTCAATTTCGGGCAATAGATCAGCGGGCGTAAAGGTGGATGGAGTACCGGTTTCATCGCTGACACTGGTACTCTCTCCGTAGCGCCGGGCCACGGTAAAGCGCTTACCATTCATTTTCGATGAACAAATCACCAGTTCTACACGCGCTCGGGATTTCCCCAGGTTTTCCTTGATGATCTCATCATGCTGCTTCTGTGCGTTTTTCCCAATGGGCCGCAAACCCAAGGCATAACGGATACATTCAAGCAATGTTGATTTTCCGGTTCCGCGCCCGCCGATGACTGCATTCAGATGTTCGGAAAAATGAATCTCAACCCCATCCAGATATCCGCCGGTAATTTTTAACCGTTCGATGCGTGAGTAATACTTTTCAGCAACATCACTATTCAGGCGCACCCGCGATTCCGGGTCCTGAAATGCCAGCTTGAACGATGCAAAGCAGGGCTTGGTCATTTTGATCAGGCAGGAGGCTTTCGGATTTGCCAAGTCTTCAGGGACAGCAACATCTTTGGCATTGATGGTTCCAATAGAAATTTCACGTTTGTAGTCAGGATTCTTGTTCAACAAAATTTGACGAAATGAATTGTCTTCTTCATTTTTCAGGTCATCCAAAGTTCCTGGTATCTGGGTAGCCTTCAGTAGGGGGTTTTGCCAAACATGAACAAGTTTTTGGCGCAGAATACCGTTATCGTCAGTTGAATGGGCCGCATAAACGAAACCACAGAGTTCATCAACCTTGGTGAGTAGATCATTCCCACCAAGGTTTGAAGGCCAAATACCGTTTTCTGGATTGGTCAACCCCAGAGCGCCAAGATATCGATTAAGTTGATCTTTGGTGGTATTTTCGGCGAACAAACAAACATAGTGGGCTTTTTCCGTGGTGGCGATTTCAAATCCAGGGAACACGATGATTTTATGCTCATTCATCAAACTACGAATGGCATCTACACCATCAACATTACCGTGGTCGGCCAAACCAATGACTTTGATATCGTTATCTAAAGCAACTGTGAGAAGTTGCTGATTATATTCCTCCTCCGTCATGCCGTGATCAGTTCCGCGATATTCAATATAACCGGCGGGATTCACCTGGAGCGCGCATTTCCAGAATTGGGCTTTGGTATAGGATTCAGTCATGTTGATTCTCCTTTTATCTCCCGTACCACTCGTTTCTAGGCCAGGCTCAGGTGGTCATCATTGATGCGGTTGCCGTTAAAGAGGTGAAACCAGAGTGCGGAGTTCACATCCTCACACTGCTACGGAAGAGATTATCAATTAAGCCGGTTCACAAACAGCTGTTGTTTCCGCAAGTAACTCTATCAAGTCGCCACGCCGGAAGGTCGTTGCGAGACGTTGCAAAGAGACTGGTTGGACGAAACCGCTCTCGCGGCGGAAAAAAGCAATTCAGGGTATAATTCCTGTAAGTATCCAGAAACAGACTTGCAACTTAGTTTATGAACTTAGAGGAAGTAAAGTTGAGGCAGCATCTCAGTTGAAGGTGTCATCGTAACTTCACAGAGGTTAGGGAGTCAGAATAAACTGATATACCAAGTTTATTCTGACTCCCTAATGATTTCTGAACTTATTAACGCCGTTATGCACAGCTAGAAGCCAATGAAACGGCACGCCGTCAATTGCGCTGGCACCGGGCATGACTACTTTCTGTCGGGCAATTGGCGAGTCTTCTTTTTGGCGCTGTCCGCACGTTCGCTCTTGGCAGTTGTTTCCAGCAGGCTAAGGAACAAGGCAGTCCTGTAGCCGGCATGGGCTGCCAACTCGACGAGTTGTTTCAGATCCCGCTCGGTTGCCGCTAACCACGCTGCAACCGTGCGGCTAGCCGGACGCTGCTCCGCCAGTCGTGCCAGGGTCATGACAGCCAGCCATTCTGACAGTTCCTCAAAACGTTCCTTATTGAACCATTCCACACCGCCACTTGTGTGTACCTGCATGAAATCGGAACTGGCAGGTCGGGAAAATCCTATTTCAGCCAGCATGGATGTTTCCTTCTTCTTGACATTGCCACCAGTAACTTGACATGTCAGCAGCGCCCTGAAGAGCTGGACGGCGCGATGGGCGTCAAAGGCAGTTGTCAGACCATCCGCCGGTGTCAGCATGCGCATAAGGATGTAATCAAGACCAAAGGAATTCGGATCAATTCCTGTTTCGCGCACTAACAAGCAGGCCAACAGCAACCGTATACCTGCAACGGAATCCAGCAATCTCAACAACCTGGTCTGGAAGGCTTTCGCATCCTTCGAGACGGGTTTCATCTTCTGGAGCGAGGTCAGCAAAGCCAAGCAGGCAGGTATGCCCTTCAGCGTGGCGTCAAGTGCACCGATCTCCCCATCAAGTTCGGTATTCAAAACTGCCAGGAAACGCTGGGCAGCATGAACAACATTGTCCACATCAACGGAAATTGCCGAAATAACGTTTTTGCCCGGCCCTGGCGCCATCTCCAGGAAGGTCTGAAAAGCCCTGTTCAGGAAGGCGTAACGCTGCTGCTTCAGCTCATCCTCAAGGTTCTTGACGCCCTTGCCGTTTAAAGCCGCACAGAGTTTGCCCCAACTGCCATCTTTATCATCGCTGATCTCGCGAAAATCCATGAATACGTGAAACTGGTATTCGCCCAACTCAACGTAGAGCCCTTTCTCCCGCAACTCGCGATCATTTCGCAGATATTCCAGGCCGGATGTCGCGTCACGAAAGGCATGGAAGATCCGGGCGTCATCATTGAGACTCAGTGCCTCGCCGAGCGTCGTCCTGCGCAACTCCATATTTCCATTATCAACCTTTACAGCAAAGGCTGCCGACTCCCTGATCCAGCCGGCAGTAGTGGCGTGACGGTTGTGGTACAACACAAGCGCCCGCTGTTCATCCACACGATTGGAATAGGCAAAGACGTTCTCATCCACCATGCTGCCGGCATGAAAGTCATACAGTACAAAGTTCTCCGACCCTGAAAAAAGTCGGCGCCGACGGAGAAGTGGAAAGATCCACATCTCATGGCCTCGTACCAACGCGCCATCCACCGCCTCATCCCAGTATGCGCGCTTGTATTCCATGCCATACTTTTCGTGATACCCCTCGATCTGACCATGGCCGAACATGGGCAGGCCCGGCATGGTGGACAACAGAACACAGGCTCCAAAATACTTCCCCTGGGTACCAAACTGCTCCACGGCTGTCTTTTCGTCCGGGTTGTTCATGAAATTGACGAAGCGCTTCAGCACCTCGGGATTGAATTCCAGTACATTTCTGATTGTCTGGCGGTATTTAGCGTTCTCCTCGGTCTTGAGCATATTCATGAAGGCGCTGTTGTAGACGCGATGCATCCCCAACGTCCGTACGAAATAACCCTCCATCAGCCAGAATGCCTCGGCCAGAAGGAGTGTATCAGGCACCTCGGCCGCAACACGGTCCACAACCTCACGCCAGAACTCTACCGGGAATACGGTGTCAAACTCCTCGCGGCTCATGCCATGCTCGGAACGGGACGGGATGCCTCCCCCAAGCCCGCGAACCGGATACCAGAGGCGCTGATAGTGTTTCTTGGCCAGAGTCATGGCAGCGTCAAAACGAATGATCGGGAAATTGCGGGCCACATGCAGAATGGTCTGGATGACCGCCTCGCGCACCTCGGGGATCAGGTAGTTGAGTTGGGCTGTGTCGTTCCATGGGATGCTGGTTCCGTCATTGCCATGATAGATGTAACGGGTACAACCATCGCGGCGGTCATAGTGTTTGAACACCACCGCGGCATCACTTTTGGTCCAGTAGCCGTCCTCGATCTGGATGCAAATATCCTTGTCATGGGAAAGATCTTCGCCATTGAACTGATAGGTAGGAAAGGGCGGATAGTCCGTCTGGACGAACCAGTGTGGGTGCTGAGCAATCCAGCGAGAAGAGATGCCGGTGTGATTGGGTACCATGTCGCTGGCCAGACGAATGCCGCGCTGTAGTGCCCTCTCCCGCAAGCTGCTCAAAGCCTCCCAACCACCCAAGTCAGCGGCGACCTCGTAGTCAAAGAGGGAATAGGCCGAGGCAATGGCGTCAGGGTTGCCGCACAACTGCTTGATGCGCTGGGAAGCGGGCGAACGCTCCCAGACGCCGATAAGCCACAATCCGCTAAAGCCTGCAGCAGCCAGCCGACTTAATTCAGCGTCAGGCACCTGGTCGAGACGGGTTATGGAATACCCATACTGCCTGCTCAGTTGCTCAAGCCAAATGTAAACCATCTTGGCCATCATGACCACGTTGGACATCCAGTCTGCATCCGGGGAGAAATGTTCGTATTCGGGATAATCATAGCCGGCAAAGACCGAGCTGCCTCCGCCTCCACCGCCACCGTGCAATCCAGGGCGACCGAACTCCATCACCGGTGGCGGTCCGGGCTCGCCCTCCCCGCCCCACTCACGCTCCTCCTCAAGGAGAATATCAAAGGCAATCGCTACTTCTTGCAGCAATTCTGCCGGAAGCAAGGCATTCCAATGATCGCGGATAAAACCGACCTGACCGGAGAGTGAATCGGGTGATGCCTTAATGGGTGCACGCATGACTTCGATAAGTGTCATGTCAAACCCGGTCAAAAGCGGCCCGCGTGCTAAAGCTGCATCCATGTCCGCCACCAGTTTCGGGTAGGACGAAACCTTGGCCAGTTCGCGGTCATCAAGTATCCCCCGGAAACTGTCTATGGCCGGGTTCTCGGCAGCCGTTCTTAGCAACAGCATCTCTCTCAGTACTGCCTGCTTCCGTTCAAGAACAGTGTCACTACGGCCAATCCAACCAGCCGCGTCAACGTCACCAGTCAGCACATCCTTCGGAGGAAACAGCTCAACAAAATGTGCCCGCGCCTGAGCAGTCTCAGACCCGCCCGGGTCCACACCAGCACGACAAAGGGCATCCTGAAGTACATCAGGTTGTTGGGCCTCAGCCAGAACATCTATAAGGTGGCGATAGAACCTCTGAAGCGTGACAAACAGATTGAGCTGGCCGGCATGAACAATGGGCTGTTCCGAGGTACGCTGCCGATTCAGTTTCAGGGCAAGTTGGCGATAGAAAATAATGGCAGGCAGGCCACGCTTGTTGATGGTATGCGAAAGCGCTCCAAGATCCAGGGAGCGCCAGTAATGGGCGGATATTGGGATATCATGTGGAAAGTACAAGAGGGTACTGCATTCTTCAGTCATATCAGTGTCCAGCCATCGGCATTAAAGTTACGGCGTCGGAAACACGGCGCGGGACTATCCGTTACCGGTTACCTTGGCTGATTTTGTATCAATAAAAAAGGGTTACGGTTTTTTCTTGGTTTTAACTTTATTCTTAGAACGGGATTTGGAGGATTTTGCTCCCTTTTTGGACTTGCTTTTTTTACGCTTGATAATTTTCCGCGGCTCGGGATTGAACTCATCACGGATATTGTTCAGAAGTACCGAACTCTCTTCCTGATTGGGATCAGACTTTTTAGCCGTTTCAAGGACTTCTTTTGCCTCGCTGAGTCTGCCGGTCTTCATGTACAGGCGGCCCAAGGCGTTCAGTGAACGAGTATGGTCCGGCTTTAACTCCACTGCTTTTTTATAGCTGGCAATGGCATTCTCATAATCCTTATTGAAATCGTAGATCAGCCCCAGCTTGTAGTGATTGTTAGGGTCGTCCGGGAAAAGCTCCACGGTCTCCTTGAGCAAATTGGCAATCTCGCCGTATTGCTTGTTTTTGACATAGATCGAGACCAGGGAGTTGCGCGTATCCATGTCGTCCTTCTGCTGGGCGAGAACCTTTTTATAGTGTTCCACGGCTTTGTCATTCTGCCCCTTGGATTTGTAGAGAATGCCGATCTCACGGTTGGCATCGGTATTTTCCGGGGAATGCTTCAGCAGCAATAGATAGCTTTCTATGGCCAGGTTTGTTTCTTTGTTACGGGCAAAGAGCCTCGCCAGCTTGAGCTGAATATCGGGGCTATCCGGCTTTAATTTAAGAAATTCACTGTACTGCTCTACAGCCTGAGGCTGGCTTCCCCGTGCCAGGTAGATATCAGCCAGGCGCAGACGGGCATCGGCATTATCAGGCTTGGCCTGGATTGCTCGCCGGTAGGCCACTGCGGCCTCATCCAGCAAACCCCGTTTCTCATAGAGAATACCCATATTCAGGTAAACATCGCTGTTGGCGCTGTTGAGGTGTGCTGCTTCCCGGTAAGCGGCAATAGCCTCTGTGTCTTTACCAGCCGTGCGATATAGATTAGCAAGCTTCTCATGGTTGTCAACCTGTTCAGGGTGTTCCTTTAGTGAGCCCTTCAGCGTCTCGATCTCTTTTTCAGCATCCCCGGATACATTTGATGCCCCAACAGGCGGTTGAGGGGTAACTGCAACCGGCGCCGGGGGCTTGACTTTTCCGCCCAAAAGGTATTCGTATTCAGCCAGCTTGGCCTCGCCCTTTTTCTCGTAGATGCCGGCCTTCATCAGATGCACCTCCCGATTTTGCGGGTTTGCCATCTCAGCCTTTTTCAGCTCCTCAAGAGCCTTGTCCGGCTCATTACGTTCCAGGTGAATGGTAGCGATGCCAATGTGACCTTTCTCGTTATTGGGATCGACCGTCAGCGCCCTCTGATACTCTTCCAAGGCCTTGACCGGCTGGTCTGTGGCAACGTAAATCTCTGCCAGCCCAATAAATATTCCGGGATCACGACTCAACTCACGAGCAGCCTCGTTGTAATGGTATATGGCCAGCGGAAATACCTTGCGCTCTGCCAGGATACGCCCCATGGCCCGGTGATAGTTCGGATTGGGAACAGAGGAAAGCCCACGGGCCAACTCCACCGAGGCTTCATCGTTCAACCCCTTCTGTGCATAGAGCAGCCCCAGATTGCCACTGGCCAAGGGGAAAGAACGTTCCTGCTGCAAAGCCTTGCGGTATTCAGCGATGGCGCCATCCACGTTACCGGTGCGTTCAAACTGCAACGCAGTAATGTAATGGCCGGCTCCCCCATCAGGGCAGATGGATAGTATCTTAGCCTCGGTCTGACGTTGTTGAGTCTCATCACGGAGAGTATCCAGCTTCCCCACAAGTTCCATGGCTTCCCGGCATGTTTCATTGCCAAAGCCCCAGTTGAAGCCGGTTAGCAGCAATGCGGCGCACAATAGTGCGGCATGGGTACGTAGTATCTGCATAGAATTAGGTTCCTTGGAAGATCTGTAATGGGGCGTGATTATACATAACATTCTCTAAAATCTCAACTATTTAGGCTAATGCCTTGATTATTAGGATTTTTGTGCAATAATACCGCATCGTGTCAGGATTCAAATGGTAAATGTACCCTCATAACATTTGGGTACAAGGAGCATAAAATATGAATCAAGATCTGGAATCATTGATCATGATCGCCAGCGATTTACCTACCATTCCCGTGGTTCCCGTCAAGGTAATGCAGCTTATCGATAGTGAGGGTGTCTCAGCCGAGGAACTCGCCAGGGTTGTGTCGGCAGACCCTGCTGTGGCAGCGCGTGTCCTGAAAATATCCAATTCATCCTTCTACGGTTGTCAACGTCAGATCCAGTCGTTGTCCCACGCCATTATGATGTTGGGTTACAATACACTGAAAAGCTTGGTCGTGGCAGCGGCGGTCAAGCAGGTCTACAAACCCTACGGACTTACCGAAAAGATGCTGTGGGAGCATTCCTTTGGGGCTGGACTGGCCGCCCGCAGCATCGCCAACAATACCCGATTGGTCAGCGAGGATGAGGCATTCCTGGGTGGCCTCTTCCATGATATCGGCAAGATCATTATGAACTTCCTTGACCACCAAAAATTCCAGAAGGTTATGGAAAAATATTACAATGAAGAGATTTCATTTCTGGAGGCAGAGCAGCAGGTTTATTCATACAACCATGCCGAGGTAGGTGGCATGGTGATCAAGAAATGGAATTTCCCGGAAATGTTGATGAAAGCCGTCCTTCAACACCATCACTTTACTTTTGATAAAGATGAGGATCTCTGTCAGGTCAAACTTACCTGTGTTGTGGGACTGTCAAACCTCTTCTGTCATAAACTGGGAATTGGTGTACGCGAACCGGAGGATGAACTTGTACTCCACGAAACCATACCCGCAAAACTGCTTAATCTGGATGAAACCCGCATCAAGACCCTGCTGGAAAACTTTGACAAGGTCTACACCCAAGATAAAAGTTTCTTCAATTAACCACCCTGATTCTCGATATACTCAAGAATGTTCCCGCGACTTTTGCCCGTCGCACGGTTACGTGCTTCCTCCGAGATATCCACACAGTCATCATCCGTTTCCTCCTGATGCTTTTTTAGCTTTTCATGTTTGGGGTTGCCCGTGCGCGGATTGTTTCTACCCGTCTCTTTAACCCTGCTGATTTTATTAAGCGGTTCCGTCATAAAGGCCTCCGGCTACGCAACGTTAAGAATGAAAATTGATTTTTCACAAATGAGAATATATACTGTTACTTTATAAAATATTTCTGTAGGGACGTCTATGGTACGTACTATCCTTATCTATCCCAACCCTGAACTCAAAAAGAAATCAGCTCCAGTGACCATAATCACCGAGGATACCCGTGAAATTGCCAGGGACATGGTCGAAACCATGTATAATGCTCCCGGGATCGGTCTGGCCGCCCCGCAAATCGGTGTTCACCAGCGCATCATCATCATCGACGTTTCAAGCCACGACGAGCAACCAGAGTTGATAATAGCACTCAACCCGGTTATCGTCCACGCCGAAGGCGAGACATATGAGGAAGAGGGCTGTCTGTCTGTCCCCAAATATGCCGCAAATGTTCGCCGCCACGCTTCTGTCGTGGTAAAAGGACTCGATCTGGATGGCCATGAAAAGATCTGGCGGGTGGATGGCCTGTTGGCCATTGCCTTCCAACACGAGATAGATCATCTGGATGGCATCCTCTTTGTTGATCACCTTTCACCGCTCAAACGCGATCTATTCCAGCGCAAAGCCCGCAGAATGGCAGAAACAACCATGGGGGCGCCATGACCGGATGGAGGATTATCTTCATAGGGACACCTGATTTTGCTTGTCCCACCCTACAGACACTTATTGCACGAGGTGAGAACCTGGTTGCTGTAGTAACTCAGCCTGACCGGCCCAGTGGTCGGGGACAGAAACTCATGCCACCACCGGTTAAGGAACTGGCGCTACAGCATGGCATCCCGGTTCTTCAACCGCCCAAGGTACGTGAGACTTCTTTTATCGATACAGTGCTTGGCCTCAAGCCTGACCTGATCATAGTGGTGGCCTTTGGCCAGATTCTTCCCAAGGCTCTTCTGGACATTCCACCAAAGGGATGCATCAATGTCCATGCCTCACTGCTGCCCCGTTACCGTGGCGCCGCACCGCTTAACTGGTGCATTATTAACGGTGAGACCGAGACCGGAATCACTACAATGTTGATGGATCCCGGCCTTGATACCGGACCGATGCTGCTCCGCAGCGCTACAACAATTGATGGCAACGAGGATATTATCTCGCTGCATGATCGCATGTCCGTAATAGGGGCTGAACTGCTGGCCAAAACCTTGGACAGCCTCAAAGCAGACACCGTCTCACCGCAACAGCAGGACGATACCCTGAGTTGCTATGCGCCAATGTTGAAGAAAGAAGATGGCCTGATCAACTGGCATCGCGAGGCAAGCGACATACACAACCAGGTGCGCGGCCTTACTGCCTGGCCGGGTGCTTACACCTGCCTGGACGGACAGATGCTCAAGGTCTACCGGACGAGGGTTGGTAGCGGGACAGGGCTGCCAGGCTTGGTACTGCGTGCAGAGCGAGGAGTATTCGAGGTTGCCTGCCTGAGTGGCAGCATTTTCATCGAAGAACTACAACTTGCAGGTAAAAAACGGCTTGACGCAACCAGTTTCCTGGCCGGCTGCCGGGTTGCACAGGGAACGCTGCTCATAAGCAGCGCCAATGGAGACATGTAACCCGTGGCTGCTTCAGAAGTCAACACTCCACCACGCAAACGGTTATTCATCTCCCTTATGGGGTTTACCTGCCTCATACTGGTGGGCATGATCTTTCTGGTCTGGTGGATACCCAATCGCGGCCTGGCAAATATCCATCCCAATCTTCCCAACATCTTCGGCATCATCGTGGCCGTCCTCTCCGGCATGGCCATTCTGGGAACCGCATTACTGGTATTAACCACCGCTCTGGGCAAGGATATCTTCTTCACCCGTTTCATGCGGCTGGTGGTGATCAAGTTCCTACTGCCGATGATCGAGCTGGTTGGACGCGCTCTGGGACTGAACAAGGACAGCATCCGCCAGTCCTTCATTGCCATGAATAACAGCCTGGTGCTCTCCCAGCGCCAGAAGGTCAAGCCGGATCGCATCCTGGTTTTGTTGCCTCATTGCATCCAACTGTTTGACTGCGAGATCAAGGTCACGGGCGATATCCATAAGTGCGTGCAATGCGGACGTTGTGACATAAAGGGATTGGTGGAAATCGGCCGCAAGTACCGAATCGACATCTCGGTGGCCACCGGCGGCACCCTGGCCCGGAAGGTTATTGTGGAGAAACGCCCAAAGCTCGTATTGGCCGTGGCCTGCGAGCGTGATCTTACCTCCGGTATCAAGGATTGCTACCCCCTGCCGGTGATCGGCATCCTCAATGATCGTCCCTATGGTCCCTGCTTCAATACCACGGTTGACGTTGCCAAGATCGATGCTGCCCTCAACCAGATCATAATACAGGAAGAGCCAATGGCATAACGACAGCGGTGACTGCAATTACGAAAGGGCGTGCTTTATGCCCGCTACTGAAATCTACCCATAAATTCTGCGGAAGAACCGTAACATAAATGCATCATTCAATATTTTGAATATACTTTTGCAAATGGCTCGAATATCAGGCAATAATAATTGTCGCGGCATGCTATTAAAAATATCTTGACTTTGTTGTTTTGGTGAGTATATTTAGAAATCGATTTTAAAACCATACGCGTAGCGTTTAAATGGTCAATTACAAAAAGAAAAAAGGAGACACAATGAAAAAGCTTATAACACTGACACTCGTACTGGCACTTGCCGCTGCTTTCACTGCTGGTTGCAAGAAAAAAGAAGAAGCACCTGCACCTGCACCTGCTGTTGAGGCACAAGTGCCTGTTCAGGCTCCCATGTCTGCTACCACTACCAATACCACTACCACTACCACTACCACTCCTGCTCCTGAGCAGAAACACTAAGACTAAAATCAGTTTCAGGATTAAAGGCCTGCGGGAAATCCCGCAGGCCTTTTTTTGTGGTACAGGCATGGTGTAACACAATCTTTAGACTGAAGTTCCTCTTCAAAAAAAGTGCAATTCACCATTGATATAAGCATGATACATCAATATCTGCCTACACGCCGCTGTCTACATTCGGATTGTGGAGAGAAGATCGAATGCACGTTGCTGCTCCATTGATGAGATTGTATCCATGGTGAATGCCGGGGAGTTGTCTGCCGGGTTTTTATAACGACATACATTGCGTACAATAGTTGACAGACCTTTCAAAAGGGTTTGAAAGCTGTGAACCTCTGTTCCATCCTCAAGCTTTTTGGTTGCAACTTTTTTCAGAGCCTGGGCACTGCGTTTGGCAGCCGCCACCGGGTCTCTTGTCTTTTTTCCTTCCTTGATTCTTAAAACGTCCCAATGGGCGGGGAATTTACCCTAAACACCGATTAAATGGTTGCTCTGTAGGTTTGTTTGTGATATATAAAAAAATTCGTCGGGGAGTAGCGCAGTCTGGCAGCGCACCTGCCTTGGGAGCAGGGGGTCGCTGGTTCGAATCCAGTCTCCCCGACCAAATAATTCAAGGGGTTACAGCTTGTTCTGTAGCTCCTTTTTTGATTCATGGAACCTCTCATGGAACCTCTGTTGCTTTGTTGCATGTTTTTACTTCTTCTCTTTGTACCCATGAGACTTTAGAAACTTCCTGGCAATATCTACCAACTCTTCATTCAGCTTACCATTCCAGATGAGCGAGTTCTGTTCACACACCTCAAAAAGACTCTCGAATATGGCTGACTCATTTTCAATCAGCGTGGGATACCGGGGATTGAGTGTGCCCGGACGCCATTTTGATGGTTTTTGTAATTCATCAAGCACTGTACGCATATGGATGTACGCATTACTCGCAAAACTCTTGTATTCTGAATTTGTGGCAAGTCCCAGGTTCTGCTTGGTCTTCAAAAACTCAGTCGTAATACCATCGCCATCTACCTCAAAATTGCTGTTCTGTGCCAACCGTACCAACCGCATCAGATGCTCAACATCCATCTCTTCCAAGAAACCGATCTGAAGCAGAGGAGTAAAATCCGCTCCTTCAATGACATGCTCTTCCAAAGTTTCCAGTGCTTTTGAAACGCACCCATCCAACTCCGGTTTCTGTAGCAGCAAAAAACTGAATGGCCTGTCCGCCTTCCCCAGAAAAATGATCCGCCCATCATCCCCTTGGTACCAGGCGAACCGTGTAATCTGATTTTCCTCGCAAAAGCCCGACAAATTATTGGTCAGCTCTTTGGCAAGCGCGGGTAAATGCCGCGGCGCCGGAACCATGGGTTGCCAGACCGCCGCATCCAGTGATGGGCTGCCGTACATCAGATAGCCGGACGGTACGTTCAGCGCGGCAGAGAGCTTCGGAACCGCATCATGGGAAGGGGCGTTGTTGCCCTTCTCCCAGATACTGATCGATCCCCTGGGCAGTCCGCTTCTGGTCGAAAGCAGATCCTGTGTTAGTCCATTCAGTATCCTGAGTGTTGTCAGTCGTTCATTTCGTTCCATAGTGTCTTATTTCATACACTAAAATTATTTTTGTTGCATTACTTTTATGCTTGATATTCTAACGTTAGGATATATATTGATAGCAAGAAATTCAACGGAGGTAATTTCATGTATCTGGCCGCAGCTGAAATGGCACTCGAACATATTGCCAATTACAAACCACAGGGATGCATCGTTGATCCCCTGATTGCCGACAAGACATTACGGAAAAAGGTCTTCGGGGTCTCCAACGTGACCTGGTGGCACTGGCGCAAACAGGGGAAGCTGCCGAAGTCGCTCACCATCGGTCGCCGGCGTTTCTATCGACGCTCGGACATTGAAGCCTGGTTCGATGAGATGGTCTCGGCAGAGCCTGCTGATGCCAAGTAGTACCTGAGAATGAGTTATCCGATCAAAAGTCAGGCTGTTTTGGACCTGGCTGGATGGGCACCCATGGGAGATCTGATCGATCACAGCTGGTTCCGTCACATCCGGCGCAAGAACAAACCGTACTATCAGGCCATATTGCTCCTGGGACGGATCACCTACATGTATCGACCGGTGGACGTCCTTGACCCGAGAAACCAGCTGGTAATCGGACGCGCCCAGAAATTCGAAGCGGACCTGTGGCAGCAGAGCCGAAGATCGATGGCCACCTATTTCGGCATGTCCATGAATGATGTGGACGCTGCTCTGGAGGCCTTGAAACGTATTGGAGTGATCTGGACGGAATTGAGAACCATCGTCATCAAGGGGCAGCGCATGTCCAACACCATGTACATCGGACTTAACACTTCGATATTACAGGAAATATCAACACCTATGGGTCTACAGAGGGATACAAATACAGAGATTACCCAGAAGATACCCCAGAAAAGCAGAAGCAGGGCTGCTGCCAGGAAATCTCGATTTTCTGCAAAACAGATCATTTCACAGGCCGTCCGGGAAGCAATCGCAGCCCTTTCCCCATCCCTTCAACTGGATGCCTGCCAGATCGCCCATGAGGAAGCTGAGGCCGGTGATGAGGTAATCGCCAGCAACTTCCTGTTGATGGCCTCACGGAAGGATCTCACCGGCGGGTTGTTGCGCAGTGCGGTACGCAAGGATTATGCAGCTGATCAACGTAAACAGGTGATGGACCAGGAAGCAATCCAGCAGAAAAACCTCGCCAATAAAAAGGCCGATGAGCACCAGCGTACCGTAGAGGAAGAGGAACAATCGCAAGCTGCCCGGGAATGGTGTGCCAGCGAAGAAGGCAGACAGTTTCTTCACCTGTTCGAGCCACTGCCGGAACCTATGCTGTCGGAAGAAGACCAGGAGTCGCGGGAACGTGTCCAGAGAGAGAGACTCAATCTGCAGCGCCAGGAATTGCTCAATGCCGGTCTCCTGGGCAGTCCCCATGACTTGGTTCTGTGTTCACAAATGAGCACAAATGCTGTCAGCAGCACGTAGGTGAACAGCAAATAATTACGAATGATCGCTATGTTGCAGCCATATAGGAAAAAAACAAAACAGTTACAATTTTCAGATAGGAGAGATTTTTAGCAGCATCATTGCCCGGTGTACCCAGAGCCGTCGAGCCTATTGGCCCGGCCGGACACCACCCACGGGATTGGCCAACCTAAGCAGAGCCCTTTCATGTCGAGGTACACGCACCTCCCCCTCGCATGACCGTACGCAGTCAGAAATCCGAAGACGGCCGGGAATCCCCCCGGAACCGGCGCACTGGGAAGGCGTTTCCGCTCAACGATATGTATCTGTTGGCCCGGAATCTGAGGAAGGACCGGGATACCCCCGAAGTTCGGCGCCCTGGAAAGGCATTTTCTGGCAGGCACAATCGAGGACCTGTTTAACGTGATCCACCGGTAGAGTCCCGGTTCACGATAGACAGCAGGACAGATGGCAGGAATCCTTGCCAGGTACACATACAAGGGACACTACGAAAAGCAGGAAGACGGAGCTGCTACCGTCGGCATGGCGATGCCGAAAAAAGAGCATGTCATCTCAACACGCAGGCCGACAACGGCCAGAGGTAATCAATGAAACACAGGTGGCCAACCTCACTGCACTCCCAGACTGAAGCGGTTTTCCACTGTGTCCGCTCCATTGGAAAGTCGAAGATGGACACCCATGAGGGAATCCGTTCATTCGGATCATGGGAAGTCTACAAGGGTGAGGCCCATCGTTTAGCCGAATTCATGCATAAGAAGGGACGAATCAGCATCCTCGATACCCTGTCGGTACAAAACGACATGGCCGAGTACCTAGAAGAGCGACTGGCTCACTACGTCGAAAAGAAACGTTCACGCCAGACCATGGAGACGATCCTGTCAGCACTGGGAAAGTTCGAGTACGCCATCAATCACTATATCGAGATCCACGCTCTGGATATTCCCAGACTGGAAACAGAAAAGCTCCGCATGGAGTTCTACGCCCGCAGCCGGAAACTGCTGCGCAAATCGAGCAAGATCTTTGACAACCGGGCCTACCCCGATCCGATTCGGCTTATCGCAGCGATCACTGATGGAACCTTCCAGTTACAGGCATCACTACAGTACGAAGGCGGCCTGCGAACCGAAGGGGTCGGCGCACCCAGCAACCGGCGGTTGAAAAACCCGCTTACCAGTAATGGGCTGCGCGGTATCGGTACTGATCCGGTCACCGCATCCCCTGTGGGTGTTGTCGCCTCGGTGGAGAAAGGTGGTAAGGAGACGGAGCACTACGTTTCCGTCCCGACCTACCGGAGGCTGGAAGAATATATTTACCGTCACGGAAAGCTGGAGAGCGACTACTTCGCCTATGTGGGGGCAATCAACACGGCTGCAAAGTCTACCGGACAGTATGCCCCGGGCCGCGGCAGCCATGGTCTGAAACACAACTTCGCCCAAGAGCGTTACCTGGAGTGCATCAAGTATGGCATGAGCCACGAGCAGGCGCTGCAGCAGACCTCCCTGGAAACCTCCCACTTCCGGCTGCGGGAAACCCTGACCTATACAAGAGGATGAAATGACCGATCAACTGAGCATGATAACCGGCCTGACAGAGCAAGAGCGCAAAAAGCTCTTTTCCTGGGTGGCGTCGCTGCCTGAGGAAATGATCATCGAAATTTTCCAGGAGGGAGTAAAGAAGTCTTTCCAGCTCAAAGCTGAGCGCCCAGACCTGTCCGGCCGAATCACCAAGTACTGCGCCTTTGTCATGGCGGCCCGCAAAGGGGGCTGGGACACCGTGAAGGGTAAAGCCTACCGGTT
>Ga0265294_10005047_pt1 | contig 16176 bp, 15 predicted proteins | sample MunlanPumphouse3_FD_192504 | JGI IMG/M metagenome (GOLD analysis project Ga0265294, IMG submission 192504) | Groundwater microbial communities from a municipal landfill in Southern Ontario, Canada - Pumphouse #3 | ecosystem: Environmental > Aquatic > Deep subsurface > Groundwater | place...
GATTCCTCTTTAATTGCCCCAGAAACCATGAAAGCTTATCGGGCTAATGAACTCTTCATTCTCTGCACTGGAACTCAAGGTGAACCTTTGGCGGCTATTTCAAGAATTGCCCAAGGTACCCATAAATACTTAAAGATTGCCCCAACTGATACTGTGGTTTTTTCTAGCAGTGCCATTCCTGGCAACGCCCAAAGTATCAATAAGGTAGTAAATGCCTTGTATCGTCAAGGTGCAAATGTCTTAACTAATTCCATCTTAAATAATATCCATGCTTCAGGTCACGCTAATCGCGAGGAGTTGAAGTATTATCTATGTCTAGTTAAACCTAAATATTTAATGACAATTCATGGTGAATATAGAATGCAAAAACTCCATTGTGAGTTAGCCCAAGAAGTTGGTATGCCAAAAGATCATACCTTTGCGTTAGCTAATGGAGATGTTTTATTAATGCGCGATGGTGAATGTCGCTTAGGTCAAAGAATTGATGCCGATGCCATTTATGTCGATGGTAAAGATTCTAGTGGTTTATCAACTGCTGTTATTCGGGATAGAAAGATACTCGCCAATGATGGCGTTGTCTCTGTTTTAGTTGCTATGGACTCCCATACTAATAAATTATTAGCTAAACCAGTGATTATCTCACGTGGTTTTATGCACTTAGTTGGTAATGAAGACTTTAATACTGTCGCAAATAAGTTAGTAACCTCTTCTTTAGAAGAGTTATTTAAAGGTAAGGTTACCTTCTCTGCTATTAAGAATACTATTAGAAGTTCTTTATCTACTTATATTTATGAAAAGACTCACCGTAATCCAATGATTATTCCTGTCATCATGAATCGGATTGATGAGAATGAAAAACCAAAACAAAGGCAATTACATGATCGTGTTAGCTAGTGGCTCTCCTAGAAGGAAAGAACTTTTATCCCAAAGGATTAAAGACTTTCAAATAATAGTACCACAAGTCAATGAAGAACTAATTGTTTCTTCTACGTTGGAAGAGATTCCCCTTTTACGTGCCACTAAAAAGGCCTTAGAAGTTAGTAAAGATCATCCTAATGACTTAGTCATTGGAGCAGATACTGTAGTAATCATTGATAATCAACTACTTGGTAAACCAAGAAGTGAAGAAGAAGCTAGATGGATGTTAGAAACCTTGTCTAATCGAACTCATAAAGTTGTAACTAGTTGTTGCTTAATTCTAAATAATGAAAAACACTATGTTAATAGTGTGAGTCTAGTTACATTTAGAAACCTTAGTGAAAAAGAAATAACTGCTTACATCAAAACTAAATCACCTTACGATAAAGCCGGTGGTTATGGAATTCAAGATAGTTCCCACTTTGTGGCTAGTATTGAGGGTGATTATAATAATGTTATGGGTCTACCCTTAGCTGAGTTAATGCTTGAAATAAATAAACTAATAAAAACCCCTCATTGAGGGGTTTTCGTTTACTTTAATTTAAGCCATCATTACTGCAGGTTGTACCATTACAGACATCGAATATAATATTACTATTGGCATTAACGGCTTTCCGTTCATATAGTTCAATGCCAGAAATATCTACTCCATTTAATTGGAACTTAGATTGTCTTCCAGGATTATACAAGGTTGAACCACTATTTGCATAGTTAGCTGGAGTTGAGACAATCACTGTTGTGGCATTGGAGACTGGTAAAGCGCTCCGAGTTTCACTATTAGTTAAACTATTAAAGTAACTATTGGCTGCAGCAGCAGTTGTATCGTAAGATGTTGTCCCATCAGCGGCAGTGGTTGAATAGAGTAAAGCATTATCAACAAAGATATTATTAACGGTATAAACATTACTATTAAATCTTAATGAATATGAGGTTTGACCAGAATATTGTCCATTCCAATAATCACCGAAGATATTGGTATATGGATTCCAGTTGGATCGACCAGTACTTGAATAAGAATACATGGTTAGGCCATCAAAGCCACAACCATTAAATGATAAGGAAGAAGTTTTATCTCCTGCATCGGAAGTTAAGGTTGTCCAACCGATAAAGCCCGCCATTGGAGCTGGTTGGAACGAAGTTCCAAAGTAAGTATCTTTAATATCGCAATTAGTAAAGACGATATTCGCATCTGCTAAATATGCTCTTGTAGCAAATACACCCGCCCCATTTGTGCCAGGCATAGTTGTTTGTTTATCATTAATAGTTGAGGTCTCTCCAGCTGCAGTTGAAGCAAGACCATCGTAGGCACCATCAACACTGACACTGGTAGAACCACCAGTATAAGCATTAGTTCCCCCATCAGTATGAGCGCCTTGAACATCAACATTATTGAAGATAGTATCTCTTGTGTCACCTGTGGTATCAATTACCCCAGCAATAAAGGAGTTATAACCAGCATATAAACGATTGCTAGATTTAGTACCAGTACTGTAGTTATTGTAATAAGTGACATCATAGAAAGTTAAATTCTTGATTTCAACTTCACTAACTACTCTAAATAAAGGATAAGAACTTGTATAAGAGACTTTCTTGTTGTTGCCATCAAGATAAGTTTTATCTAGGTCTAATTGGTTATTAGCTGACATATCTCCTAAATCTAAGATACCATCATAACCATTAGTGGAATTATCATCACTATCAACATAATCACTTAATTTGAAATAATGATCACCACTATTATAAGTTGAACTTAGCATATTTAACCAATGTTGTTTATTAAGAATAATATATGGATAAGTTTCTGAACCAAAACCACCACCAAAGTCAGTTTGATTACCTAGTTTGGCTGGGTGATGTGAATTGCCAGCTAAAGTCACAGTTTCGGTGCTTTGTGTTCCCGTTAAGGTTAAAGAAATACTAGAACCGATGTTATTAACATTTAAATTAGTAAAGTGGACATTGTAATCAGTGCCATTATTTAATTCGGCTTCTGTTGACCAACGCACTATTAAGGTATAACGTAAGATTTCTTCAAAATCAGTAACAAAATAATCATCAGGAGTTGCAGTCTCATTTAAGATTGTTGCTCCTTGTTGAGCTGCCAATGTTGTTAAATATGTTCTTGAAGTAGAAGAATCAGATTTATTCATATGACCAACGGCATCATCACCCTCACCATATTGTTTTTGCAGTAAGGTATTGCCATCGTTATTTTTTAAAGTTACGAGTAAGTAAGGAATTGCGGCTTTACCAGTATAACTATTACTGACAAGGTTGAGTTTGGAAAGGTTAACATCGAAATCTAAGTCCATCGTGACACCAGTCACACCAGAAGTGTTCTTATTAGTTACAGTGAAAGCATAACTAACTTCTTTCCCTGGTGATAAAGCTTCTATATCCGCTGACCAAGTGCTAGTCGTATTACCGACCAAGACAAAATTGGCGGCTGTTAAAGTGCCTCCGCCAACATTAACTTCTTTCTGATAAAGGGCTGCAGTCCCTGTTGCTAAGGAAGCTAACAAGGCCACGCCCAGTACTCCTACGAGTACAATTTTCTTTCCTTTTCCACTCATAAAATAAATTCCTCCGTTCCCGCAAACGAATTTTGAGGCTACAAAAAAACTAGTAATGGATCTCTCCATTGATAGTATTATATACTATTCAACTATCTAATTCAAGTTTGACACTTTTTATTGCAAAATAAAACCCACATTTAATGTGGGTTTCTGAATTTTTTTACTTATTACAGTCATCACAAGAGGTTTTATCACAAATAATTGAACGTAATTCTCTTGGGATAAAGGTCCGAATTTCTTCTTTATTATAACCAACTTGAATTGTAGAATCATTAACGATAATCGGCCGTTTTAGCACAGTTGGGTTATCACGAATGAAAGCAATTAGTTGCGGAACAGTCATCTTTTCAACATCAACCTTCTGCTCTTTAATTACTTTAGAACGCTTAGAGACGATGTCATCGGTGCCATTTTCACTTTTAGCTAAGATATCTTTTAGTTCTTTTTCATCCAAAATCCCCTGAGTAATATTCTTTTCAACATACTCAATTTTATTATCATTTAACCACTCTTTAACTTTGCGACAACTAGAACAAGATGGTGAAGTATATACTCTTAACATGGCGTCAACTCCTCTACCCCTATTCTAACATAGAAGGCTTGACTTATTAAGTTTTTTTTGCTAATCTAAGGCCATTAGTGATGAAGTTCGATAAGTAGTAGTCAACCTAGAGAGTTAGTGGTCGGTGAAAACTAACAAATAAACTATGAAATGGGCGAATGGAACTAAGCGGTCTTCACCGTAATGAAGAATTAAAGAAGGCACAATTATTTGTGCGAACCAGGGTGGCACCACGAGTAATTCTCGTCCCTTGAATGGTGTTTTTTTGTTATTAAGGGGGTCATTTTATGGATAGAATGCTCAGTGGTATTAAACCATCAGGAAAACTCACATTAGGTAACTACATTGGCGCAATTAGAAATTTTGTGAAATATCAAGATGAATATGAATTGTATATTTTCATTGCGAATTTACATGCCATTACAGTACCTATCTCGAAGGAAGAATTAAGAAAGAATACTAAAGATATTGCCGCTTTATATATTGCCTGTGGCTTAGATCCTAAAAAAGTCACCTTCTTTATTCAATCAGATGTCTTAGAACACGCTAACCTCAGTTGGATTTTTAATTGTCACACTTATATGGGCGAATTAAAAAGAATGACTCAATTCAAAGATAAATCCCAAAAACTCAATGATTCCAGCATTAATGTCGGTTTATTTACATATCCAGATTTAATGGCTGCTGATATCTTAATTTATGATCCTAAATATATTCCTGTGGGTGAAGATCAAAAGCAACATGTCGAACTAACCCGTGATATTGCCATTAGAATGAATAATAAATATGGAGAAATGTTTACCATTCCTGAACCCTTGGTTGCCAGTGAAGGTGCTAGGATAATGTCTTTATCTAATCCTAGTAAAAAGATGTCTAAATCTGATGAAACTGGTGATAAAGGTTGCATTTACTTGCTTGATGATCCTAAGTTGGCTGCTAAGAAAATTATGAGTGCAGTCACCGACTCAGAAGCCAATGTTAAGTATGATGTTACAAATAAACCTGGTATTTCCAATCTGATGGAAATCTATGGTGCTTTGAGTGGTAAAACCAATCAAGAAATTGAAGCTGAATTTAAAGGCCAAAACTATGGTGTCTTCAAGAGTGCTGTTGCTGATATTGTAGTTACTACCCTTACTGAAATTCAAGCCAAGTATAAGCAATTGATGGCCAGTGGCGAGATTAATGAAATCTACCAACAAGGGGCAATTAAAGCCCGCGCTATCGCTAACCAAAAGTTACATAAAGTTTACAGAAAACTTGGTATAGAATAAAAGAAACGCCCTAATCCTAGGGCGTTTTTATTTAACCAACTAATTTATCAATGGCTTTTTTAATCTTAGTTAATTTCTTATCGGCTTGTTTTTTAGTATCAGCGACGATACAGTAATAGAATTTACATTTTGGTTCAGTCCCACTTGGGCGAATTGCAATGAAACTGCCATCATCTAATAAAAAACGTAAGACATTAGATTTAGGTAAGGTTAATTTTTTCTTTCTACCATTAGTAGTTGCAATACTTGTTTCATAATCTTCTAAAGTCTTGACTTGTTGTTTATAGAAAGACTTTGGTGGATTGTTTCTAATTCTAGTCATCAAGTCTTGCATATCTTTTTGCGCTTCACTACCCTTGAAATACATATTATCGGTATGTTCAATATGGCAACCATATTTGGCATATAAATCATCTAAAGCATCAACTAAGTCTTTACCTTGCTTCTTGTAGTAATTAGTCATTTCCATAATACCAACCGAGGCTTGTAAAGCATCTTTATCTCTAGTTGTTGGTGATAAGATATAACCAAAGGACTCTTCATAGCCAAATAAGAACTTGGAATGGTCTTTGAGTTGACCAATTTGTTCACCCACAAACTTGAAGCCGGTTAAGGTAGAAACAACCTTGCATTTATTGTAACGAGCAATATCGCTCCCAAACTTAGAAGTAACAATCGTATCAAATAAAACCATACCTTTTTGGAAGGTCTTTGTCCGCTTTCTAGCTTGAATATTATAATCAATTAATAAGGCTCCCGTTTGGTTACCAGTTAAATAGACTGGCTCGCCATTATGGAAGATGACAATCCCAATTCGATCAGCATCTGGATCAGTTGCAATAATTAAATCACAAGGATGAGTTTTAGCTGTTTCTAAAGCTTTTTCATAAGCCACTGGTTCTTCAGGATTAGGTGACTTAGTGGTGGAGAAGTTAGGATCTTCCACGCATTGTTTAGTAACTAAAACCAAGTTATAACCAAGTTTCTTACAAACATATTCAACTCCCCTATATCCTGTTCCATGTAAGGAAGTATAAACGATAGTTAAATCCTTTGGATTTAAACTCTTATCAATTTGAACATTTAAAGCTGAATTATAATAAGCTAAATCTATCTCTTTTTTGAGATAAATTATTTTACTCTTTAATCCTTCTTCTTTATAAGCTAGTTCCAATGGATTATTAATAGCATCATAGAATGGCTGGAGTTTCTTAATTAAACTTGGCACCAATTGACACCCATGTTGATCATAAACTTTGAAGCCATTATAAATCTTTGGGTTATGGGAGGCAGTAATAACAATGCCGCCGGCACACTTTAAATGAGAGACTGAGAAAGAAATTTCAGGCGTAGAAACGATATGTTTATAAAGATAAACCTTAAACCCAAGTGAAGCTAATGTTTTAGCGGCTTCTTGAGTGAATTCTTCTGAATTATGGCGATTATCATGACCGATAACAATACCCTTACTTTTAGCATTCTTAACATATTTTAAGACATACTTACCATAAGCTGTGGCTGCTTTTCTAATGGTAAAGATATTCATGTTACCATTACCTGGATTCATGATACCTCTCAGTCCGGCTGTCCCAAATTCAATACTACTACCAAACGCTACTTTAGTTTCATCCTCGTTCATAGCGCGAATAATGCGCTTATCTTTTGGACTGACTAATTTTGACTTAAGCCAACTTTGTTTGGCGAGTTCGATTGGATCTGTCACTTTTACTACCTCTTTCTTAACTACTTTCTTTTTCTCGACTTTGATAACTGGAACCACTACTGGTTTAACTTCTTCTTTGATGGTTTCAACTGGTTTAGCCATTTCTTCTTTAATCGCTTTTTTCGGTGATTTAGGTTTTTGGATCTTAATACTTGCTAAAAGTAGATCTAAATCAGCATAGGCTTTTTCATCTTTTTTCACTGTTTCAAGCCATTTATCTAAAGCCTTTTGATGACCAAAGAAAATGAGCCAAGCTAAGAAACGGTCATCGTTATTAAAAGTATCCGAGAATTTCTCAAATTTTTGGCAACCCAGTAAATGAATTAATAATTCATCGACAGTATTAAAGATTTCATTGTCATAAATATAGGTTTGGTTATCCCCGATTGCGTAACCTAAAAGGTTAACTGCAATTCCAGGATGAGTCGGCGCCAAAATCTCGGCAATCCGAATCAAGGTCCATTTCCGTTCCCCAATCTTAATGATTGTTTCACTTTCAATAAAATAACTAATCAAATTATATTTCAAGATTTCGACTACATCATCGTCATCAATCTTTTTGTCATTAATCGCTTGGCCTAAATCAAATAAGTTTCTAAAAATCAAGGCTTTATAAGAAAAAGGTAAAGTTTTATTTAAAAAGTATTGAAGTTTAAAGATAATTTCATTAGTTGTTTCGGCTTTATGGTTTTCTAAGAAAACCACGATATCTTTATCAAAAGAGATGGCATCTTGTAAGGCTCCAGTTGTATAAGTTTCACAAGCTTCTTCAAAGTTAATCGAAATACTCTCCCCGATTTGGGCCTTAGTTAAAACGATTCCTTGTTCAGGATCATTAATGTATTTCTTCGCTACTTTGAGTTGTCTAAGTAATTCAGCAAATGTTTGCATTCATCATCCCTCCTTTAAAAGAAACCGATTTCAAGGGCGGCTATAATCAAAGTCATTACAACTAAACCCACCACAAAGCAAATGTTATAAGCTAGTAACAACTTTTGGTGGCGTGCATAGAAGTATTCTTTTGGATTGTAAATATAATCCTTCAATTGCTTGGAAGTTAGATCATGCTTCTTATAGAAAGCTAAATCTTTAACCACAATATTTAAGTCGGATGGTTTTTGGGCTTTTTCCGAGATATTATCGCTCATAGATGTGCAGAAAGCATTTAAATCATCTAATGTTTCATCATAATGCGTTAATTGATACTTTACATCTCTCACTAAGCGTTCTGGGAATTTCTTGTAATAACGGTGGACACAACTCATAAAAGCAGTATCCAGCATAATAAATAAGGCTCCCAAGTTATAGAACCAGTTATTTGGATCTAATCTATACCATTGGAAATCAGAAATTAAAATATCGACAAAGAAGATAATACAACCAGCTAAAATGAGGGCATATTCAATATCTAAGCTAGTGAATTGAAGTTTAATATCCCGAATCTTACGATAAAGGGTGTGATAATTCTCATTCATCAACTTAAAGGTTGATTTAGCTTCAGTAAACCAATTAATGATTTTTAACTTCAAAGCCTTCTTACGTGGTGAAGATAAAACATTAACATTATTCGCAATATCATTTAAGGAGACAACTTGGCCATTGGCTTCAGTTTCAATATCTCCGACTTTACTAACGTTATAATCACTAAAGACATCAGCAGCAAATAAAGGGTTCACACTTGGAATCTCTTTTAATTTAGCATCTAAAGTCTTGACTTCAATTTCAACTTCAATCGCTTCTTGATAAGATTTAACACTATAAATATCTAAAGCCATGAACTTATTAATTATTTCATATAAAGACTGGGCATTAGATAAAGATAAAGTTAATTGAGAGAGTCGCATATATTCTGGTGACTTTCTTGCTTCATCAATCTTATGTCTAATTAAGTTAATATCTGGGCCATTCACCGCTTCAAAGAGGAGAGCCAGTTCATCATATTTATTCATAGTTCAGTTCCCTCCTTTAAAATGGAACGCCAACATTAGCAGTGGCGAAATCCATAATTGCTTTAGCGATAACATCATTCTCCGTAAAGACTTTAAAGAGCCATGATGAAGACAATGTCATACTTGTGGCAGGTAAGAATAAGTCCAAAGCCACTAAGTATAGAACAACAAAGATCGCGGCTTTAATAATTCCAAAAGCAATGCTCATCCATGGAGCAAAAGCCAAAGTGTACTCTGGGTCTTGTTGATACTTCTTGAGTGAAGGAACAAAAGCCAGTCTAACTAAAATATAGAAAATAATGAATAAAACAATGGCAGTAATCACAATCATTAAGAAAACATAAAAGCCCTGCATTCCATCTCTTAAAAATGCAGACCCAAGTTTTTCATAAATTGTGCTGAATCCTAGGTACTTTTCAAAGAAATCAAAGTAACCCAGGAAGTTTTTTACAACTAAAAAATAACTCAAAACAGTCGCTGCCAAACAAGCAGTTGTGAACGGAATTTGGTGTTTTGGGGTCGAATAAATATTACGAATGATGGTAGTTGCAATAATCAAAATTACCATACCTTCGACAAGTAGCCAATCAAACATTCTTTAATCCACCTTCAAGTCATTATAACATATTTTTTTACTTGTGGAAGATTTTATCTACTATTTTTTGCTTAGTGTAGGGCAATTCCGCTACAATTTCACGATTTGACATATACGAAAGAACACCAGAAAGTTGGCCAAAAACTAGCTTATAAGCGTGCAAAAATTGATAGCGCATTTTATATTCTTTTGCAAAGGTCTTATTTTTAGTAAAATCACCATACTTTTGATCACCAACAATTGGGTAGCCAGAAAACGCTAAATGTACCCGAATTTGGTGGGTTCTTCCAGTTAGTAACTCTGCTTCAACAAGCGAATAATCGCTATTAGTTAAGACTGGTTTAACTAGGGTTTTTGCCGGCAAACCATTTGGGTCTACTTTAACTAGTTTTAGTGATTCATTTTTAAGTAAAGGAGCATTGATTTCTAAAGGCGCCTTTAACTCATTAAAGCATAAGGCTAGATAATATTTGTGTAATCCTTCTCTATATTTGAAAATATCTTGTAGTTCATGAAGTGTCTCCATATCCTTACCAAAGATAACTAGGCCTGAAGTATTGCGATCCAAACGATGAGCTGGCGCAACAACACTGGAATCCCCTTTATCTTTGCAATAAGAAAGGACTTGATTAGCTAAGGTGTTGGTGGCTTCATGTTCATCAGCATGGATACTTAATCCAGCTGGTTTATCAACAATCAATAAATGTTGATCCTCATAGACTACTCTAAAAGACTTAACCAATTTTTTAACTGGTTTTTCTTCCATATATTTTGCTAGATATTCAGGACTTAGATAGACTTCAATTAAGTCATTCTCTTGAACTAAATAATCCCCTGCTACTCTTTTGGAATTAACCTTGATATCTTTCTTTCTAAAAAGTTTATAAAGCAAACTCAAAGGAGCATTGTTCAATTTCTTGCGCAAATACTTATCTATTCTTTGACCTTGCTCTTCGCCTTTAACATTAAACTTAATCATACTTCTCCTTATTTTCGAAAACTCTTTAAGAGTTCTTTATCTTCTTTACTGACTCTAAAGGAATCGTGACATTTAGAAATGCCCTTGTTACAAATAAAGGAATTGGTCTTATTTCTTTTAAAGTAAGCGAGAGTTTCATCCCGGTGCTTAACAAAGGCTTCACAAAGTAACCAAGCACCCATCATATTAACATAATACGCTTTTTCTTCACTTAAACTATCTAAAACAGCATAAATGTCATCTAGATAAGTTGGATCATCTACAAACTGCATTAGGATTGATAAACCCATTCTTCTAGTGAAAGGTGCTTTTGACTTCAAATAACGTTGGGCTAGTTGATAATAAGCTTTTTCATTATCAGGTTTAATCTTGAACTTCAAGACATCAACAGTAGCCCAGTTATCAACGCTAGTTAAATAATCATCTAAATACCTAACCATAGTCTTAAAATCCGGAATATAGGTAATGAGAACTCCATTTATAATGATGTTGACATGATAATCTCTAAGTTTTAAGTCAAGGAATTCTCTAAAATTACCTTTTTTAATCTCTTTTATTATGTTTGAGACATCTTTTGAGAGAATGGCCAAACAAGGATAATTAGTATTAATTACCCGCTTTTCCCAATCTCTTTTATCTTGTGGACGGGCCAAAGTTATTAGATACTTCTGAAAATCTTGTCCTAACTCTTTAGTCCAATGCTCTTGTTTTAATTCCATATTTTTATTTTAGCACTTTTATGAGTTCCTATATACTAGATTATTCCTATTGATTTTCTCCAAAAGGCGTGATGTTATAAAACTATATGGAGCAAATGATATGATATTAACATTTCATGATTTAGAATTAAAGTATAAAAATTATACTGATATTAAAGGAAAAGTTACCAGAGACATAAAAGAAGGCAAACTCTTTAAGTTGAAAAAAGGGTTATATGAGAAAGATAGAAAGACACCGGGGTCTTGGCTAGCTGGTTATATCTATGGTCCTTCTTACATTTCCTTTGAATCAGCTCTAGCCTATTATAACTTAATCCCAGAAGCGGTCTACAATGTATCATCAGCGATATTTAACAAGCGTAGAAGTAAAGAATACCATAATGTATTGTGCTCTTTTTATTACCATGATATTCCTCAAGATGCCTATCCATTACTAGTAAAGCCCATAGTTCAAGGTGATTATTCATATTCCATTGCAACTGCAGAAAAAGCCCTTTGTGATCGAATATATATAGCTCCCCTGTTGGGTCTATCAAAGGAATAAAAAAATTACTATTTGAAGATTTAAGAATTGAAGAAGAAGATTTTGACAAGTTGGATAAGCAAGCTTTATTAGAAATAGCGCCAAACTACCATTCCAGTAATTTGAATTTATTAGTAAAATGATTAAGAAAAGAAATCATATGGAATAATGATTTTTTCATTGCAATAACAGAAACACTAAAAGAAGAATAAATAAAAAAGCGGACACCTAATAAAAGATGTTTGCTTTTTTTAATGTCTGTGCGCAATAATGGAGCGAAAAAATGTCAAAAGAAGGTCATGTCATACATAAAATGATACAACATCACAAATTAGCAAAATATTTTTTTCGCTCTACCATTGAATTTGCTTATCAACAGATAGACTGGAAGTTATCTAGTTCTCATCTTTACAATCATATGGCTTATTGAATGATCCAATCTCAATTAAGTTACCTTCTGGATTAGCAATATAACAGGTTCTTTGTCCCCATGGTTCAGTTGTGGGTTCTAAAATACCTTTAGCTCCTTTAGAAGTGACCTCTTTATAGCAATCATCCACTTCCTCAAACGTATCCACATACAGATCAAATTCAAAATGTCCGTTAAGTCCTTTAAGGTACTCGTATTTACGAGAGGTCATTTTCTCGAAATCACTTCTTCTATATAGCATGAACAAAGTACCATCTTTGATCAGATAAACATTTTGCGCATCTTCATTTTCTTTTATTTCAAACCCCAAAACATCTCTATAGAATCTAACCATCGTAGGCATGTCTATTACAAATAATCCAAACCCATCAAGTTTAGTTTTCATATTATTGTCCTCCTTCATAAATTACTATTTGTCGGTTTGTCGTAAAAATTAACCAATCTTTCATATCATTGAAATTTAATAAGCCGTTCTTTAAATATAATTAAAATTCCATATCATCAGTTAGCCATTCTGCAATATCAATTATTTTAATTCCCTCATGATAACTTATTGGGTGTTTGGTTCTTGCGATTAATAACTTTGGATACGCATCTTTTATAGACAATAAAGGCGTAACTTCTCGATTAAATGTTTCTTCACGAGTTATATCATCAGATACTTGGATATACATTTTCATGCCATTTTTTATTGCAACATAATCAATTTCCTTGTTATATAAAACTCCAACATATACTTCATAGCCTCTTCTTAAAAGTTCTATACCTACTATATTTTCATATAAATGTCCATAGTCTGTGTCTTTAGACCCTAAATTCGCATATCTAAAAGATGTATCTACAAGACAATATTTTTTCCCTGATTCTAAATATTTTTTTACTTTTATGTCATATCTATTTAAAGGATAAAATAAGAATGATTTACATAAATAATCTAAATAGGCACCAACTGTTTTATCATTAGTTTTATATGTACTTGATGTAAGGTTGTTTGCCAAATTTCTAATAGATGTCTTATTCCCTAAATTATCCATTAAATAATCGCCAATCATTCGAAGTAAATCTTCATTTTCAATTCGATATTTCTTAATAATATCCTTAATAATTGTTGATTTATAAATACCCTCAATATATTTATATGCATCCTTTTGTTCTTTATATAGGTAAGATCCAGCCATTCCGCCTTTTATTATATAATCATCAAAATCACTATAAACATCTGTTAAATCATAATATCTTAAATATTCTTTATATGAAAAAGGATATATATTAATTTCAAACACTCTTCCTTCAAATAGTGTTGCTAAATCACTAGAAAGTAAAAAAGCATTTGAGCCAGTAATATATATATCAAAGCGTTCCTCTTCATGCAAACTATTAATTATTTCTTCAAATCCCTCGCACAATTGAATTTCATCAATCAATAAATAATTACTAGTCCCAAGCTTATATTTTTTGTTTATATAGTCATAAAGAGCATCTGGTTTTTTTTGCTTTTCGAATTGTTTAAGATTAAGTTTAATTCTTATTACATTATTATCAGAATTTTGAATTAAGTAATCATAAAATGAATCCAATAATTTCGATTTCCCGGATCTTCTAATTCCAGTAATAACTTTAATATCCGGAGTATCTTTTACATTAATTAATTTTTGTAAGTAATTTCTTTCGATTATTTTCATAATTATCACCCAATGTCATTTTACACAATTTCGCAAAAATTAACAATATATAAATTTGCGAAATATATAAATCTTTACATCTTAATACTATTGCTTCAATTAAATTTTCCTCATTAATGCATTGTAATTTGTACTGAGACAATGAACTTTTCATTTGCACTACACCATAAAAAAATTATTTAATTTTTTCTTCGATTCCCACTACCAATCCACTTTTAGTGTGTCAATCTCTACTTAAAACAACTAAATAGATACAAGTTGCAAAAACATCAGTTGGATCAAATGCTCCAAAACAACAAAAAAGAGGGCTTGTAACCGCTTAATAGCAAAAAAAAGCCTTGATATTTCAATCAAAGCATTTGTTTCATAATGGCGGAGAAATGGGGATTTGAACCCCAGCGCCGTGTTACCGACCTACGAGCTTTCCAAGCCCGCCCCTTCAACCGCTTGGGTATTTCTCCTTAAGAACAGTTGTGCTTTATTATTATAGCAATAACTTGGCTAAATGTCACCACAAAATAAGAGACTCTCCCCTTATTTTGTCTTACCTAATAACTTAAACATATTCTTCTTATAAATCTCTACTCCCGGTTGATTGAATGGATTAACACCATTCAAGTAAGCACTCATTCCACAAGCACGCATAAAGAAGTAAACTAGATATCCAAAGTTAAAAGCATCCATGGTGTCATAATTAACAATAATGTTAGGCACTTTACCCTCAACTGAATGAGCTTGTAATGTCCCATTTAAAGCTTTATCTTGAACAAAACTTAAGGTCTTACCCGCTAAATAGTTGAGTTCATCTAAATTCACATTTTCTTTATTAATCGTAACATCATTAACTACTTTATTTTGCTTTAAGATAGTTTCAAATAAAATCTTACTCCCATCTTGAATGAATTGACCTAAACTATGTAAATCAGTTGAGAAAATGGCGCTGGTTGGTAATAAACCCTTGCCCTCTTTACCTTCTGATTCCCCAAATAATTGTTTCCACCATTCATTAAACATGGCCATATTAGGTTCATAACTAACAAGCATTTCGGCTTTATAGCCTTGTTCATATAACATATGCCGATAAACAGCGTATTGATAGGCGGCATTACTCTTTAATGAAGGATCAACTAAATCTAAATAACAACGTTTTGCCCCTAATAACATTTGATGAGCATCGATACCAGCACAAACGATTGGGAATAAACCAACTGGTGTTAAGACGCTGTAACGGCCTCCAATATCATTTGGAACGACTAAGGTTTGATACCCTTCAAGTCGGGCTAAGTCCTTTAAGGCTCCCTTTTCTTTATCAGTGGTAGCAACGATTCTTTCTCTTGCACCATCTTTACCATGCTTCTTAACGAGCAATTCTCTTAATAAGCGAAAGGCCAAAGCTGTCTCAGTAGTTGTTCCCGATTTAGAAATAACATTCACCGCAAAATCTTTATCTTCCAAATACTTTAAAACTTGATAAGTATAGTTAGAAGAGAAAGTTTGGCCTAAATAAACAATTTCCATTCCTTGATCTTGTGGATAAAGTCCACGAATGGCTTCAATGGCGGCTCTAGCACCGAGATAAGAACCCCCGATACCACAAACAACAAGAATCTTATATTTATTTCTAAAGGACTCTGCTAAGCTAATCACATTAGCAATTTCTTTTTCATTAAAAGTGTTTGGATATTCATACCAACCTAGGTAATCTGACCCCTCACTTGTTTTATTCTTCATACCAAAATCAATACTTGTTACTTGGTCTTGGTAACTGGTTAAATCCATTTTATTAGTTGTTTCAATTTTGATCATGGTGATTGCTCCTTTGTTCATTTCAGTTTGAATCTTCATTTCAGTATTAGCCATTAGTAGTGGAAAATCACTTAAGCGTTTGCAGAGATATGGTCGCCTTTTATAAGTTTGAGTTTTAGCAAAGCGTCTATGGTTATTAGTCAATCTTTTTAAAGATAGTTTGACTTGGTGTTTGGCTTCATCTAATTCAATGATTTCAGTATTAACATAATCACCCACTTTGAAGTAATCTTCAATGCTGCGCACAAATTTATCACTGATTTCAGAGATATGGATTAAACCCACATAACCATCATCAAGTTGCGCAAAAGCACCATAAGGTTGAACCCCTATGATTTTAACTTTTACTTCTTCACCAACTTGATACTTATGCATTTTTATACCCTTTCTATCTAAACTATGTTATTATAACATAGTTAAGAGGAGTGAGGCAAAAATGA
>Ga0265294_10005048_pt1 | contig 16176 bp, 14 predicted proteins | sample MunlanPumphouse3_FD_192504 | JGI IMG/M metagenome (GOLD analysis project Ga0265294, IMG submission 192504) | Groundwater microbial communities from a municipal landfill in Southern Ontario, Canada - Pumphouse #3 | ecosystem: Environmental > Aquatic > Deep subsurface > Groundwater | place...
ACCGGGGATCACCCCCTCTGCCACCAGGTGGCGGAGCTGGCGCTGGGCCGAGAACCAGGCGTCGCCGTAGACCACGATATCGATATCGGAGGCCTCGTTCTCAAGGCCGCAGAGGAGTGAGCCCGTGCACCCGAGCGAGCCTGCCGGGAGCGTGAAGTGAGAGAGGAGCCTCTGCACACGGATATTCCTCGCCACCACGTTCCCGATCTCCTCCTCCGGTTTATAGATCCGGACCACATCTCCACAGGGAACCCGGTGAACACTATCCAGGTATTCAGGCTTGTGCTCCCGGATCCAGGCGAAAGATTCGGCAAAATCGTATTTTCGGTATCGTCGGCCCGAGGGATCCGTTCGTTCACCGTTTGGATCGGGAACATACCGGAGTATGCACCCGATCCGATCGCTGTTGTCGTAGTTTGAGACCGCGTATATGCAGCCATCCCGGTCCTCGACGAAGTCGCGGAGCCGTACCGGCTTTACCGTAGAGTCTTGAGGAATTCTTCCACCGCTTCCCATTCAGCACCCTTCCGCAGGATACGCAGGGTGGTCAGGTCCACTACCGTGCTCGGCGTCCCCGGAAGATCTCCACCGTCGACCAGGTAATCGCTGTGGATATAGACATCTTCAGGCCGGGTCGGCGGGGTTTCACCCGATACGTTCGCGCTGGTAGCGGTGATCGGGGAGTCGAGTCGGGCGATGATCGCAAGCGCGATCTCGTGTGCCGGCCACCGGATGCCGACAAGACCGGTGCCGCCGGTGATGATCTCGGGCAGGCATGATTTCACCGGGAGGATCACTGTCACCGGACCGGGCAGGAACCGCTTGATGAAGGCCCGGGCGGCCTCATCCACCACCGCGACAGCGCCGAGCATATCCATATCGGAGACCGCGATCGAGATCGGTCTTGAGAGCGGGCGGTTCTTGACCACATAGACCTTCAGCACCGCGTCCTCCGAGAGGGCATCCGCCCCGAGACCGTAGACCGTCTCGGTGGGATAGACAATGAGCCCATCCCGCGAGAGCACCCTGACTGCCGTATCGATCTGATCCATCAAAATTCACGACCACGCACGCGATTGATATCAAAAACCGCCTTGCTGCTCACGTGCATCACAGCAAAGACACCGGCCTGGATAGGATCGGTCACGACCAGGTCGGCGTGATCGGGGACGCTCCCCGCCATCTTGAGGGCGATCACCGGGATACCCGCCTGCCTGACCCGGTCTGCGGCCCGCGAGACCTCGCCGCCCATAAGCGACCCGGCGAGCACCAGGATAGATGCCCGGGGTAGGCGAGCCACCGCATCCACGGCGAGCGCGAGGTTCTGCTCGCCGACAAGAGGGATCGTGTCCACCGATATCCGCTCACCGCGGATGTTATGCCGGTCCGCCTCGTTTACGGCGCCCATCGCAACCTGCGCCACCTGCGCACCCCCGCCGATGATGATCACCCGTGAGCCGAATATCCGGGAGAACGGCGGGTAGGTGGTGACTTCGACGACTGACGAAATCCGGGCCAGGTCTGCGATAAGCTTCCCGTGGTCGCCGCACTCCTCAAACTCGAAGTAGAGGTATGCCTTCCCGGCATTCGGGCCGGTGGTGAGGATCGACTGCTGGATCATCTGTATGTTTGCCTGGTAGTCTGCCATCACCGTGGCTACGTCGCGCAGGACGCCGGCCCTGTTCTCGGTGATGATACTCAGGGCATACATCTTATTATCGGTGGTCACGCCCTTTCCTCGCTGGAGATCCGTGCACTCTTCGATCGTTTAATTAACGGGACATTCCGGGTCATATCCACGCTGGTGGATAAATTTGGGTCTTACAAAGGATATAGGTTTTCGGTGTGGCTATGACGGAACCCCCGGGGATACCCGTCGCGGGTGGGCCTACACGGTCGCCATCCCACTCATCATCGGGCTTCTGGTGGTTGTGCACCCGTGGCGTTCGCCTGGATGAGGCGCGGGTTTGCTGCACCGGCGAGTCAAAAGGCCAATCTGTTTGAGAGTAAACCCTATTTGTAGCGCCCCGGAGATCTCACATGGTCATATGAGGGGAATAGGCCCATCCCTATCTTCTCTTTTCTGGCACTCCTTTTCGATGAGACTCGCCGCCTTCATCGCGGCATAGATCCCCTTGATCTCAAGGTCTCCACCCCTCCGTAGCGCCGCCCTGATCGCTCGGACCGTCTCGGCATCCCCGATCTTCGCAAGGGCCGCCACCGCCCCATCCTGGATCTCCCGGTCAGTATCGAAGAGAGCAGCGATCAGGGCACTCTCTGCCCGCTTCCCGAGCGCAACAACCTCATCCCACCTCCCATCGGCGACCATCGCCATCGCATGCTCCTCCGATCGATCTGGCTGCCATCCCATCGCTTGAAGCGCCCGGACAGCCTCCCGCCTGACGGAGAAGTTACCGGATCTGAGGAGCGGGAGAAGTCTTGATGAGGCTGTCTCCTCCCCGAGCAGGGATTTCAGAGCGGTGATAACGTTTTTCCGGATCACTGGATCTGCATCCCTCAAGAAGAGAGATGTGCGCGACCCCCAGTAGTCGGACAGCCCCAGCAGCGACTCCATTACAGCTGACTTCACATCCGGGCGCGTATCATCGAGGGCGGTGAGCAGGGCACGGACTGCATCAACGTCCTCGAAGTTACCGAGAACCGTGATGGCAAGCATGCGATCGTCAGGGTCCGGGCTCTTTGCCAGATCGGCGAGAGGGGTGACTGCGCTCCTCGATCCCAGGGCCGAGAGGGCTTCGGCAGCCCGCCGTTTCACCCCAAACACCGGATCTTCGAGTGCAACAACCAGGGATCCAAAGGCTCTGGAGTCACCGAGCATTCCAAGAGAGAGGGATGCATATGCACGGACCTCTGCATCAGGATCACACAGTGCATTCATCAGCGGCCGGACCCCCCGGAGATCTCCGAGGTTTCCGAGCGCCTCAGCTGCCTTGATCCGGGATTGCACGTCAGTGTCCGGGTTGTTGAGCACCCTGACGAAATGCTCAAGGCCGGGAATTTCACCGTGCGCCTCTACGGCATTCCCTTTTCCGCCGGAAGGCACTGTATCCGCCTCCAGATCTTCCTGTGGATCCTGCTCGTCGGGAGGAGCAGGTCGTAACACCCTGCCCTGCAAGCCGCCGGGGATCAGCGCCGCTCTATTGCCCTCTCGCGTTTTCGCAGGATCGGCCATGAGGCGCAGGCGCTGGATCTCCCCCCACTCCTCCTTTGCAACGAGGTAAGCAAGGCGTTCCCGGGAGTTTGATGGTTTCCAGCCGATCCGCTCAAGCGCTCTTGCAGCTGCCTTCCTCACCCCGGTATCGGGATCCTCTAAGAGCTTCACGAGTGGCCCAACCGCAGCTATCACCCGGCGCCTGCCAACCCGCCGGGCCGCCTCCTGCCGTATCCGGAGATCCGGATCGCCGAGGGCCCCGGTGAGGAGGTGATCGACCTCCTGGCCGTGGTAGAGATGGACCGCCTGCACTGCCTCAAACCGGAGAGCCGGATCCGGATCCTTGAAGAACGGGAGCAGGGCGGGGAGCATCCTGGCATCCCCGATCAGGCCCATGGCCCGTACAGCGCTGAGGCGGACATCCCGGTTCTCATCTCCGGACGCCTCGATGATGACGTCGGTAGCATGCGGAGATCCGATCTTTCCGAGTGCGGCGATAGCACCCCGGCGGAGATCCGGGTTATCAGATCTCCATGCCCGGGTGAGGGGGGCGACCGCTGCGTCATTATGGATCTCCCCGAGCGCGACCGCAGCGGATGTTGCGACACGCATATCCACATCGGTGAGGGCGATAATGAGCGGCCCGACCGCCCGCCCATCCCCGGCATCGCCCAGGATTGAGGCCGCCCGCCACCTGATATCGGGGTCCGGGTTTTTGAGCAACTGGACCAGAGCATCGGTTGCCGGGCTGCCGATCGCCTTGAGCGCCTTTGCGATGCCTGCCCGCTCCATACCCTGCCGTTCAGTGAGTTCCCGGGCAAGGGGGTCGACACCGTGCCTTTTGAGTTTTATAAGACCGACCCAGTCGTCGGTCGCGCTCATGAACAGGATCTTATGGTAGAGGCTCCGGGGCTCCCACCCCAGGCGCGTGAGTGCCCCCGCCGCGACCTTCCGGGTGCTCAAATGCGGACTTGCGAGCCCGTGAATAAGAGCCTTCTTCGATGCGGGATTCCCTATCTCCGCAAGCGCGGCGGCCGCCTCGTAGGTAACGCACTCCTCCGGATCATCGAGGGCTCTATGGAGGGGGGCGACCGCATGCCGACTCTTCATCATGCCAAGGATCCGCGCGGCATGCATCCGTACATCAAAATATCTGTCGTCCAGCGCCCAGATCAGGACATCCCCGAGTGCTCTTCCGTATCGCGATACCTCTTTCCAGTTCCTTCGCGCGAACGCAAGGGCACCCCGTTCCCGGTCATCGGCTGGCCTCCAGCCGCACTTCTCCAGGGATTCGGCAACCTTCGACCTTATACCCGGGTGCCGGTCAAGCAACATCTCCCGGAGCACTTCGGTGGCACGAATGTCTCCGATAGCCCCGAGCGCCCAGATCGTCGCGATCTTTATGTCGTAATCGGGGTCTGTCAGGAAAGGGATGAGGTGCGTCACCGCATATGGATCCCGGATCTTCCCGAGTGCCCAGGCAACCTGGAGTCGCATGGTACCATCAGGGTCGTTGAGGAACGGGATGAGCACCTCCGCTGCCCGGGGATCGCCGATAGACCCGAGGGCCTCGGCGGATTTCCACCTGACGTCCGGATCGGGATCGGTCAGCGTCCGGATGAGGGGGGTGATTGCACGCGGGTCACGCAGCTCCCCGAGGCCGCCTGCCGCCATCCACCGTGTGCCCGCATCATCACTCTCAAGCGCCGTTATCAGGCCGCCGAGATCCTGTCTCGAAACGAACCGGGTAACATCATCGACGGTGGAGCGGGGCGGCATCAGATCGCACCCCGAAGAAAGAATACCGGTTGCGGAGATCCAGAATATTTCCCGGCGAAGAGCACGCTTTTACACCCCGAGATAACCTTTAAGGATCTCCCTCAACTGTGCCGGCTCGATAGGTTTGGTGACAAACCCCGCGATCTCGTCCCTGTAGATGGCGAGCTCTTCTTCGGTCAGCCTCCAGGCCGAGCAGATCACTACCGGGATCTCCAGTGCTCCGGGAATCTTTCTCCGTTCAGCCAGGAACTCCAGACCACTCATCGATGGCATCACGATATCGAGGAGCACCAGTGCGGGGGGGTCTTCCGAGAGCATCCTGAGACCAACCCCAGGATCATTTATTGGAACTGGTGAGTAACCAAACGATTTTATGAGGAGCTCGAAGATTCGAAGGATTCTATCATCGTCATCGATGATCATTATTCTCTTTGCCATGCCTGATACCTTCCTCTGCGGGGGCGCTGGACAACTGCGATCCTATGGGAGACCCGGATAGGTTAACCGGTTATACGGCAAGATGGTTCATATATCTTACTATTTGGATAAGTGGACTTAAGGAAGGTATTTGCTAAATCCGAGTGTGAATGAGGAAGAAAGCGCGGCATATGGGAGATATGTAAATTCTATCGTTACGCCAGTGCCTGATTTGCGTAATATTGACTTACTGCGCGAGGGTATGCAAAGCCTTGCTATATTGCTGCGGCTCTGCCAGGTATCGGGATGCCTGTACTACAAGAAGAGAACCTGGAGCATGCATTCTACCGGACCACGCTGACAAAAGATGTAACGGCATGCGATAGCCGGGGATCGAACCCGGGCTAGAGGCTTGGGAAGCCCCTGTCCTACCGCTAGACTACTATCGCTCCGGTACCACTAGATGTCGACCCGGGAGGTGATAAATATTCGGGCTCACTCCCCATCCGGGGAGTAACGCCGCAGGGTCACCGTTATGGCCGCCCCCTCTTCCGGCCGGCCGGGGATGCGGTCTCCCGCCCAGACGCTTCCTCTATAACGCTCAACGAGCATCCTGACGATGTAGAGGCCAAGCCCCTTCCCGCTCTTCCTCGTCACCCCGCGCTCTTTGCGCTCGAATATCCTCGGCTTGAGATCGTCAGATATCCCGGGCCCGGTATCGGCAACCGTAACCGATACCATACCTCCTACCTCCTCCCGGGTGCTGACGATGACCTCAACATCAGATCCCCCGAACTTGACGGAGTTACCGATCAGGTTTGTGAAGATCTCATCGATGAGGTCATCGGCGAGCACCGTCACATCCGGTCCATTGAGGGTGATGCTGGTGTTGACGTAGTAGTTGCGCATCCGCCGGAGAACAGGCTCAAGCTGCACCGGTCGGAGTTCGGCACCTCTCTCCTGTAACCTCCGGATCGTGGTGACATTCCGTATGATATCATTGCTCTGGTAGATGGCCGTGAGCGGCTCCTGGAGGAACTCGCGGGGCACCTCACCCTCTGACTCAAGACTCATCTGCAGGTAGCCCATTGCCACGGTATTTGCGTTGTTGATGTCATGCGTGAGGATATCCAGGTAGAGGTTGGCAGACTCGGTCGCAGCATTCGCCGCCTCAAGATAGCGGTTGGCGGAGGCGAGCGCCATCTCCAGATCCTCATGGAGCATCCCCTTCACGACCACATCACCAAGCTTCTCGCCGATCGCCACGAGGGTCTGGCGCTCACTCTCCGATATCGTCTCCCGGGTCTTGCTCGCGACCGCGATACAGCCCACCGGTTCATCATCGCCGGGTATGGGCACCACCGCAAACGACCGAATGCGAGGACTCTTATGTCCCGGGTACTTCTCATTGAACCGGTCGACGAACCGGGCCTCGCCATCGACAAGAACGTATCGGCCGGGGTATTCATCCCGGCGCAGACAGAGTGGGGGGATCTCCTCACCTACGAAAGCCTGCAGGTGCACGGTGTCAGACCCCGGTTGCACCAGGCAGGCTGCACCTATGTCATAGTCCAACAGTGCCACGACCTTCTCCAGTGATACCGGGAGGATCTCGCCCAGACGGCGGGATGCGGTAGCCGCGGCAAGTACCCTGTTGATGACCGTGAGGCGCCAGCGTTCCTCCTGCATCGCCTTCTCCGCCCGGCGGCGTTCGGTGATATCCCGGAACGAGACAACCATGCGTTCCGGGGCAGCTCCATCTTTTTCGAGGGGGACGATCACAACCTCCACAGGCCTTTTAGTACCATCAAACCTGCGGAACATGCACTCAATAGGCGCAAACGCCTCCCTGCACTGGATCCGATCCCGATAACTCAGGACTGCTTCAAGATCACTCTCAGCGATCAGATCATACGGGTTTCGACCGACCAGATCCTCCCGCCCGCGCCCGCCGAAGAACCGGATCGCGGCTGCATTCGCCTCAACGATCTCACGGCCGGGGTCAGTCAGGAGGACACCGACATCGGTTGTGTCGAGGATGACCTGGAGTGTCTCCCTCGAACGGCGGAGCTCCTCCTCCATCCTCTTCTGCTCCCTCATCCCGGTGGCTACCACACAGACCATCTCCTCTTCAGGGAGGGGACTTGCCGAGATGAGGACCGGATGAGACGCCCCGTCCCGGCCGATGAGGTTACAGTCCAGGCATCCGATCCTGCCCTCTTCCTCAAGGGTTCTGGCGAGTTTGGTGTAACCGGGCCAGATCTCAGGTATCCCCAGGGACAGGACTTCATCCCGCGAGTACCCGAGCGCTTCAGAACACCAGGGGTTCATCTCCACGATCTCTCCGGTCCTGGACGAAAAGAGGAAGACGCCCGCGCCCGACGTCTCAAATATTCCCCGGTATCGGCTCTCTCGTGCTTTCAGGCGACTTGAGAGGCTTGATATAACGATAGCAACGAGGAGGTATACCATGACGCGGATCAGGGCGTTTATGAGTTCTACCCCAAAACCCCGGGAGAAGAATACCACCTCCGCAAGGTAGATGGTGACGAGCGCGCCGACAAACGCAACGCCTCTTTCCTGGTGCTGATAGGCCGCGAGGATAATCGGGATGTAAAAAAGGTGCGGGACGATGATGAAGATCCCGGTGGAGAAGCAGCATATAGAGGTGCCTACGGCTATGAGAGCGGAAATAATGATGCTAAAATCAATGAAACGCTCTTTTATGAGCGCACCATGGAAACAATACCCCGGAGAACCCTCTCTCACACAAAATATGTCACCCGGGGCCACGATAAACCCTTTCAATATACATTCCATCGAGGTACAACGAAACAAGATTTTAGAGCTAATTATGCTCTGTTTTTGGAGAATGCATGAGGACGCGACGGGATAGACTACGCCCGAATCCGGGTGCCGGGGGAGCAGCCCAGGACCGGGAGAAATACCAGAGCATTGGGGCAGGATAGACAAACCGGCGGAGCAACAGCAGGACAGAGAATGAGACGGGTATCATCAGACCGAAAGGGACAGGAGCCAATCACGCATCCACCCGCAAGCAGTGTATCTCCGATACCCTTAAGATCTCTCCCGGAGAATAAGATACAGCACTTACTGTGCTGGCTATGGTAAGTCCGACGTGCTCCCATGCACTGCCCGCAAGGGCTTGGGATTACAGAGATTAGTCAGTTTACGGACTCTTTTCTGGACTTAGCATAGTATATAATCGGAGGTGTATTGAATGGCAAGAATGTACGCTCGGCGTCGCGGAACCAGCGGTTCCGTCAAACCCTACCGGAAGGAAGCGCCCGGGTGGTCCAACACGGATACGGCGGAGATCGAGAAGATCATCGTTGAGCTCCGCAAAGACGGTATGTCGAGCAGCCAGATTGGCCTTGTGCTCCGGGACAAGTACGGTGTCCCGGACGTCAAGCTCGCCACCGGCAAGCGCGTGAACGAGATCCTCCGCGAAAACGACCTCGAGTCCGAGATCCCCGAAGATCTGCGCAACCTGATGCAGAAGGCGCTCGGGCTGAGGAAACATCTCGCAGAGAACAAGAAGGATGTGCACAACGCCCGCCAGCTCCAGATCACCGAGTCCAAGGTGCGCCGGCTGGGCAAGTACTACGTCAGGTCCGGGCGGATGCCGAAGGGCTGGACATACAAACCGGAGACCGCGGAGATACTGCTCTCCCGCTGACGACCCATGTCGCTTGACGCCGCTGCTGCCAGCCTCGCCGACCATCTCCTCGAGCAGGAGTTTGTGGAGGTGTTTGCGCACCACGATGCCGACGGTATAGCCGCCGCATCCATCCTCTGCCACGCCATGTTCCGCAAGGGCGGGCGGTTCCGGCTGAGGATTCGCTCAAGCATCACCACGGCCGACGTTCCTCGCGACAGCAGCGTGCTTCTCTGCGACTTCGGGTCAGCGCTATCAGACCTCCCCGGCGACGTGATGGTGGTAGACCATCACGTGCCTTATTTCGAGGGTGACTACCACGTCAACCCGCGCCTCGCGGGTATCGACGGCGACCGGAACCTCTCGGCCGCCGGCGCGGCATACCTCGTCGCACAGCGTATGGGGGATAACCGCGACCTCGCGGGGCTTGTGCTCCTCGGTATCATAGGAGACCGGCAGGACCTTGAGGGGCCGAACCGGGAGATATCAAACGACGGCATAGCAAACGGATTCATCACCCCCCGTCGCGGCCTCCGCCTCCCCGGGAGAGGGCTCGTCGAGCAGTTCGCGCTCGCGGTCAACCCCTACCTCCCCGGATTCTCGGGCGCTCCCGAGACCGCACGGAGACTGATCGCGGAGGTCACCGATGATGATGACGTGGACTACGAGTCGCTCATATCCCGGGTCGTCCTTGCGACCGCCCCGGAGGCGTCGCTCTCCGCGGTATACGGGATCTGGGGGACCACATACAGTCTCGGCCGGGAGGTCATCGACGAGGCCTTAAGCCTCGCCGCCGTCGTCGACGCCTGCGGCAAGGCCGGGTCCGGGGACCTCGGCGCATCGCTCTGCCTCCGCTCATCCCACGCACTGCAGGAGGCCTGGGAGATCGCCGCCCGCTACCGGCAGGCGATCATCGCCGGCATCCACGGGGCACGCCGTCTCGACGAGGGAGTCGCCCTCTTCGAGGTGGATGACGGATCGGTGGCGAGCGACGTCGCAGACGCCCTCGCAAACGATCTCGACCAGGACGGGCCTGTCTTCGTCGTCGGACAGAGGGGCGACCACTGCTCCATATCGGCACGCTGCCCGCCGGGGGTCGATATCGACCTCGAGGCGCTGATGCGGACAGTCGCGGAGGCCTGCGGAGGCCAGGGCGGTGGACATCACCGGAGGGCCGGCGCCCGGATCGATGCCGGGAACCTGGACCAGTTCAGGAAGGAACTCCTGGAAGTGATCCCCGCATGATCAGGATCGAGGGCATCATCGAGACACCGCACCGCCACCCCGACTGCGTGGCAGCGGCGCTCGAACCCGACAACCTCACCCTGATCAGGACTCACCCCGTCAAGGGAGGGGTCCGGGCTGAGATCGACGGGACAAAACTCCGTTCGATCACCGCATCGGTGGATGACTACCTCATGAACCTGGCGATAGCGGAGGATATCTGCACATCGGCATCCGGGGCAAAAAGGTCTAAAATAGCGCAAAATACGGGTTAATCGGTTATATAACAAAGAGAAGTGATTCCATGGCAAAGAAGAAACAGGTTGGAAGAAGGGTGGAAGGCTGGAAGGCCAAGCGGTGGTACCGGGTGTACGTGCCCGAGGCCTTCGGCAAAGTTGAGATCGGGGATACCATCTCGGCCGACCCCGAGAATATGGTCGGCCGGGTTATGACCGCGACACTCGGCGAAGTGTTGCAGGACTACTCAAAGTCTCATATCAAGATGAAGTTCAAGATCAACAACGTGGCCGGGGATGCCGCCTACACCGAGTTCATCGGTCACGAGGTGACCCGGGATTACCTGCGGTCGATGGTCAAGCGGCGGGCATCCCGCATCGATACCATCCACCCGGTCATCAGCAAGGACGGCAAACTCCTGCGGGTGACGGTCGTCTGTCTCACCGTATCGAGGGCTGAGCAGAGCCAGGTCCACGCCGTGCGCCAGGCGATCTCGCAGGCCCTGACCGCCCGGGCGGCGGAGAGCGATCTCGAGACCCTGGTCAAGGATATCGTCTCTGGCGATATGGCACGGGATATCTTCAAGGTCGTCAAGACGATCTACCCGATCCGCCGGGTCGAGATTACCAAATCCAAACTCGAGCAGATCGCGACCGTATAAGGTCGAACAACCCTATTTTTTCTGGAAAGTTTCCACGTAGTCGATGGGTATATGCTCCATGACCAGCATATCCCCGGCCGGAGGTACGATCATGACAGGCTACCAGCGGTTCAGGGATATGCGGCGGGCGAGAGCGGTTGCCATCTATCCCGCGACCCCGGAGGATGAGATGATGGCTCGCGGGAGCATCCGGAGGATGCTTATCCAGTTCCACCAGGAGTGGACCACCCTCCGGGAGCGTGAGGAGGGCACGGCCTGGGTCCCGGCCGCAAACGCCCTGCTCGATCGTTACTCGCACGACCTCTACGACATAATCTGCGACATCGAGGCGGTCATCGGAGAAGACCTCGCAGTGACGATCCGGTGCCTCTCGGCCGATATGATCATGACAGCGAACATCCTCATCATGACCGGGTGTGAGGAGGAGTGCCGCAAGCGCGGCGATGCCTTCGCAAAAGAAGCGCTCCGCCATGCCGAACGCTGCCTGGCAAAACTCGCAGGCCGGTGACCCTCATGCGGGGAAGAGTAATCAGGTTCTGGATCTCAAGATCTTCCCGATGATTGCAGAGAAGGTACTCTTCCTGGTACTGGACGGGATATCCGATCGCCCCTGCGAAGCGCTCGACGGGCAGACCCCGCTTGCCGCCGCACGGACTCCGGTCCTCGACCGACTGGCATCAGAGGGTGTATGCGGTATCATGGATACGATCGCTCCCGGTATACGCCCGGGGTCGGATACATCCCACCTCGCTCTCCTCGGCTACCCGCCGCAGGACTACTACACCGGTCGCGGTCCGCTTGAGGCCGAGGGAACCGGCATCCACATGACCGCCGGGATGATCGGGTTCCGGTGTAACTTCGCCACCACCGACGAGAGCGGTCTCGTCACCGACCGCCGGGCCGGCCGGATATCGGGGACCGAACCGCTCGCCCGGGCGATCCGGGAGGGCGTGGACCTCTCGTCGCTCGGTGTCGGGTTCAGGTTCGAGTCGGGCGCCGGCCACCGTGCCGCACTCGCCCTCACCGGGGAGGGGCTCGGTGACGCTGTCTCGTCAAACGATCCGAAGGCAGAGGGAGCGCGACCGCTCGCGATCCGGCCTCTTTCCGATGACCCTGCCGATGAGAAGACCGCCCGGGCCTGTAACGAGTTCATCCGTCAATCGGCCGGGATCCTCGCCCGCCACCCCCTGAATGCGCAGAGGGCAGAGGAGGGACTGCCCCCCGCAAACCTCCTCCTGATCCGGGGGGCCGGGAAGATGGGCACGTTACCCTCGTTTCAGGAGCGCTACGACCTCTCGGGGAGCGTCATATCCGCGGCCACCCTCATATCAGGCATCGGGAAGGCCGTGGGACTTGAGCATATCCCTGTGCCGGGGACGACTGGATCGGCCGACTCCGATCTGGACGCCAAGGTGGAGGCCGTGCTCGGAGAACTCGGACGAAAAGACTTCGTCCTCGCGAACATCAAGGGCGCGGATGAGGCGGGCCACGACGGAAAGGCGGTGGAGAAACGCGACTTCATCGAGGTCATCGACGCCGCGCTCGAACCGCTGCTCGCGCTCACCGATACCCTGATAATCATCTGTGCCGACCACAGCACCCCCTGTTCGGTCATGGATCACAGCGCCGACCCGGTACCGGTCGTCATCAGGGGTCCGGGGGTCAGGGTTGACCGGGTTGACCGGTTCGATGAGGTCGCGTGTGCCGAAGGTGGTCTCAACCGCATCCGGGGTCGCGACATCATGCCGATAATTCTCGATCTAATTAATAAGAGTCATAAGTATGGCGCATGAAGATTATACCGGATAAATGGAATCGACAGGAGACCACGACTGGATCAGGGGCTGCACCCTCCCGGACAATACCGAACTCCAGGAGAGGACACTCAAGACCGATCAGGATATCGTCATAGGGGACCGGTGCCGAATAGATTACGGTCTTTCGGGCAAAGAGGTCGTGGTCTGTGAGTTCTGCAAGATCAACGGAAACATCACCGCAAGCTCGGATGTCCGGATCGACAACTGGTGCGAGATCGGCGGCGATGTCATCGTGGAGGAGGACGCCTACCTCGGTGAGGGGGTGAAGATCCAGGGGAAACTGGTCGTCAAAGGCGATCTTGATATAGGGGATAACGTCCAGATCGAACGCGGGTTTGAGGCGAAAGGCTGGATCTCTATCCGAAACCCGATGCCGGTCATCATATACATCGTTATGTACCTCGTGGCCGTCCTCGGGATCGAGCGGGAGGACGAACTGGACACAATCCTTGAGAAACTCTTCGGCGATGACGAGATGCTCTCCGGGACGCCGCTCATGATCCCGGCCGGCGCCGTCCTCAATATGCAGACCTTCTCGGTGCCCGGGAAGATGACGATCGGGTCGGGGTGCCGGTTGCATGGGAACATCCGCGCCGGGGCGATAGCGGTCGGCGGTGATACAACAATCTTTGGAAGTCTCCACCTGCAGGACGGCGCGAGCATCGCCCCGGGGGTGGTCGTCCACGGCGACGTCCAGAGCGATGGTGATGTGGTGATCGAAGAAGGGGTGCATATACTCGGGAGCGTCACCTGCCGGGCCCTCACCTTGCACGAGGACGCCCGCGTGGATGGGGTCATCCGGGCACCGGGTGGCCTGAAGATCGAGAGGCGAGAGAATTGAAGGTCGCAGATATACTTGAGGTCGACGGATGCCGGATGGTCGAACCGTCGTTTGCTGAATTGACGATAGATGCCTACACAACCCTCCTGCTCCGGGCGATGACGGATGAGGGTGTCTCGATGGCCGATGAGGCGGAAGAGGCGATGACGTTTGTGGATGAAGGGCGCCTCCTGGTCGATGAGGAGGGTGAACCGCTCGCTCTCGCACTGCACGACACCCACGGGTGGCATGTCACCTCGTTCCTCTTCCGGAGCGCGACGCTCGCCGCGATCGAGTACTTTGAGAAGGTCGGTGGCGATATCTACCAGGAAGACCGCGCCCTGTGGCTCTCGGCGGTCCGCGAGTACTACAGCCTGGATATCCGCGAAAACGTCACCCCGGCACTCGAAGATCTCTCTCCCGGCCGGGAAGGAATGCTCCGCGACCTCATCGGTGAGGTCTGGGGCGACCGGCCGGGGATCCTCTGCCTCGACTGCTGCTGTGGGTCCGGCGTCGGCACCGCAGCCCTCCGGGCATCCGGGATGCAGACACTCGCCTGCGATAACGACCCCGCCCTCCTCGCGCTCGGGCTCTCCCGGGGTCGCCTCCTGCCCGCCGAGACGATGTGTATCGACGCACGGGAGGCATCCCGCTACATAAAGCCGGCACCCCTCGGGACCATATTCATGGCCGGCGAGATCTACTCCTACAATAGAGACCTCTGGGAGCCGATCATCGCAGAGGTGCTCGCCCTCACCGATGAGGCGCTGATCACCGTCGGGACCGAGCCCGAGGCAGCCCTTGTGGAGGAGTGGTGCACCGGGCGGGGGTGGAGTGCCCGGGTCTTTGAAAACCCGCGCGACCCCATATACGACCGGTGGTGCTGCGTTGCGCACCGGGCATGAATTTATCCCCACCCGGGCTAACACATAACCCGGGATATACAGCACCCTTTTTCAGGATCTCTCCTCGAATAACGGTATACCACTCATGAATACTGCGAAGCGCATCTACAACGTCCTGTTCATATCAGTCTTTGCCACCATGCTCGGGCTCGGCGTCGTCAGCCCGCTCCTCCCGATCTACGCGGAGAGTCTGGGCGCGACCGGTATATGGCTCGGCGTCATCTTCTCAGCCTTCGCACTCTCCCGGTCGATCTTTATGCCGATCATCGGCCGGATATCCGATCGAAGGGGCCGAAAATGGCTCATCCTCATCGGTATGTTCTCCTACGCGGTATTCTCGCTTGCCTACCTCATCGCTGACAGCGTCTACTCGCTCACCGCCGTCCGGTTCGCCCATGGGATAGCGTCAGCCATGGTCGTCCCGATAGCCATGGCCTACATAGCAGACCTCTCTGAGAAAGGGAAGGAGGGGAGCCACATGGGGAACTTCTCCATATCGATGTTCCTCGGGATGGGGGTGGGGCCGCTTCTCGGGGGGTTTCTCAACGACGCTTTTGGTATGCCGTCGGTCTTCTACACCATGGCCGGCCTCTCGGCGTTTGCAACGCTCCTCGTCGCCATCTCTCTTCCCGAGGCGAGACCGGGACTCTCCAAAAACCTGGTCGAGGATCCCGCCCCGATGCGGGAGATCGTCCGGCTGCCGGTCATGCGGGGGATCGTCGTTTTCGGTTTCATCAGCGCTCTCGGGCGTGGGGGCATGATGGTCTTTATACCGATATTCGGTCCCCTGATCGCGATCAGCCCCACGGAGGTGGGCATCGTCCTCTCCGCAAACACTTTCCTTATGGCGCTCCTCCAGGTGCCGGTGGGGAGGTTCACCGATAGGGGAAACAAGATCGCCCTGATCGTCGCAGGATCGACCATAATCGCCATAGGGCTCATCGCGATACCTTTCTCCAGCTCGTTCTGGCCCCTGATCGCGACGACCTCCCTCATCGGCGTCGGGGGAGCCATCCAGCAGCCCTCGATCATGGCCCTGACGGTCGATGCCGGCCGGACCATCGGCATGGGGACATCGATGGGCGCTTATAACACGGTCTTTGGCATCGGTATGATCATCGCGCCGCTCCTCGGCGGAGTCTTCATGGACTTCATCGGTGTCGAGGCGGTCTTCTACGTGGGCGGCACTATAACCTTCGTCGGGACCGCGGTCTTTGCCGCTATGATGCGGAGGAGCGGCCGGCGGGCTGCAACCGCCTGATACCCCACAATCTACGGCGCTTCTTCTACGGCACACTCGAGTTCGGCGACGATCTCGGCGGCGTCATCCATCTTCCTGACCAGGTTCTGGATGACGAGCAGGCGTTCGACACCGATGAAGTGTTCGGCCATCACCCGCGCCATATCGGTGAGCTCGATCCTCCCTGCCCGACGCCTGACAAGGTTGTGATCGAGGAGCGTCGGG
>Ga0265294_10005049_pt1 | contig 16175 bp, 14 predicted proteins | sample MunlanPumphouse3_FD_192504 | JGI IMG/M metagenome (GOLD analysis project Ga0265294, IMG submission 192504) | Groundwater microbial communities from a municipal landfill in Southern Ontario, Canada - Pumphouse #3 | ecosystem: Environmental > Aquatic > Deep subsurface > Groundwater | place...
TTTTCAATGTACGAAAAGAGCCCAGGAATCTTTTCCTACGCTCTTTTTCAAGGTGCTTTTTCTTATCTAAAGTCTAACACCAACAAACTTTAAAGTCAAAATCACTCATCAACACAACTATGCGCCGTCTTGCCTGCTGCCTCTGCCTCCGCGGCCGAATTGAACCATACCAGATTTTCCGGCTTGATACGTTTGACATATTGGCAATTTCGGGTATGATAAAGAGTACTGTTTTTACTTGCCGCGAATTGATGCTCGACTACCTCTGCACCGGAGATAGTTTCGGAAAGAACCATACCTGCCGAGTCTTGTGCCGTTTCATTTTGAGAATTCGAAGCGGTGACAGTACTAACGACAGCTACCCGGGCGTTTCTTTCAAAAAGAGCTGAACAGTCCGCGCTTTTATCCTCTATGGCAACTTCGGCTCCGCTTTTATTCTCACTGAGATAATAATAACCGCAGGCAAAGCCCAGAGAAAAAATCAAAACGCAAACGGACAGTATCTTGATTTTTACCTGATACTTGTCAATGATTTCATCTGCCGACATATTTTTATTTTTATCGGATTTAAATATTATCTTAATTTTAAGACTGATTTATTTCTGATTCAATTTAAAATTTGCGCCATTTTGAATTTTTATTACCCCTTGCCCCCCCCGATCAGAGCCTGTCCTCGACCTGATCGAGGATCAAGGGCGGGCCCTGCCACTCTCCCGGTAGAAGAGGAAACGTTATCGAAGGATTTTGATTAAAAATGAGTAAACCCTAAAAATACAAATCATGCCAAATTAAATTAATTTATTCTACAATCCAATCGTACAGTATGAAATTTCCCCCTCTCCCATCGGGAGAGGGTCGGGGTGAGGGGGAATAAAAGTAAAATCATCATGTCACAGATTAAGTTAATTCGGCGTCGTATCACAACTCCGGCTAATCTGTTATAATTTATCTATAAATCAATTTTTTAAAAAATATGCAATACATTTTTTTCTTGGGACGGACCCCTTCCATGTCGCTCAGTGAGATTCAGGCTATGCTGGAAAAATACAAGGTCGATTACAGCGTCGTTCTTCTCGACCCTAAATTCCTCATCTTGGACATGAAAGAGCCGCTGGACGTACGCAATCTCTTCGTACAGATGGGTGGAACGCTCAAAATAGCCGAGGTGCTGAAAGATTGCACCGAAGACAAAGTGCGCGAAGAAATCGTGTCCTATATCAGAAAATCTCTGGAAGAAAAATCAGGAAAGAAAAGTGTCGGTTATAGCGTTTATTTTACCAAACAAACGGAAAAAAATAAAGAAGAAGACGCACAGGCATTCTTTCTGGACGCTTTCTCCAAAATCAAACGGGAAGAGCTCAAAGATTTTTCCATACGCATCGTCTACCCCCTCCCGCGAGAGAGCACCCTTTCCACTGCAACCATTTTTAACAACAAGCTCACTTACACCAACAAGGGTATCGAATTCGATATCATCTACGACGGCAAGAAAATCATACTGGGCCGAACCCTTATTGTGCAGGATATCGAAAGCTACGGAGCACGCGACTATGACAAACCGGGAAAGGACGCCAAAATCGGTATGATGCCACCCAAACTGGCACAGGTGATGGTCAACCTAGCGCAGGTCAAAGAAGGACAGACCATTTTCGACCCCTTCTGTGGTACCGGCACGATTCTCCAAGAAGCGCTGCTTGATGATTATCGCATCGTCGGCTCAGATGCCAACGACCGGCAAATCGAGAAATGTAAAGAAAATCTCGAATGGCTCTCTAAACAATATATCCTGACTTACGGCGAATATAAAATATTCCAAGCTAGCTACAACGAAGCGATCAAAAGATTCAAACCAGACTCTATCGACGCCATTGTCACTGAGTCGACCTTGGGCCCGGTCTATAAAAAAATGCCTAACAATGTCGAAATCAAAGAAAACTATTCCACTTTGAAAAAACTCTATACCAGCTTCCTGCAGAACGTCAAACCGATCCTCAAAAATGGCGGCAGAATCGTGATTACTCTCCCCGCTTATCAGCTCAAACTCAAGGAGTACGTTTTTGGAGAATTCATTGACAGTTGGGAAAAATTAGGTTATTCTAGGGTGTGTCCACTTGATAAGCAATTTGAGAGCGCAGACACTCGGATCACCAAGAGGAATACCATCATTTATTCCCGACCTGAGCAGAAAGTAGCTCGTGAAATAATAGTTTTAAAGAATAATAAATAGTTAAGTACAAATACCATGTCACATAAGAAAGCTGGTGGAACAGCGTCCAACCTAAAAGACAGCAAGCCGAAATATCTCGGTGTCAAAGTTTTTGGTAATCAGTTCGTCAAAGACGGAGGCATCATCATCAAGCAGATCGGCAACAAATTCCGACCCGGCACAGGCGTAAAAGAAGGTAAAGACCGCACAATTTTCTCAATCTCAGAAGGTTTTGTAAAATTCTCAGAGAAACAGATTACTAATTTCGACGGAAGAAAGAAGAGAGTACAATTTGTCAGCGTCGTCAAAGACCACATTCCCACCCATCCGGAAAAGAAAACTACCAAATAATATTTTTTGGTCTAAGTTTCAAAAGACAGGCTCGAAAGGGCCTGTTTTTTTTAATGACTATACCTCCGGCTTAATCGCCAAGGGTATCGGTTTGGCGGGTTGGACACATTACTTTGACAGGCTCTATTGATTCAAATCTATTTAATACGTATTTTAATGCTTACTGTAATTTCATATCTGTTTTTCATGGTATATTGCTTTCTCTATATGTCATTCTGGACTTAATCCGGAATCTTCATTGTATATCGTTAATGCTTAATAGGACAAAGATCCTGAAACAAGTTCAGGATGACACGGTTTTGGGATTATGTAGATGCAAGGGAATAATGATCAGGCGATCATAGTGTTATCCTTATAAGGAAGCTATCGCTCTAAACTCACACATCGGCAGAATCGGGGTTGGTTTTGATTGTAATAAAAAAGAATCAGCTGATCTGATTCTCTATTGAAAACAGAATTGCAGAGCACGAATCGCTCTCGGCCGTTTCTTTTTTCTTATGTCCATATTTTTTTGGTTCGTACCCGAGACAATCCCGAGTAAATTCCACTTCTATCTGTGTCTCCTCACCATCAAACGCTTTCATCAGAAATTCCTGCAGGTCGCACCTCATTTTCTCGAGTTCCGCTTCCCCGACAACGCCTTCACGCCTTCCTACCCTCCTCACCAGAAAGTGCACCGTTTCATCCAAGCTACCGAAGGTACAGTGAGGATTCCAGTCAGGAATCATCTGTTCAGTATCCACAAACAAGCATCCGCTTGTTTCGTTAAACCTTTGCGTTTTTTCGTATATCGAAGCGATTAACTCCCTAACTCTAGCTTCTGCCAGCGCCAATGAGTCGCAAATCTCTCGAACTTTTTTTAACTCTATCTTCAAAGAAACTGGAATAGAAAATATTTCCTCTGTTATTTTATCTACCTCCTTTATATTTTTATTCTGCTTTAAGAAAGATAGCACATTCAAACCTTATTATCAAATAAAAAAGCTGTTAAGAAGTTTATCCTATTAACAGCAAATACTTTAAAAGTCTGCGACGATAATCTTAAAAAAATTTTAATAGATATCTTTTTTTCTAAAACAACAGGAAATAATAACTCCCAGAATCAACATCGTAAGCCCTAGAATATATGCAATACATATTATGCCGCAATAATAAATCTATCCTCCTAATTCTTTTATAATGGGCTAACCAGACTCAGACAATGAGTTTCTCGGAGAATAACCTCCCTTCGGCCATTTTTCTCCTATTCCTGTCGCTTCTGTTTTTGCTTCATCTTTATCAAACATATTTACAAACTAGCACGATATCATCGCTTTGACAAGAAAAAAGGGGAAATTTCTATGATAATAAGTACAAAAAATAAGATAGGCTCCTAGGTTGCGAAAAACATTAATTATCCTTTGCCCATTCCTCAGCTTTACCGTAAACATCGGTCCCGCCGATTTGTGTTTGCTTTCCTGTCGTCAAATCAATCACAAACATCGCAAATTCCTCATTCTCAGGATCGGACACGGCCGCCTCATACACTACTTTTTTGCCGTCTCTAGAGAAGAAAGCGTTGCCTGCAACTCTATATTTGACGGGTACCTGATAAGATTCAGATTTATAGTCAGCCAAATTGTAAACATTGATATAATTATGGATCTCCTCTCCCATAAAGAAAGTCTCCACAGAAGCTAGGTGTTTCTCATCCGCAGAAATATCCGAAGCAAACATGTCCCGGTCGAATATCTTAGTTAATGCCCTAGTCAGTGAACCTTTTTTCGTATCAAGTTTATAAACCTCATCGGGTCCACCAAACAGTATATACCCGCCCAATCCGTCGTTATTTACCCCCAAATATACACTGCCTCCTATTTCTTTCCAGACCGCAACCTGTGAAGGACCCTCTCTCTCAATTTCTCCCGCTTTAGTTTCACCGTTCCAGATTTCAAAAATTGTCAGGTCTTTATTGCTTGAAATTTTAATATCGCCCGAGATGATATTTGTTTCCGACTCAATAAGCTCTTCCGAAGAAGCTGGCAATTGCGGCGCACCGTTCTCATCTTCTGAAACCATAGTATCGTCCTCTACTTCAATGTTTTCACTTTCCGCCCCATCGTTTCTATCCTGCGAAATATCTCCCGTCAAAAAGATATAACCAAGAAGCACCAACAGCAACACACCCAAAATAACCTTAACAATCAGTGACGGCAAGCCGATAATATCCTTAGGCAGGTTCTGAAATTTTTCGTAATGAATTTTCATTTTTAATGATTCATGTAAATTATATTTAAGTTCATTATATCACTATAGCTCCAAAACAAAAGGCCCGGTCGAAATGACCGAGCCCAAAGATATCGCAGAATCATAAAAAATCAACAATAAACTTCCTCCTACCGTATAATTTCAGGATTGCCTACTTGAGTCTGCTTCCCCGTCGAAAGATCAATCATAAACATCGCATACTCCTCGGCACTGGGGTCTCCCACCGCCGCTTCATATAAGATTTTCCCTCCCGCGTGGGAAAAACGAGCTTCACCGGCAGTACTATATCGGGCAGGCACTGGATATGGTTGAATGCTTTGCGAAGCGATATCATATACTACGATAGATAAAGCGCCTGAAACAGGCGTCTTCACGGTTATCAATCGTTCTTCATCCAAGGAAATGTCCGATACGTATCCATTCTTATCTTCCCTGCCATATACTTTACTAAGAGAGTTTTTAATAGTTTCCAATTTATAAACCTCGTCAGGTCCACCAAACAAAATATATCCGCCTCGACCCGTATAGCTCACTCCCAAATAGATATTGCCGTTAACTTCACGCCAAAGGCTCACTTGCGCCGGATAATCCTGTTCTATCTCTCCTGCCTTTACACCGCGATTCCAAATCTCAAAGACCGTCCTATCTTCGTTAGCTAGGATTTTCACCACTTCATTAGCCGCAACCACCTCTTGCGTTGTTTTATCATCAGGAACCGTTTCAACAGCTTCAGTGGTACCGGCATCTTCTTTTACCGCCACATCCGGCTCCTTTGGCTGATTGTAGAACTTCTCGGAAATATCATTCTGCGTTCCGAGCTTATCCATATCACCGTACAAAAGCATCATATAACCGAAAAAGGCCGCTATTATCAACACAAGACAGGCACCGAGTACGGTCAGAGGAAAACTACGGATATCCTTGTTCAGGTTCTTGAATTTCTCAATTTCAATTTTCATTCTCTTCTTCAGCGTTAAATTATTATCTTGATATGATAATGTCACCATAAATATATTTTGTCCTGCTATCGATTTTACCTCTTCTTCTCTTGGGTATCGAATGGATACATTTTGTGATTTTTCCCCTAACTTAAAAAACATCTCAAATCTTGGAGCAGCAGGTTTCAACCTGCGCGTTTATCCAAAACCGCTAAACCCTTCGCAATCGCACGTTCTATCCGCATAGGATAGCAGCGCAGACTAAAGTCTGCTACTCCGTGCGTAAAATCACACCATGCGTCACATCCGTGACTACTTCTTCCCCTCTTTCCCCTTGACCGCCGCTTTCATAAAGGCGTTGAAAATAGGATGTGGTTTCATAAAGCGGGTCTTGAATTCAGGATGAAATTGTGTGCCTAAGAGGAAAGGATGATCTTTTTGCTTGAGTTCCGCAATTTCCATCAATTTACCATTAGGAGATTTACCGGAGAAGACAAGCCCTTTACTCTCCAAGGTTTCTATATATTCAGGGCTCACTTCCCATCGGTGCCTGTGGCGCTCGGAGATTGCTTCAGTCTTATAAGTGCTATAAGCGATAGTACCGGTCTTCAATTGCGCAGGATAAGCACCCAGTCGCATCGTAGCGCCATAATTCTTTTCTTTGAGATTCTTCTTCTGCTCCGGCATGATATCTATTACCGGATATTTAGTTTCCTGATCTATCTCTGTAGTGTTGGCACCCTTGAGTCCGCAAACGTTGCGCGCAAACTCGATACAGATGATCTGCATACCGTAACAAATACCGAGCAGTGGAATATTGTTCTCGCGCAAAAATTTGACCGTACTGATTTTTCCTTCGATACCACGAGAACCGAAACCGCCTGGAATGATTACCCCGTCCAACTGCTTGAGTCTCTTAATACTCTTCGGGTCCTCTTCAAAATCTTCAGAGCTGATCCATTCGATTTCGGGTTTATAACCATTCGACCACGCTGCCTGCTTTACTGACTCGATAACTGAAATATATGAATCTGCCAACATGAAGTTACCAGAGTTAAAATATTTACCCACGATACCGATTTTGATTTTTTTGTCGATGCCACGGATTCTCTCCACTTCTTTCCTCCAATCTTTCAAATCCTTGGTTTTTACTTTCAGCTTGAGAGCAGATAAGATTTTTTCTCCCAGCCTCTCATCATCATAATTTACCGGGATTTCATAAATAAAATCGACATCCGGCGAAGCGATCACGTGATTCTTGGGAACACTGCAAAAAAGCGCAATCTTATTCTTGCGGACTTCATCCACCGGCTGTTCGCTACGGCACAAAATAAAATCAGGCTGGATTCCCACCGAGTTGAGCGAACGAGCAGCGTACTGTGTCGGCTTGGTCTTCATCTCTCCAATTTTATTAGGCACCGGCAGATAACTTACCAAGAAAATCAACACATCTTCAGGATTTTCCGTCTTGAGCATACGAGCCGCCTCCAAAAACAAAATATTCTGATATTCCCCCACCGTGCCGCCAATCTCGATCAACACAAAGTCCGCTTTAGTGGTTTTGGCCGCCCTCTTGATGCGCGATATGACCTCCAAGGGAATATCCGGCACTACTTCCACGTTCTTGCCCCCGTATTCCAGATTTCTTTCGCGATTGATAACCGAAAGGTAAACCCGTCCTGTAGTCATATAGTTACCCGACAAAATGTTCGTGTCCAAAAAGCGCTCGTAATTCCCCAAATCCTGATCAGTCTCCAATCCATCGTCAGTTACGAAGACTTCCCCATGCTCGGTCGGCGTCATCGTGCCTGCATCGACATTGATGTACGGATCAATCTTGATCGCAGTCACGCTGTAGCCTTTACTTTGCAGAATCTTGCCGATAGAGGAGGTTGCAACCCCCTTACCGATACCCGACATTACCCCTCCTGTCACAAAGATGAACTTTGTTTTCGCCATATGATTTTTTATTTTATTAGCTTATTTAAATATTTTCTATATAATTGCGAGCGATTGCGATAAACGGAGCATGACAATTCTTCTCCATTACCTGTCATTCCAGAATTTCGTTACTGCGAAATATCCTGAATCCCGTAACCACGATACGTCTGACACACTGATACCAAATTAACTAAAGCTGTTCTACAATCCAGTCACACTGCATTTGGAATTTCTCCCTCTCCAACCGGGAGAGGGTCGGGGTGAAGGGGAATAAAAGTGAAATAATTATTTCACAGACTTAGTTAATTTAGTGTATTTTGTCTGCATAGTTTCGGGATTGCCGCGGAGTACCTCCTCGCAATGATAAACTTCTGCCCAATAAAAAAATGGGGATAAAATCCCCAATTTTGTTATTCTGCCTCGACAGTGACTCCTATCCTTGCTTCAAGCCCATGTTCTAAATTTAAAGTGACTTCAAAATCCCCCAGTTCTTTGATCGGTTCGTCGATTACTACGCTATCTTTATCGACTTCAAAACCTTTTGTCGTTAGAGCTTCAGCGATCTCCTCGGCTTTTACCGCGGCGTATAGCTTCTTTGATGGGTCAGCCTTGGCCTTGATAGTGACACTCTGACCTTGGATCTTTGCGACGACCTCTTTGGCTTTCTCGAGTTCAGTCTCTTTTTCTTTATCTTTCTGCGCTTTCATTTCATCAGCTTTCTTGATGATACTTTCGGTAGCCACTTTTGCGTAGCCCCCGGGGATGAGAAAATTCTTGGCATATCCTCCGCTCACTTCCTTTACGTCTCCAGTATGCCCCAGATTTTGTACATCCTTAATAAGAATGACCTTCATAGGTTTATTTTAAGTTTAATAATCTCTAAATACTTACCCCTCCAGTATCTATAAGACATTCTATACCAATATCAGAAAGAAATCAATACTAGGAAGCAAAAACGCAAGACACAAGGAGATACAAGCTATAGTCATATTCAACTATTGGTTATTCGCTCTCAATATCTCCAATGCCTTGTCCAACTGAGGATCCTTGCCCGCCTTAAAGTCGTCCATAGTATATTCTACCTCCACATCCGGAGCGATACCGTCCTTATTGATATTATTGCCATCGGGAGTCAACCATTTAGCAACTGTGATCTTCAAAGCTGAGCCATCCTGCAATTCGGAAATACCCTGCACCAATCCTTTACCGAAAGTCTGCTTTCCTACCAACGTACCCAGATGATGGTCCTTCAAGGCGCCCGCCAAAATTTCAGCCGCACTTGCGCTTCCTTCGTTTACAAGAACTACTATCGGCAGATTACTAAATCTCTTGCCTCCACTCGCTTTGTAGACCTGGTTGGATTCCCCCGATTCCTCAGTTACGACAATCTGCCCTTCATCGATAAATCTGCTGGCCACGTCCACGACCACATTCAGATATCCTCCCGGATTGTTGCGCAAATCCAGCGCGACACTCTTGGGATCCTGCGCCAGAATATCTCCTATCTGTGCGTCCAGTTCAGTGGCCGTATCTTGTTTGAATTGCGTGATTTCAATGTAAGCCACCTGTCCTTCTTTCATTTCCCATCTCACAGTTTTATCCACGATAGTATCGCGCACAATATCGAAAGTGAGCGTTTCCTCTCCCCGCACCACGGCAATTTTTACCGAAACTCCTTTCTCCCCCCTAATCATCTCCACCACCTCGTCCACGTTCAAGCCCTCTGTACTTTTATTGTCCACCCCCACGATCTGATCACCCGCCATTAATCCGGCTTTCTCAGCAGGGCTGTTTTTGAGCGGAGCAATAATGGTAATAGCCTCTTCTCGATACCCCACTTCGGCTCCGATGCCACCAAAAACACCTTTCAGGTCATCATTGAGGGCACTATTCTCCTCGGGTGTCAAAAAAGTTGAATACGGATCACCCAAAGAATCCACCATACCGGTAACCGCCCCGTACACCATCTTCTGCCGGTTCAGCGGTCCTAAAATATAGTTTTTTTCTATCAAATCCCACGCTTCCCAAAATACACCGAAGTCCGCATTTTCCTCAACCACCGATTTATCCCCCTTCACCAGCCCGAAAATATCTTTCGCACCACCCTGCGACGGCAGGCTGTTACGTCCATAATTAAAACCGAACCCGAAAGAAATTACGAGCAGGGTCGCCATCAGAACCAGACTTTTTCTATTATTTTGCATCTAGATTTGAATGTTATTTTTTATTGTGTAATCAGTCGGTCCCTTATATTTAATCAAAAATATTCCGGCAGGCTTCGTAGATCTTGTCGTAATTGCCGCCTACAGGCAGAAGGATATATTGTCCGACAGAATTGTGCGTCTGATTGAGCAGCCCCTCCTCGCTGGTATCAAAAACTTTATGTTTGATAGTGCCGGTATTCGCGTTGCGAAAAAGCTCCGCCATTTCCTTTATCTCCCAAAGCTCAGCATCCGTCCGTACATGATTGCCCGCTGAGTCCAGTATGGCAACCAATTTTATCGGATTGGAGAGAATGCCCAAATTCAATGCTTTGTCCTTCACTGCCACCAAAACTTGTTGCTGTCGTCTAGCCCGATCAAAATCGCTGCTACTGTATCTGGCGCGAGAATAAAGGAGCGCCTTCTGCCCGTCGAGAGTGTTCTTTCCTGCGGGTAGCGATATATACCCCTCCTCGAAAGGCACACTTTCAACAAAGGGCTTGTCAAGATAAACAGTTACTCCGCCCAGAGTGTCGATGATTTCCTTGAAAGCCAAGAAATCTACACTCGCCACATAATGGATATCCAGTCCGGTCACTTCTTCTATTTCCTGTTTGCTGTATTCGAGTCCATCCTTCCAGTCACCATTATTCATCCCATGAGCATAGACTTCATTTATCTTTCCTTTGGTATTGGTATCGGGTATCGACACGTACAGATCACGCGGAATGGAAATAAGGGCTACTTCATTAGTTTTTGGTTTAAAGCTGACCACCATCATCGTATCGGTCAGCAGGCCTCCGTTGGGATCATCCACACCGCGCAACCCCAACAGCAAAATATTGAGTCTATCCAGTTTGTCATTACGGATCTCGTCAATAGGTGAAGACACGCCCCCTTCATTAGGCAAAATATTAAAACTGTCCCCCAGCGGAATCATTCTGATAATGCTTTTGATAAGAGAATTACTCTCTCCCGTAATCTGGTCAAAGGCATTGCTCGTCTTATAGAAAAAATATCCGCCCCCCAATAGCGCCATAATAATAACGGCCAGAAAAATATTTCTTAATCTGAAAATTTTTCGTTTTTTCCTCTTTTTCTTTAGTTCCCCCAACTCCGAAGGTTTCGCCTCCGGCTCTCTGATCTCCCGGACTTCGAACTTATTTTCATCATCAATATAAACCATATATTAGCAGTTTTTAAGTTATTAAACACAATACTATGATACTACAATCACAATAAAAAATCAAAGCCGAAAGAAGCTCTCCCAGCTTCGCCTTTTTACCTGTCTTATAGGGCGGTTTTGCCCACACTTTCCCTCTCTTCCAGGTCCTCCAATTTGTAAAGAACGGCGAGGATGATAACGATGAACATCAGGACCTTGTCATTGAGAATAACCACATCGAATAATCCGTAAGCGCAAATCCACACGAAGGATAGCAGGATTGAAAACGCCAACAGACGGAATCTTTCCTCCTTGAACTTTCGTGAGAGCAAGAAGAGTTTCTCGGCGATCTTCCATGACATCCACAAAAAGATTAACGCACCTGCCAACCCCATCTCAACCGCAATATCCAGATAGATGTTGTGTGCAGAGGCCCCCATTTTACTCGTGCCGATTTTTTCCTCAAGCGCAAATGGAAAATTCCCGATACCGATACCCAGTAGCGGATGGCGAATGACTGAATTCGCACTGTCGCCCCAGATTTCCATCCGTCCTTTATTAGAAGTCTCTTCCATATCAGAAATGGACCACGTCCTGTGCAACAGAGCATTCTTTTTTTGTTCCGCACTCAGCATCCTCCCCTCACGGATGAGTTGAGAGTCCTGATTAAGATTCAATACCAGAGATGCGACGGGAATGATCACGATAAAAATCAGCATCGCCCCCAAAGCCTTTTTATAAACATTTTTTAGTTTTGCGTAATCCCCCGCGTTCACAATCTTGATTCCACGTGGCATCTTTTCAAGCAGATAGAAATAAAGGGCGACCGCCAGAGCCCCCAACCACCCGACCCAGGCGCCGCGCGAACCGGAAAAATATATAGCCAAAAACATCAGCGCCAAAACTGCTAAATATTTTGCTTTGACGGATTTTTTCTTCGCCGCGAAAGCATAAAAAAGCGCGAATGGTATGAAAATTATCATCAGCATCGAAAAAGAATGTGAGTCCGGCATCACCGAAAACATCCGCAACGTCGGCGGGATTTCGCCACTCGCATCGTAATAGGAAAACCAGGTATTGCTGTAACTGAGCAGATGCATGGTACGCTCACCATAGAATGCCTGGATCACATATTTATCCCACATTCCCCAAAAATCATAAAGAGTCATACCAAAAGTGGCGCCTAGCTGGAGATAGCCGATGGCCAAGATACCCACACCCGAGGCAAAGACGGACTTCAGTACCTTCTCCACGTCCTCTTTCTTCCGCACAGCGAAAGAAACGACACTGAAAAGCAAAAACACGCTCCCCAAAAAAACCATCTTCTTAACACCCGCCCCAAGACTCTGAGCAGAAAACAAGGACAATATGCCGATGATACCAAAAAGCACCGTCGGATACAAAATGCCGTAATAATTAGAAGTCTTGGCTATGGCGATAAAGTCTCCGAAGCGCGAATAGATTTCACTCTTCTTATCTTTGAAAGTCAGCCCCCGATTGCGAAAGGTCGCTAGAATTTCGAATCTTTCCAAAAATATCTTAAAAACAAAAAATAAAAGCGCAAACCTCCACACGCTCATCGCCTCCGAAAAAACGCTGGGGGGAAGGGTTACAAAAATAGGTATTGAATATATATAAAGCCGCAAAGCTTCCAGATTGCTGAGTTTCCATATCCCGAAGAGCAGTACGAAGAGCGAGATATACGCCATGGTCGCATCCGCCACACCAGTAATAATGAGCAGGGCTAGCGCGAATTCCGATAGCCAGAGCGCTTGTGTCAAATTTTTCATAAAAGGTCCTTTTAAACTTTTTTTAATTTTGATATGGCCGAGAGTGTCCGATCGGCGCACGACTTCCAGCCGAATCTCCGGATGTTGTCCTCCCCCTTCGCAACTAGATAGTTATAATAAATTTGATCATTCAAAACTTTTTTCAAGCCCCGCAGAATATCCTCAATCTCGTTTTTGGATACGAACTCTACCGACTCGCCACCTACTTCGATTAGCGAAGTGTTACGGCTGGTGATGACCGGCTTTCGGAAGAACTGTACCTCCACTACGGGCAGCCCGAAACCCTCATAATCAGAAAGATAGATGACCGCATAACAACAGCTGTAGAGCGTCATCAGCTCGCCTTCCGACACGGAGTCTATGTGAACGATTTTTTTCTCTTTAAATCTCACGTTCACCCCGTCTATCATCTTTTCGATATCGACTGTGGGGAATGTCTTATTCTTCCCGACAAGGCAGAGTTGATAGCCGTCATTATCCGCGGAATATTTCTCGAAAGCCTCGATGATTTCCTCAGTGTGCCTGCGAGTAAACATCGTCCCCACGCACAAGATAAATTTCGAAAGCCCATATTTATTTTTCGTTATCTCATTTTTTTGCGTATCCTCTTCAAAATAAAAGCTCCCGTCCGGCGCCAACGGCGTAACAACGATCTTATCGGCAGCAGTACCATAATATTTCATAATCTCGCCCTTGCTGTAATCCGAGACAGTAAAGATGACATCGGCCTTGCGGGCGCTCATTTTGGAAAGCATTTTCAAAATAAACTGGCTCTTCTTATCAAACCACTCCGGATGCGCCTCGTAAGATATGTCATGCAGTGTGATTGCGGACCGGACCGGACAGATAAACGGCCGTAGATAAAAAGGCGAAAAGAAAAAATCCGCCTTGTCTTTCTTCAAGCTATAAGGCAGTAAAAAGTGCTGAAAGAAAAAATTACTGGACCGAAATAACGGATTCTCCAGCCTCTTAAGCTCGAAATTTTTGCCGCTCAAAAAGTCTCGTTTCGGAATTTCATCCTTGAAATACAAAATAAAACTGCAGTCCTCTCTGCCTTTCCAGACCTTCAATATGTTCTCCAAATACCTCCCTACTCCGGTCTTATCCCCCTCCAAACTACGCGCATCGATGGCTATTTTCATAAAGGGTAACCTAATAAGCTTATTCAATCATTACTAATTCATTTTAGGTAAAATATGCGTTTAAGTCAAACAACTATTGAGATGCAGGAGAGAGGCGGGAGCAGGTTTGAACCTGCTCCCCTGCCGGAACTGGTCTCCAGGCCGGTTTCGTAACGTTTTGATTTCGGGACAAGACAGCACAAAGCAAACACAATTTTATATTCCACGGCATTTATAAAGAGACATGATAAGAGGATGAATTTTTGATGTTTCAAACCTATGGACCGGGTCTGGAGACCACGCTCCGGCGAGATTACTTTGCACACTCCCGCAATGACAAGCAAGAACTGTCCTTTTGATTCTGTAAGGACAGTCCTTTTTTCGATTAGCCTAATAATGTGATAATCCCCTACTCCAATAATTTGTGCAACAAAAAAACACCGCCCATAGGCAGTGCTCTTACCCTTATCGTACAAACTTTTCTAAACCCGCAAATCATTGCGAACTTGGAAAAATGGAAGATAAGATAATATCTTCACTTTTTACGGTTAATACTCTTTTTTATTCCCACCAATCGAGGTATCCTCCGTCTTTTTTTATGAAACCTATGGCAAGAAGCTCTCTAATAAATTTCTCGGCATCGCCTGATTTAATCGAGGGCAACCACTGACAACAGCCACCTTCTTCGAATCGAAAATAATGTCTTTCTCTCTGAAGAGTAAACGACAACCTCCCATTTTCCACGTCAAGCAATTTCACTCCATATTTTTCTATCAGTTCTTTTTTTAATTCTCGTATCTTCTCATTCTCTTTTATATGTTTACCCATGCAATCCTCCGCTTTCTCCATATGGTAGTAACTTACTTAACATTTGTCAAGCCTATCGCCTAAAATAATCACAGACAGGACAAAAACCGTTATCTGTAGAGACGCCGATTTATCGCGTCTCGGAATGCGGAGTAATGTGTTTTTTTCGATGGATCATACGCGATAAATCGGCGTCTCTACAGGCACACATAGATCAATCATCCCTACAAACAAAAAACCCCAACCTCCCCTTTCGGGTCGATTGAGATTTCTTATTTAAAAGCATTTACTTTACAGCGTCCTTTAGACTCTTTCCGGCTTTGAACTTAGGAACAGTCATAGCTGGGATCTGAATCTTCTGGCCCGGGTTCTGTGGGTTAACACCTACTCGAGCAGCTCTTTTGCTGATGTCGAAGGTTCCGAAACCGGTCAAAGCAACTTTTTCACCATCGGTCAAAGAGTTGGTGATAGTTTCCATTATAGCGCTAAGAATCCTCTCTACGTCTTTTTTGGAAGAGTCAGTTTTGGAAGCAACACTATCGATCAATTCATCTTTTGTCATTGATACACCTCCCTTCTTCTTAAATTGATTAAGCACCAAATTAAATGCTATATTTTGAAAATCTTATACGCATACAAATTTATACAGGCATTATACACAAATGGCTAGGATAAGGCAAGCTTTTTAAACTTCGGGTAAAATCCCCTCTTGCACCCTTTCAATTTTCATCGTCTTGCCGCTTTTTTCATCGATATCCAAAAGCACTCCCTGGATCATTACGCGGTTATCTTCCGCTAGCTTATATTTGAAAGGCGCGCCACTGACATACTGTTCCAGTACTGCTTTTTCGTCACAGCCCAGGATCGAATCCTCCACCCCGACCATTCCCACATCCGTAATATAAGCCGTATAATCGCCCAAAAGCTCTTCATCCGCCGTCTGTACATGCGTGTGCGTGCCCAAAACCGCCGACACCTTGCCGCGCAGGAATCTGCCTAACGCCTTCTTCTCGCTAGTGGTCTCCGCATGAAAATCCACTATGATGATTTTTACCCGTTCTTCTTTTTCATTGTGCCGCAAAATCTCCGTCACCGCATCAAAAGGCGAAGTCAACTCCTTGTCAATAAAAACTCTACCGATCAGATTGATTACCAAAATCTTCGTTCCCATCTTTTCAAATATTTTCCCACTCAAACCCGAATCCAATCCGGGCAGATTGCAGGGACAGATAAAATCCAAATCTCCCGCCTGTAAGATATCAAAAGCCTGGGTATTATCCCAAGCATGATCTCCGCAAGTCATAATATCGACTCCGGAGCTAAGCATCTCCTCAACGGTCTTACGCGTGACGCTCCTACCGTGCGCCAGGTTGTCACTGTTGGCAATAACCACGTCCACGCCCATTTC
>Ga0265294_10005050_pt1 | contig 16175 bp, 13 predicted proteins | sample MunlanPumphouse3_FD_192504 | JGI IMG/M metagenome (GOLD analysis project Ga0265294, IMG submission 192504) | Groundwater microbial communities from a municipal landfill in Southern Ontario, Canada - Pumphouse #3 | ecosystem: Environmental > Aquatic > Deep subsurface > Groundwater | place...
CGACGATGGCGTTGATGTCGCACCCGCTCCGGGCGGCCAGTGAGATCATCCGCGACAGGCCGATCATGAAGTTGTTGCAGCCGCCGGTGGAGCCTTTATTGAGATAGGCCTCCATCAGGTCGCCGGTGACCGGGTCGAAGAACGCGGTGCAGTGCAGACTGCCGCAGCCGGTCATGAGCTTCCGCTTTTTGCCGATGACGTTGTCGGACACGGTCTTGATGACGCCGCGCTGGTTCTGGCCGGGCACAGCGGCCGCGATGGCCTGTTCCTTCTTGGCTTCGGCGCTCTTGGCCTTGGCCTTCTTCTCCTCGGGAGTCAGGATGCCCAGGCGTTTGCAGCCGTCCCGGAAGACGGTGACGCCCTTGCAGCCGATCTGCCAGGCGTACATATAGATGTCATAAACGTCTGCTTCCGGGAACTCGTGCGGCAGGTTCACGGTTGAGCTGATAGAGGCGTCGATATGCATCTGCCAGGTTCCCTGCTGGACTAACCGCTTCTTGTAGTCCAGGTTCTGGGCGGTGACGAAGTACTCAGGCAGCTGGCTGTCGTCCTTGAGGCCGTGGCTGTCGATATATTCCTTGACGACCGGCGGATAGACCGTGTAGAACTGATCGTGGTCGGACAGAGAGGTGGTCCGCCGTTCGAAGTGGGTGGCGAAGATGGGCTCGATACCGCCGGAGATGCCCAGCATGGTCGAGAGCGTGCCGGTGGGGGCGATGGTCAGCAGTTGGGAATTGCGCAGACCGTACTGCCGCACCAATTCTCTGGTCTCTTCGGAGGTATTCTCTATGAAGTACGGCGAGGCCATAACGAGTTCGGTCCGGCATTTAGGGAACTTGCCGCGCTCCTTGGCGAGCAGGGCGGACTCCCGGATAGCGGTGTCTGCCATGATGAACCCGAGTTTGTGGCAGTAGTCCATGGCCTCTTTGCTGCCGTAGACCAACTTCAGTTTGATGAGCATATCGGCCAGGCCCATTATTCCCAGGCCGATCTGGCGCCAGTTGGTGACGCTTTCCTGCTGTTCTTTCAGCGGGTGGAGGGGTAAGCCCTCGTCGAGCACGTCGTTGAGCGCCCGGACGGCGATGCCGACCGCGTCGCGGAACTCCTCTTCCTGGAACTCGCCGTTCCGGACGAAGGCCGACAGGTTCAGACTGCCGAGCAGACAACTGCCGCCGGCGGGCAGGGGTTCTTCCGCGCAGGGGTTGGTGCCTGCGAAGGAGTAGTCGTCGAACTCGCTGAGCAGGTTCCAGGAGTTGATCCGGTCCCAGAACAGGCAGCCGGGTTCGCCGTAATCCCAGTTGGTGTAACACAGTTTCTTGAAGAAGCCGTAGGCGTCGAGGTTCTTGGTGACGGCGTCCTCGGTCTCCGGGCGGACAAAGGTCTGCACGAAGGTTTTGCGGTCCCGGACGCACTCCATGAACTTATCCGTGACGCGGATGGACATGTTGGCTTTGGTGACCCGGTCCACGTCCGTCTTGACCGCCATGAACTCCTCAAGGTCGGGGTGTTCGCAGGAAAGGGTGAGCATCAGGGCGCCACGGCGGCCGTGCTGCCCGATCAGGCCGGTGACCAGCGAAAACAGGTCGGTGAATGAGACTGCGCCAGAGGTTTCTGATGCGGTGTTGTTGATCTTAGCGCCGCGGGGCGCGAGCTTGGAGAGGTCGATACCGACGCCGCCGCCGTAACTGAACGTCCGGGCGGCCTTGCTTGCGCAGTCGAAGATCGACTCGATGGAGTCCTCCGGCGGGGTGATGACGTAGCAGTTGGAGAACGTCACTTTAATACCGGTCTTCTGCAGGCCCCGGTTAGCCAGGATACGGCCGCCGTAGAGGAACTTCTTCTGGATGACGAGGTCCTTGGCCTTTTCGTCACCCTCGGTGATCCGGTCCAGCCACTGGTCGAACGTCTCGCCGTTGTGACAGTATTTTTTGTTCCAAATATCGATGCCAAGCTGATTGTCGGTCCCCAACCATTGTTCGATTTCCATAGAGTGCACCTATCGTCGGCATCATGGGTTCGACCGTAAATAAGGCTGATGTTGGATGGATTTGTTTGTAAAGGCGGGGCCGTTTTAAGGTGCGGAATGTGGTTTTTAAGCCCGTTCTGACTGCCATCAAACGGCTGTCGAAGTGCCAGTCGTCCGGTCTTTTCAGAACAGTTTGGGTAGATGTCGGCGCAATCTTATTAAGGGGGGAGCGGATTTGGGAATCTAACATTCGTTCCTCCGGCGCGGATGCGTTTTCGGTCTTATTGAACGGAAGGTACAAAAAAATGAGCGCAACTGATGCTGAATCGTCTCCCAACGTCGTCAAGACGGGCACTGTCACTGTTGGAATCAAAATCAAGGACGGGGTCCTCCTCGCTGCTGATCAGCGGGCCACGATGGGCAATTACATTGCGGGTAGCCATGTGCAGAAGGTCTATCAACTTGCCGACAACCTCGGGATGACCATCTCGGGCAGCGTTGGCGATGCGCAGCTCATGATCCGTTACATGCAGAGCGAGCTTGCCATATACAAGATGGAGAAAGGCGCACTCATCACCGTGCAGACGGCGGCCACGTACCTCGGCCGGGCTATCCGCGGATTCTATATGGCGCCGATTATCGCTGGCTACGACAAGACCGGCGGCCACGTTTTCAGCGTCGATATGGCCGGCGGTGTCCTGGAGGACGATTATATTTCCTCAGGCTCGGGCGAGATTCTCGCCTACGGCGTTCTGGAAGCCCAGTACAAGCCCGGTATGTCCAAGAAAGACGGCATAGACGTCCTGATCGCCGCTCTGAACTCCGCCCGCCGCCGGGACGTATACAACGGCGACGGTATGATCATGGCCTACATCGGTCCCAAGGGCTTCGAGTGGATTCCGCGGGAGGACCTAAAGGCCCGTTATGCTGAACTCGGCTTCGCCTACCCGAACTGAGTCCGGTTCCAACTTTTTTTTCAAACTTTTTCTTTTCCTTACTAAGCTGGTTGAGAGATGAACCCGGATAGACTGTTTGACAGCCTGAGGGAACAGGTTACTGATCTGGTCCCTCGTGAGATGGAGATTGCGAGTATTGAGTTTGAAGGCCCCGTCGTGGTCATTTATACCAAGAACTACGACGAGTTCTCCGGCAACGCTGAGTTGCCGCGTATGCTGGCCCAGAACCTCCGCCGGCGGGTGGACATTCGTCCCGACCCGTCGCTGCTGGAGGACTCCGCCAAGGTGGACCAGAAGATCCGGGCGCTTATCCCGGAGTCCGCCGGTCTGTATGACATCAACTTCCTGGACGAATCCGGAGAGGCGATCGTCGAGGCCGTCAACCCCAACGAGGTCATCGGCAAAGAAGGCGAACTGCTCAACGAACTCAAGAAGGAGTCCGGCTGGAACGTGAAGGTCGTGCGCGCGCCGCCGATCCCCTCCAAGACCGTCTCTGACGTTCGCGGCTACCTGCGGGCCAACGATGACGAGCGCCGGACCATGCTGAAGAATGTCGCCCGGCGGCTGGTCCGCCAGACGCTTCCCGGCGAGCAATGGGTGCGGGTCACCACCATGGGCGGTTTCCGCCAGGTCGGCCGGTCGGCCTCTCTGCTCACCACCCGGGAGAGCAAGGTGCTCATCGACTGCGGGCTCGATCCCGGTTCCGACGCGACGCCATACTTCGCGATCCCCGAGGCCCAGCCGTTGGAGGACCTGGACGCGGTAGTCATAACCCACGCCCACCTGGATCACTGCGGCACCCTGCCGGCTTTGTTCAAGTACGGCTACAAAGGTCCGATCTACTGCACTCCTCCGACCCGGGACCTGATGGCCCTGTTGCAGCTCGACAACATCAAGCTCAGCTACGGCGAGGCCAAGAAGAACCTGTACGACGCGAAGGACGTGCGGAAGGAGATCCTCCATACCATCACGCTCAAGTACAACGAGACCACAGACATCGCACCCGACATCCGGCTGACCTTCCACAATGCCGGCCATATCCTGGGCTCGGCCATCGCCCATTTCCATATCGGCGAGGGCCTGCACAACGTCGCCTTCACCGGCGATACGAAGTTCGAGAAGACCTGGCTGTTCAATCCCGCCACCAACAAGTTCCCGCGGCTGGAGACTCTGGTGATGGAGTCCACCTACGGCGGTCACAACGATATGCAGCCGTCCCGGGCGGATGCGTCCGAACAGCTTGGCGAACTGATCAAGGAAGCGCTCTCCCATCAGGGCAAGGTGCTCATCCCGGTCTTTGCCGTCGGCCGTTCCCAGGAGGTCATGTTGGTCATCGAGGAACTGGAGCGCACCGGCAAGATCCCGCCGGTCCCTGTCTACCTGGACGGTATGATCTGGGAGGCCACCGCCATCCACACCGCGTATCCCGAGTACCTGAACAGCACCCTGCGCACCGAGATCTTTCAGAAAAACGAGAACCCGTTCCTCTCCCCGATCTTCCACCGGGTGGAGACCTCGGACATGCGGGAGGAGATCTGCCACTCGCCGGACTCGTGCATCGTGCTCGCGACCAGCGGTATGATGTCGGGCGGCCCGGTCCTGGAGTATTTCCGGGAGTGGGCGGACGACGAACGCAACTGGCTGCTCTTCGTCGGTTACCAGTCCGAGAACAGTCTCGGCCGGACCATCCAGCGCGGCCGGACCGAGATCACCCTGCCGGCCCGCGGCAAGCAGATCACCGTGCAGATCAAGATGAACCGGGAGACCGTCGACGGTTTCTCGGGCCATTCCGACCGGCATCAGCTGATGAAGTTCATCTCCACCATGGAGCCGCGGCCCAACCGCATCATCATCGGTCACGGCGAGGACCGGAAGTGTACCGACCTGGCCTCTTCGCTCTATAAAAAGTTCAACATCCAGACCGTGGCACCTCAGAACCTGGAAACCATCCGCCTGCGGTGAGACCATGAGATCGGTTGTTGCCATGACCGGGGCCTCCGGCAGTATCTACGGCATCCGCTTGCTGCAGGAGCTTCCCGGTGAAAAGATCCTCGTGATGTCCAAGGTCGCCAAGGCCATCCTGCCTGTGGAGACCGATTACACCCTGAAACAGGTCGAGGCCCTGGCAGATACGGTATATCGGGATGACGACATGTTTGCGCCCATCTCCTCCGGGTCGTATCAGTATGACGTGCTCTTCGTGGCGCCCTGCACCGAGTCGTCGGTGGCCAAGTTTGCCTGCGGGATCGGCGACACGTTGATTTCCCGGGCGGTCATGTGCGCCCTGAAGGAGCACCGGAAAACCTTCCTGCTGACCCGGGAGACACCCAAGGACGCCATCATGCTCGAGAACGAGCTGAAATTGGCCCGGAACGGGGCGATTATCATGGACGCCAACCCAGGTTTCTACCCGCACCCTAAGACCGTCGAGGAAGTGGTTGATTTCGTGGTTGGCCGTTGCCTGCAGATGGCCGGTGTGCCCCAGGCGCTGTTCAAACCCTGGAACGGTCGTCAGGACGAGTAAACACGGATGAACCGTAAATGATGAAAACCGAGATGCTTTTGCGGCTTTCAGATGGACGATGAACAGACCGCGCTGTAACTGTGGCCGCTGCCATTGTGGCGGCCGGGGCTGGTTGTTATGTTGGCAACTCCGCAGCAGACCGGCCGGAAGCGTCCGGCCAGATATTGTTTATCAGGTCGAACCGGCGGAGGAAAGCAGCGGTAAACCGCCGGATAAGATTTTGGCGACCGACAAGCGGATCTAGGATTACACCGACGTGACCGATGCTGACATCGCTCTGTATTTCTCGGGTATCGTGGACGGTCTGAACACACCGGGTCGGCATCTGCATTTCGGATGACGGCACCGTCAGCGGGCACGTGAGGAAACCAGTCCTCTCCGGGGCATGACGGAGTTCCATCGGGCCGAGGTTTTTCAGACGATGTTGCCGGCCGCCGGGGAGTTCAACGACATGGATCTGACGGATGTCAACGATGGCGATATCGACGATGTCGAAGGCTGAGTTATAAATTATAACAAGGCCCCGGCCGTAAACCGGCCGGGGTTATTCATTCCAGATAGATGGCGGGACGGCCCGGTACAGCCACATGGGCCTTGTTCTGCGGGTCATACTTCGCCGTATCGTCTGCGCTGTAGACCGCAATCTCCATGCCCAATTCGCTGGCGATGAAACCGCAGGCCGACTGCAGCAGGGCGGTCTCATTCAGATCTGCCACCGGCTGGCGGGCGGCTGCGCCGGCACGCATGACGTCGACGGCGGTCTTCTTGGCGAACTCGGCGGTCGCTTTGCCGTTCTTCCGCAATTCGAGGTTGGCCATGCATTCCTTGGTAAGGGCCGGAATGCTCAGTTTACCGGCGGTCTGGTCAGCGAGGGCCATCTTCAGGACGTCAACCTTCCAGGCGGGCGAGGTGTATATAACAGCCTTCTTGGTCTCAGTCTTGGCGATCTTGCGGATGGTGTTCACATCGCCGATGACCTCCTGAACCAGGTCTTCGCCGTACTCGGCGGCGGCGGATTGGACACGGGAGTCGGCGACCGGCAGCTGGGCGGCGGCGACCAGGCCCTCGAAGCCGGCCTCGTGCCACAGTTCCTCAGCCACATGCGGAGTGATCGGCATCATAGTGTTGATCCAGATGCGGAGAGCCTCGCGGATGGTCTTCTTGTCCTTGCCGCCCCGGCGGCCGTACCAGCGTATGTCGTTGGTCATATCGTAGTAGACGACGGTGGCCATCTGCCGGAGGTCGTACTTCTCCATGGCGGTGCGGATCTCTGCCAGGTGGGTGTTGAACCTGGACAGCAACCAGGCGTCGATGTCGCCGGCCGGAACGTCGGTCTCGGCGGCAATCAGGTCCTCGACCACGGTCATGATACGTTCCAGTTTCTGGCGGTACATGAAGACGATGTCCTCATCCCATTCCACGTCCACGAACATGGACGCTACGTGGGCGTAGTACAGCCGCATGCTGTCGACGCCGTATTTTGCCGCAGCGCCGGGTATCGGCTGCGCGCCGCCCTTGGATTTGGAGATCTTGTCCTTGTTCTTTCCGGTCACGTACCAATTGACGATGATGCCGCGGGGCTGCATGCTGTCTGGCAGGATGGCCCGGTGGTTCATCAGGAAGACCGGGAAATGGACAGTCATGTGCTCTTTGCCGCCCAGGTTGATGTCAAGCGGGTACCAGTAGTGGACGTCCGCCTTGATCTTGTCCAGCAGCGCCGTGTCAATGCCGGTGGCAGCCGCGACGGCAGCCGCAGTGCCTTTTTCAAGCACTACGTAGTCGAAGAACTCGGGCTTCATCTGCTCGGGTTTGATTCTGCCTTCGTTGGCGTACAGAGAGATTGTGTAGTACAGCGGGTAGAGTGTCGAGTCCGAGATGGCCTCAATGGTCCACTTCGGGTCGAACGGGAACTTCGTGCCCAGCCAGTTGCCCAGCCGGACGCAGGCCCGTTCCCGGAACCAGTCCAGGACGCCGCCGACGTTATCGTAGTACTCCTGAGGGAAGATCTGCATGTCCTTACAGTGCTCTTTGGTCCTGGCGGTGAGGTCGGCGTTGCCGTAGTCGATAAACCACTGGTCGTCGATCCGCTTGATGTGAACCCGGCGGCCGCACCGGCAGACAACCTCTTCGGTCAGGTCCCGGAAGAGTTCGGCCTCGCCGCTGTCCAGCATGGCCTGCTTCATCTTGTCCTTGGCCTCTTCGACCCGCAGGCCCGCGAAGGCGCCGCAGGTGTCCTTCATACGGCCCATGTGGTAGCCGTCCTTGTATACCTGCTTCTTCGCCTCTTCCATGAGCTCCCTGACCTTGGTCGGGTCCTCGACGTCGGCGATCTTCATTTTCTCGATGATGGTCTGGGCCGGGAATTCGCCGTAACCCTCGATGCTGATGATCGAGACCGGTTTGACGCTGTCGATGAGCTTTTGGGAGAGTCCGTACTTCACGCGCAGGACCGGATTCTGCTTGACCTTTTCCAGGGAATCCCAGTCGTCCGGCGCATCCGACGGCACGGAGGTGACCAGGCCGGTACCCACGTCGGGGTCGACGAAGGCGGCCGGGAACACCGGGATAAGCTTATGGAGCATCGGTGCGCGACACTGCCAGCCGATCATCTCGTCGCCTTTGACCTTACCGACGGTAGTGACGCCGTCCATCTGTAATTCCAATTTCTCGGCAGCCTGCGGGGAAACAACCCAGATCTCCTTTCCTTTCCTGATCTTCACGTATTCCAGGTCCGGCCGGGCCCAGAAGCAGACCTGACCGAAGACGGTCTCCGGCCGCAGGGTGGCGGCTACCAGATACAGCTGCTGCTCCTCGCACCAGAACTTGAGCAGAGTGTACTCCTGTGTTTCCGCGTTGCCGCCTTTGGACAGGTCGGTCTCCGAGGGATCGACGGCGACCGGGCCGCAGTTGGGGCAGAACGGGGCATAGTAGGGCTTCTGAATAAGCAGGTTCGCGGCCTTCAGCTGGCGGAACTGCCACTCGATGAACTTTGCGTAATCTGGGAAGAGGGTGCATGTGAACCGCCGCCAGTCGGCCAAGAAGCCGAACCGCTTCCAGTATTCATTGACATAGACTCCGTTGAAAAACTTCACGACTGCCATCGGGGATGTGAGGCCAGCGAGCTCGGCGTCCGTGCAGCCGTTCCGTTTCAGGTAGTCGATGGTCTTGGGGTCCTGAGCATGAATCTTGTTGTACAGGCTGATAGCACCGTTGCCGGTGGCATGAGTGCCGACCGGGAAGAGGACATTATAGCCCGTCATCCGCTTGTAGCGGCCGATGGCATCGGCATAGGTGTAGCCCCGCAGGTGTCCGACGTGGAGGTAACCTGTCAGACCGGGGTAGGCGAAGATCAGCATGAACTTCGGCCGGCTGTCCGGTTCTGCTTCATTAAGTTTCTGATCGGTCCAGGCCTTCTGCCATTTTTTCTCCATCTCGGTATAGTCACGGCTCATGGAATCCCTTACAGTAGTCGCGCGCATGCATCTTAGTTAGTTAAAGGTATCACGACGGAAAGACCTGTGAAAGTGGATGTTCTGTCTGACAGCCCGGGTCCGTGAAACCGTAAGACAGAAAGAAACTCGTCGTCTAGAGTGTTTGTCTTACAGAATCATTTATAATACTGTGATGACAATATCTCTTTCACAACAGAAGAAACAGTTGCTGGCTCGGCAGAAGTCTCTATCGGACAGAAAAAAGCGATTGTTCTTCCCGAACCAATTTTGTCTTACGTTCGTAAGACAGGTATTAAATAGTTGTGAGCTCAATGTCTTACATGCAAGTATTGGGATGGGACCTACGGCTTGCAGAAACAAGGCGATCTGAATGACGAACGACGACGGAACCAAGATCACACTGCGGGTGTCCCCTGAGGACATCCAGCTCATGGAGGATTTCATGAGCGAGCACGAGATAGGCAACCGGTCTGACTTTATTCGGGACGCAATTCGCGGATACATCGCGAACAGCAGAACCTCACCGGAGATGGATGCGGATGGGATTTACGTTCGTCTCACGGGAGTTCAGTTGCAGACCTTGGAGAATATGCGCAAGGATGGGACGATCTACGACGCTGAGAGCTATATCAGACAGCTCGTGGCGGTCGACATAACCCCGAAGGAAGCGCTGGAAGACTCCAAGGCCCGGTCTTTCAAGGCCGCGCAGCAGTCTTCGCGGAACATGTGATTCAGACCAGCCAGTCAGAAGGGGTGAGGGCGCAGTCAGGGATGGGCTGACCCGCATCTATCGGGGGATGTAAAGATGGCAGAAGCAACAGTATATCAGACGATCGGCAGCGACCTCTCCGAGTCCGAGGAACCGCGCATTGCGGTGATCGGCATCGGCGGCGCCGGTTGCCGGGCCGTTTCCATGATCTACGGCAGTGACAGTCGGGTTCGCACGATTGCGATCAATACCGATCGGGCCGCTCTGCAGCAGATGCGGGTCGGACTCCGGTTGCTTGTCGCTAAAGATGCTGAACTGCTTCATCAGAGTTCCTCTGCTGATGACGGTCTGGTTATTACTTCGGCCGCCGGTTTCGATAAGGCGGTCTGCAAGGCGGTCGCCGGTATCGATCTGGTAATCGTGACGTCCGGCATGGGCGGACATGCCGGAACCGAAATGACCCCGATGGTGGTCAATCTCTGTGACCTGCTCGGGATTAAGACGACTGCGATTGCGGTAATGCCGTTCTCCTTTGAGAGCAGCGACCGCCAATTGGTGGCCGCGGATGGCTACCGGATGTTGCATGCAGTTTGCAAGAACCTGATCCAGGTCAAGAACGACATGGTGCTTGATGAACCGCTCAGTTCGGTGAACGACGCCATGGACAAGGTCAACCGGCATATCGTCGAGTTGATCACAAACGAGATTGAGGACTCTTATCGGGTTGTCCGCGACAGTGTCAGCCGGAGATCGGCCAAATTGCGCGAGGGCGCCGACGCCGGCTCGCAGCCGCTGATGGACGCGCCTCAGGTCCTCGGTTTCTGAAACCTCACATTAATACGCCGGGCGGAGATTTTTCCTTCCTGCCCGGCGAATCGCACACTTACCTGTTCCGCAGTCCGCGATATCATTATTACCGATTAACACGATATTTTCTTTCGGCTCTGATACCGGGATGTTTTTCCCGGGCCGGAAGGAAGGCCTGTGCATGAAGCTCGGGATTATTGCCTGCGATGTGCTGAAGAACGAGATCGAGTATCTGACCAAGTGCAATCCGCATTTTGTCTACCGGGAGTACCTGGAGTTCGCCATGCATGAATATCCTGACGAGATGCGGAACACCATCATTGACAGGATCAATGCGATCGTCGGACAGGTAGACGCGGTCTTTCTGGGCTATGCGCGTTGCGATTCGCTCGACGACATCGACAAAGCGGTGAAGGTGCCGACGGTGAAGATTGCCGGTTCTGACTGTATCGAGGCACTGCTCGGGCCAAAAGAGTATTATGCCGAGAAGAAAAAATGCGCCGGTACATGGTTCTCCTCGCCCGGCTGGTCCGAACAGGGCGTGAACGGGCTGATCAAGGAGTTCCACCTCGACTGCATGGAAGGGTACGACCCGCAGTTCTTCCTAGACGTCCTGTTCCAGTCCTACGAGCGGTGCCTGTTCATCGATCCGGGCATCGGGAACACCGCCGAGTACCGGCAGGAGTCCGAGGATGTGGCCAAGACGCTCAAACTGAAGCACGACTGCCGGACCTGCGGACTGGATAATCTCAAGGCGGCTATCGCCGCGACCGAGGAGCTGGGTCGGCAGGCGGATCTCCGGCGGATGCACTGCGCTCAGTAAAGTAAAAGAAAAGGCTCGGACGTGGCCGGGCCGAAGAGTTTACTCAGGACTTATCCCGCATGGCCGTATAGCCGAGGTCGAAGGCCTTGGCGTTGAGGTCCTTGAACTTGGGCGGCACGGTCTCCAGCAGGACCTGCTTCAGCAGTCCCTTGTCCAAGGGGAAGCCCTTGGCCGCGGCCACGGCGCCGATCATGACGGCATTGGCTGCGACGGCCTTGCCGGCCTGCACAGCGATCTCGGTGGCCTTGATGGTCATCAGGTGATCGTTCTCCTTCTTCACGGCGGCCACCAGTCCGTCCACGTCAGGGTACGGTTCGTTGCCGGCTGCGACCATGGCGGGGAAGACCGGGTCCAGGTTCATCAGGACGGTGGATTCCCGATGGCCTAACGGCAGGGAGCGGACGGTCTCCACGGGCTCGAAGCCCATGATCAGGTCCGCGCCGCCGGTGGCTTCCAGCGGGCTGTACACCTCGTCTCCGAAGCGCAGGGTCGAGAGCACGCTCCCGCCCCGCTGTGCCATGCCGTGGACCTCGCTCATCATGACCTTGTGGCCGGCCCGCATGGCCGCGTTGCCAAGGACCATGGAGGCCAGGAGTACGCCTTGGCCGCCGACGCCGACGATCTGCACGGAATACTTCATTGTCTCACCCCGATAGCTTCCTTCGGACAGACGCTCGCGCACATGCCGCACCCTATGCACTGCGTCGGGTCGGTCTCGACGGTGCCGTCCGGCCGCTTGATCAGGGCCGGGCAGGCGATCATCTTCAGACAGGTGTAGCACTTGATGCACTTGTCCTTGTCCACGACGCAGGTCTTCTTCTCCAGCCGCTTCTCCTTTCTCAGGAGCAGGGGGCAGGGGCATTTGGAGATCACGACGGCGACGCCGTCGAACACCAATGCGTCCTTCATCACGGCAACGCAGTTCTTGACGTCGTACGGGTTGACGGTGCGGATAAACTGCACGCCTAGTCCTTTGACGATGCCGGCAATGTCCACGGCCTCGGTGTTGACGCCGCCGAAATGCCGGCCGGTGCCGGGGTTCGGCTGGTGGCCGGTCATGGCGGTCGTCCGGTTGTCCAGGATGACCATGATAATGTTGTGGTGGTTGAACAGGGCGTTGGTCAGTGGCGGCACGCCGGAATGGAAGAACGTTGAGTCCCCGATGAAGGCGATGGGCTTCTGGTCGGTGACCTGAGCGAAACCGCCCGCGGCCCCGGCGCCGCCGCCCATGCAGATGATGAAGTCGGCAGTGCGGAACGGCGGCTGGACCCCCAGGGTGTAACACCCGATGTCCGAGCAGTAGACGACCGGGGTCTTATCGACGGCCTTTTTGACGGCGGCATACATGCCCCGGTGGGGACAGCCAGCGCATAGGGAAGGCGGGCGGCCGGGCAGGGTGACCGATGCCTTGGGCATTGGAACCGGAGCCGGCTTTATGGCAACCAGGTCCTTCAGCCGCCGCATGGTGTCGGGCGAGAACTCCCATTCCCGCGGGAGGACGCCGTCGCGCTTGCCGTGGACCGGTACGTTCAGGTTGTGCTGGGCGCAGATCCGGAGGACCTGGTCCTCCAGGTAGGGCTCGAGCTCTTCGACCACGATGACGAACTTCTTGCCGCGGATGAAGTCGGCGGTCTTCTGCTCCGGGACCGGGTTAGTGAAGCCGAGCTTCAGGATGGAAACGCCGGCGACGTATTCCTTTACGTAATTGTAGGAGACGCCGGAGGTGATGATACCCACGTCGCTGCTGCCTTCGACACGGTTAAGCGGCGAGGTTTCGGACAGCGCCAGGGCCTGTTTGTTCTTTTCCAGCAGACGTACGCGGTTGTGGATGGCAAACGCCGGGATGTTGACGAAGTGCGGGTCATCCTTCTCGAAGTGTCCCTTCAGCGGAGTATCGGTGCGGAGCTTTCCGAAGGTCACGATGCCCCGGGCGTGGTTGACCCGGGTGGTGGTGCGGTACAGCACCGGCAGACCGAGCTTTTCCGAGACCTCGTAAGCGGCGGCCACGAAGTCTTTGGCCTCCTGGGGGGTTGACGGTTCGACCATCGGGATCAGTGCCAGGGTGGCATAGTACCGGTTGTCCTGCTCGTTCTGGGAACTGTGGGCGGACGGGTCGTCCGCGGACATGACCAGCATCCCGGCCCTGACGCCGGCGTAAGCGAGCGTCATCAGCGGGTCGGCGGCCACGTTCAGGCCGACGTGCTTCATGAAGACAAACGACCGGACACCAGAGGATGCGGCGGCGGCGGAAACCTCGACGGCGGTCTTCTCGTTCGATGAGAATTCGAAATACATACCGGCCCGTTCGGAGAGCTCTTCCAGAAGGTTGCCTACTTCGGAAGAGGGGGTCCCGGGATATGTGGAAGCAAACTTGACTCCCGCCTCGAAGAGGCCGCGGGTGATGGCCTCGTTTCCGAGGAGAAGCTCCTGCTTGCTGTTGCCCAGCAGATCTGCCATTATACATTCCTCAACTGTTGGGGGATATCACAGTGGCGTTTAATTCGGTTTCTATGCTTCTGCAAGGAGAAAGGATAATAATGAAAAAGCAGGTAGGCAGAGACGGGCAGGGGTAGCCAAGCTAGGAAAAGGCGCAGGACTTAGGATCCTGTTCTTAGTGATTCAGGGGTTCGAATCCCCTCCTCTGCACCATTTTTCTTATCTTTGATCGTTCTGGGAACAAAACGATCAGCAGATTTCCGATACGATCTTGGCGGTGTCATGATCGGAGACCAGTGAACGGTCAATTATTTTGGGCGGGACAGGGCCTGCTTGTTCTCGCAGGTAATCATGATGAACAGATACATGATGGCCGACGGCATGTTGTAGCCGACCCCGAACCCCAGGTACAGCACCTCATGTTCGGTGTGCTGTTCAGAAATCGGAGTACTTTTCCGCCGTCTGTCAGCCCAGTCTTCCACTAAATTTTCATCGCACCGCAGATCCATCATCAGCTACCGACCGCAGAGCAGGCGCCGCGGTACCAATTTTGGAGATCCAGTGAGTGATTGGGTAGGTCTATATTACCATGAGCGGGTCAGACATTAATTGTTGCAAGTGGGATGATAACAGGCATAGCGAAAGAGTCCGTAGTCATCCTGGGTGTAGAACAGCTGCTGTTTGTAGAATCCGGGTTTCTGGAATCAGTGGCCTATGTTGATGACAAGGCAGTCTGGTTTACAGTGACAGTGCCGCGGCGGCGTAGTGGTTGAGGCAGATGAAATTGACGCTGTTATCTCACATCGATTCCGTACCAGGAAAACAGGAGAAGCCAGCAAGATGTCTGTAGCTGTACCGGTGTTGATAGTTCCTGTACTGAAAGTTCTCGAGAAACTTTGGTCACGCCGCATTCAAAGCCGGCACTGGGTAACAGGCCGTCGCGACCTGATTCTGTACTGTGAAACAGAATAATCCGGAAAGATCAGTGCTGACAGTGCGGACAATAATAGCTGCTCCGCTGACCGATGACGGTGCGTACCAACGGCATGCCGCAGCGGACACATGGTTCGCCGGCCCGGCCGTAAACCAGCAGTTTCTCGGCGTCCCGCTGTTCAACTCCGTGCTGGACGTCATACTCGCTGACGCTCAGGCAGTCCTTGGCCACCGCAGCGGCCAAGATCTGTTTGATCTCCCGGGCGATCCGACTCAGTTCGGCCGGGCTCAGCGCGCAGGCCGGCCGGTCCGGTCTGATCCGAGCAGCAAACAGGATCTCATCGGCATAGATATTGCCGATGCCGGCTACGGTATGTTGGTCGAGTAGACAGGTTTTGATCGGACATTTTCTTCCGCCGAGCGCCGCGGCCAGTTTCTTCGGGCCGAAAGCCCGGGACAGCGGTTCGGGGCCGAGCTTTGCCAAACCGGTGCAGTCGTCATGCTCATTCTTTTCCAACAGCCAGAACCGGCCGAACTGCCGCTGGTCTAGGTAGCGCAGCTCGGTGCTGTTATCCAAGTTCAGGATGACTTGGGTGTGCTTTTCCTGCGGGGCGTCTGTCGGTACGACCAACGGCAGGCCGGTCATGCGCAGGTGCAGGACCAGTGTGCCTCCGTCGGTCAGTCGGAGCAGCAGGAACTTGGCCCGCCGTTCTACACCGGCGAAGGTCTGGCCGGTCAGCCGTATAACGAAGACTTCGGGCGCGGGATGGGCGATAATCTTCGGCCGAACAACAGTAACTGCGGTCACTGTCCGTCCTGTGAGCAACCGGTCCAGGTAGTGCCGGACCCCTTCGACCTCGGGCAGTTCCGGCATTGCCGGTCACCGAGCGATGACAAAGGCCAGGAACACCAGGTCGCACCTGCCATCGTTGATGATGCTGTGCGTGTGACCATTGGGGCAGTAGTGCACCAGGCTGGTGGCCAAACGTTCTTCTTTTCCGTCGATAATTGCTTTGGCGGTCCCCTGCAGGACATAGATGATCTCGACGTTCGCCTCATGCTTGTGCAACCCGATGGAGTGGCCGGGCGCCAGGGTATTGCGCATAAAGCGGTTGGCGCCGTCGGTGTAAGCTGCCGAGCGCATCTCGCCCCTGCCGTCTTTGAAATGCGGCAGGACCTTCTCTTCAATGCTGTCGAAATCAATCATGGCCATGATATCGCAACCTTGAATGGCCAGAAAAAGAGAAAACACTATCTGTTTTCCGTGTCATTTCTGCTCATATGTTTGACGGCAGGGCCAACATCATCGATATCGACGACAAGAACAAAACGGTGGTCTTCGACCTTTACAGACGGAAGAAGATCTCCGGTTCCAAGCTCGGGCCGATCCTCGGGATGCCGGGGCCGGTCAGTCCGTTCAAGGTTGCCTGCGAAATGGCCGGCATTTATCCCGGCGACAGGGCGAACAAGTACATCGACGCCGGTAACATCCTGGAGCCGGTCATCCGCAAGTACGTGCGGGACAACCAGGTGCCGCTGGCGGCCGCGCTCGGGCTTCCGGCCGGCACA
>Ga0265294_10005051_pt1 | contig 16174 bp, 13 predicted proteins | sample MunlanPumphouse3_FD_192504 | JGI IMG/M metagenome (GOLD analysis project Ga0265294, IMG submission 192504) | Groundwater microbial communities from a municipal landfill in Southern Ontario, Canada - Pumphouse #3 | ecosystem: Environmental > Aquatic > Deep subsurface > Groundwater | place...
GAAATCGTTAATACATCGCTAGCCGTTTCAAATTCATAAGTTAATTCTCCAGGAGTGGATGTTGTTGTATATGGAGCAAGTTGTGACTCACCATTAACCACGAGGCTATTGCTGTTCGTGGGATATGAATCTGATGCGGCATACCAGTCATGACATGACACAACTGCTTTGGCGATATTGGTGGCCGCCGCGAAATTCAATGTGATATTGCCGTTCCCACCACTTTTACCCATTTTAATTAAAGCGGGCGTATTTTCGAAAGCGCCCCCAGTAGCGTTTCCATCATAAACAGCAGATAAATCACTTCCAATAGAAGTTAATTTATTTGTTCCACCAGACACAAAAGAATCATTGAAAAGAACTAAAGCAGTTTCAGCAGTCAATGCAGTTCCTGTGCTTGAATGTCCATTTTGAGTGAAGTCATATTCAGCAATAAGACTATATTGTGGCAAATCATCACCGCCATCATCTCCTCCATCACCCCCATCATCGGTTGAATTATTTTGGCAACCGACAACTAAAAACGCCAATAATGGCAATAGAAATAATACTTTTTTCATAAATATATTAATCTCCTTTTTCCTTTATTATTCTATCCAAAAGATAGGATGAAAACAACCCAATAAATAAAAAGGAGAGAAATAATTCATATCTCTCCCAATATATCCATCAGTTTCACTGGAACAAATCATTCCACTGTCGTCTGAGAATATGTTGTTTGGTGATCCCTAAGGGATTCGAACCTTTGACCCACTGATTAAGAGTCAGTTGCTCTACCAGCTGAGCTAAGGGACCATCAATGCTTGATTATTGTATAACAATAGATTTTAGCAAGCAAGTGTCTTTTATGAAAGAATGTCAATCACAGCATCAAGAGTTGAGGCGCTAACCCCAATACTTGTCAAATAATTATAGGTTTTCTCTTGAAAGGTTGTTCCTTCAGCTCGATTGATATAAAGATCAAAGCCACGAGTAACGGCTGTTGTTTTGCAATATGAACCCTCAACATCAGATAGATTAGTAAAAAGATAATCATGAATGGTGTTATTCGAATTGACATTGAGAAGAGATTCTAAAACATAGGCAAGAGCCCCGGTGCGGTCTTTACCTTGTGTGCAATGAAAAATCATTGGATAATTTGTCTCTTCGGCTAAATAATCAAAAAAACGAACGATATTAGCTTTATTATAAACATTTTTCTCGGTATTAGTGTGTTCAATAACTGTCGTTCCATCATAGTATAGAGGGCAACTATAGTAATTAATATTATCTCCTAAAGGAGAAGAAGTAATACCGCCAATTTCCGCTATTCCATCCTCATCAATATCAACTTTTCTTAAATCAATATCAGATTTAATACCTAATTGATTGACCATGGTTTGAATGCCGTTTTCCGTAATATTATAAGTTGGTGTTAAAACGCTGCTTTCATTTAACTTTGCACAACGATATATCATTCCTTGTTTCACGTAATTTGCTGTCTCTCCAATTTGATATCCGCCAATATCGCGAATATTCATCACTCCATCAGCATAAATATTTCGCGGTCCTATATCACTCGTAGAAAAAGAACTCACTTCACTAGTAAAACTATGTGATTTATAGGTAGCGGTCACAGTCCAATAATAAGTTGTTCTTATTTTGCAATTATAAAGATCAAAATTCTTTTTCTTAGAAGTGAATGACCAACCATTTGTCATATCGCTATTTTCACTTACTTGAACAGTATATGAAAGAGCTGATGTGACGCTCCAATTTAAAGTGATAGGAAGAGGGTTGGCGTTATCGACCATTCCCATTCCATAAGTACTTAAATTCTCATCAAAATCAGTATCATTCCAAAAGTTTTTTTGCAAATCAGTATGAAAATTAACGTTATTACCAAGTTCAGCAAGTGAAAAAGTCACTTCATCAGGATCAGCGGTGCATCCCACCATTGATAAACAAGACACAACAAGAAGAAGATAGGGTACATATTTTTTCATATAAATTTCCTCTTTGGTTATTATAAACAAAATTAAAACATAAATCATTCATTAAAAAAGCTCGGTTTTAAGGCCGAGCTTTAATTGTTGTATGTTGACGGTTAGTCAGCGATAAAACATTGATCAGCAGTAGTTGTTGCTGTAGCAATTGGGGTGACTTGCAAAGAATTGTAAGCCGAAACCACACCTTGGAAAGTAAAAGTACCAGTTGAGCCTAAGCTTTCGAAGATAGTCTTGATAGCATTTTGTGCTGTTTCACCAACATGATAATTGACATAAATAGTTAATTCATTGCCAGAAGCATCTTGCGCGACGACAGTCCAGTGACTACCAACAGTTAAAGTTGGAACAGTCTTTAAAGTAAGACCAGGAACTGACACGAAATTACCAGTCAAAACGATGGTTCCAGAAGTAATATCGGTAACACCCACAGTTTGGTAACTTAATGGAGCAATACTAGCAATTGTGGTTGGGTCTGTAATTTTGGTAATGGAATTTGGTTTGACTTCAAATAAGCCATTATATGGAGAGACTAAACCATAGACAGAAATGACATCACCTTTATTGATAAGAACTTCACTATCGCTAAAGAAAGCAGTTGAAATGCTACCAGCATAGAGCATGATACCATCAGATCCATCGCTTAAGAAAATACCACGATAGGATTCATCAGGACCGAATTGATACCAGCCAGAAACACGACCAGTGAAATAAGCATAATCACCACTGACAGCGGTTGATTTGATTTCGCTGAAGGTACCAGTGACAGCATCAGCAGCAATAACTAAACAGTTCCATGATTTAGAACCGACATCTTGGCCGACAAGTGAGTCAGTAACAGTTAAGCCTTTTGGAGCAATAAATCCGTCACCATAGCCAGCAAAGGAAATAGTTGCGGCTAAAGTATAAACGGCTCCGCCTAAAGATTCGGCTAAGGTACAACCAGTAATGCCATCAGGAGTGAGAAGAACGGCGGTTAAAACGCCATCAGCATAGGTTAAATAATTACCATTATAAGCTTCTTGAGCGGTAACAGTGTAATCAATGTTGAAGTTAACGCCAATTTCATCTTCTTCAGACACTTTTTCGTTAATAGAAGTAACGAGATCGATATCACCAACGGCAATGCCGTCAGTTGAGAAGGTAGCATAAGAAACGCCAACTTCACTAAGAGCTGTAGCTGCTAAGCTATTGATGAGTTCTCCCTCATCAATTGGTTCAACCTTGCTATCGCAACCCGCTAATGCGGCTACGCTTAAGCAAAGAAGAAGAGCAGAAGTTAGAATTGTTTTTTTCATATTTTTTCTCCTTATATAAATTAAGAAACAACCACTAAATCGGCACTAGCACAAAGTTTAATTTGATAATAGCCAGTGTTAGGATTTTCTTCGTCAGGAGCATAGAAATTAATCGCTCCTGTAATATTGATAACTGAGCCATCGAAATCAGCCCAATCATCAGCGCGATTATTGTTTGAATCATAAGCCCAAACGTCTTCAGGAATGCGAACAGAAATTTGATTTTGATTTGCATCATTACAACGAAGAGTTAAGGCACCAGAAGGAACCAATGTTGTCGAGTCAATTTCGGTATAGCCATCATAGACAGTTAAGTTGTTAATGGTATAAACCATATTGACGGCCTCACGAGTATTAATTTCGTTAATGGTCATTGTGTCAATTGTAAATTGATTGCCCGTCGAAATAATCGACATATCAGTACTTTCTTCAGGTAAGAAAGCGTTATAAGAGACGTTGGTCAATTGAGGATTGCCGTAATAAATTGTATAAGTTCCAATAACTTTTAAGCGATTGCCTAATGTTCGTAATGGACTATAGGATTTATAACCAGCGAAAACATAAATACCATATTTATTGCCTTCTGTATCAGTATCATAAAGATAAGCATCATAATCACCAGAAAGTTTGTAGACAATGCCTTCAAATGAAACGCTTGCTCCGTTGAATGAACTTTCGCTTCCATCTTCTTCGAAGGTTTCAGCTAATTCTTGAAGGGTTGTTGGTGTTGCAGGTCCAGTATAGAAATCTGGATCGTCACCAGCCCAAATATGGATTTGCTCTTCCTGAGCTTGTAAATCAGCATTAGTGAAGAAACTCTCTAAAGTTGAATCAGAAATGCCTTTTCCTGTCGAATAGCCTTCTTGAACAATCCAAAGATTGAGAAGTTTTAGGTCTTCAACAGGGCAATTAGCTTTTGTACTAATCCAAACAAAAGCTTTGTAACGAGAACCAGTAGAATCAACGGTGGCAGCACTACCAATTTCCGTAACGTCAGTAGTCAAAACAATGGTTTGAGCCGTTTCGAGTTTTGATTTTGTGAAAGCGCTCGCCTTTTTACCCCATGGTTCAATTTGGCCTGTCGATTCAGGGGTATCAATACCTAAATAACGGGCTTTGACGAGACGTTGAGTTCCGTCTTCTACTTGTAAAAAGTGAGTGGTATCACCATCGACATATTTTTGAATCGTGACAAGACCGATACCATCATCTAAGAAAGTATGATTTTCATAAGAAGTGATGCCAGTTGGTAAATAGTCACTTAAGTGGCATTGTGAAACGTAATCAATTGAATTGTTACACGCATTAAGGAATGGGACCGCTAAAACAATAGCGCCCAGAGCTAAAATCAATTTATTTTTTTTATCCATAAATCCTCCTTATTTACCAGTTTTACAAGCAGCAGTCGCTGTTACATAAGCATCGGCAAAAGCGCCGTCAAGTGTCTTGGTTCCTAATGCCACATTGGCAAAAATTTCACCGACAACATCACGAGCGGTCGCACTACCATAGAAAACAGGTGAGTTAAAATAACGACCCTCTAGTGTTGAAGTACAGGCGGAAACTTTCGCTTGAAGAACATCAGTTGAAAGATAGCTCTGATAAGATGGTAATTCATAAGCTGAAGTACGAACAGGTTCATATCCCGTTAAGACACCATAGGCTGCTGTATTAAGAGAACGAGTAATAAATTTGTAGAAATTCCAAGCTGCTTCTTTTTGAGCGGTTGTGCCCTTTTTAAAGAAACAGATCGAAGGACCTTGAGAGATATATTTGTTGCCATTTCCTTCACTAGAAGTAACGGGGCAAGGAACCACACCAACATCAAAGTTTGAACTAGTCTGATAAGATGTACCACCTGTCGAACCAATGGACATCACAATTTTACCTTCTGTAAAATAGGTGGATGAATAAGCACTATTGGGAATAACACCTTTAGTGGCGAAATAGCCATCATCGTAATAACCAACTAATTCGGAGATAAGTGATTTGGCTTGATCGTTGTTAAAAACGATATGTCCAGATCCGGTTGCGTCGTTAGTGGTATAATCAATGCCGCGTTGCTCACACATCGTGATAAACAAATTACTATCAGAGTCATAAGCCATTGGATAGAGCATAGTGGAATACTTTGCTTGTGTCATAATTTGCTCTTTAATAATCTGACAAGTGTTCCACATTTCTTCCCAAGTCGTTGGGACAGAAATAAGGGAAGAATTTTCGTCGAAGAAATCTTTATTATAGAATAATACTTCAGTTGATTTAGCAAACGGAACGGAATAAGTTCCATCAGTAAGATATGATTGTCCTTCTTCCCAATAAGAAGAAATATAATCATTGAGGGCTCCATCTTCAGAAGAATATCCAAGATTTTCATCATTAAGATAATCTTCGACATTAACGACGGCATTAATATCAAGATAATCAGCGACGTGATCAGGGTAGCAGAAAGCCATATTTGGCATTGTGCCAGCTGGGATAGCGCTAAGAAGCTTAGTATGAAGAGCAGCGTAATCACCTTGAGCCGAATGATCAATAACCACATCAGGATAAATTTCATTGAAATCTGTAATCATTCGATCGAGAAGAGCTTGATTGCTTTGACCCATGGTATGCCAAAACTTCACATGAACTTTGCCGTCTCCCGTACACCCGGTCATTAAGCCGAGTGAAAGGGAAACAGTTGCTAATAATAACAATGAGGATAGTTTTTTCATAGTCTACCTCCTTAAATTAGTCGCCGATTGCAAATACCGATTTAGCGTAAGCATAGGCAAATGCATCATTGAGAGTCTTGGTGCCTAATGCCACGTTAGCAAAAATACCATTTACTTGATTACGACAAGTAGAACTACCGTGGAAAGCAGGAGAGACATAATATCGAGAAGTAAGATTCTGATACAAATTAACAGTGGTTTGAATCAAGGCGGCCGAACCGGTTTGAGGTGAATTCAAATAATCTGTCATCGCAGAACAAGTGAAGGATGATTCTCTAACTGGAGAATAACCACTAGCGACTGAGAAAGTAGCAGAATTAAGAGCTTTAACCGCAAATTTGTAGAATTTCCAAGCAGCTTCTTTTTGAGCTTGGGTACCTTTACGGAAGAAACAGACAGATGGTCCTTGCATAATAATATGATCAGTCTTTTCTAAAGAACCACCAAAACTAAATGGAGAAGTAGCATCTGGTTGTGGGACTTGAGCAGTTCCAACCGGGAAATTAGCTGTGTAATTGTAACTTGTGCCACCAGTAGAACCGATTGTCATGGCTAATGTACCATCAGTAAAGGCTGTGGATGTGTAGGCATTACCATTAACACCTTGAGTAAGGAGATAACCAGCGTTATACCAATCGACCATTTTGGAGACCATGGCTTTGGCGGCATCATTATTGAAATCAGCCGAGCCTTTTCCAGTTTCGGTATTTAATGAAGTATATGGGATACCATATTGTTCACATAAGGTAATGAAGAAGTTCGCATCATCGTCATAGCCAAGAGGAATAATTGTTGGATAATCGACTTTCATTTGAGCCATTAATGTTTCCATTGATTCCCAAGTTGTTGGAACTTGATAAACTTGACCAGAAGCATGATGAGCAGCATCATCGAAAATAGTTTTGTTATAGAACATTACTTCAGTTGATTTGGCAAATGGAACAGAATAAATACCTTCGGTTTTGTATTCTTGACCTTCTTGCCAATAAGCAGTAATAAAGTCATCAACGAGACCATCATCGGCTGAGAAGCCCAGTTCAGGATCGTTGACAAAGTCACTCACACTAATAACAGCATTGGACTCGAGATATTCTGCGACATGGTCAGGATAGCAATAGGCAATTGTAGGAGTTGTGCCAGCTGGAATAGCATCATTAATTTTGCCTTCCAAATCGTCATATCCACCTTGAGAGGAATGTTCAATCGTAATATCAGGATAGATTTCGTTAAAATCAGAAATAATACGATCTAAGACAGCTTGTAGATTGGCTCCCATCGTATGCCAAAAAGTAATTTTTGTTTTTTCACTGGTGTTATTTGTACATCCAGCAAGCATGCTGAGTGAGATAGCTGCAAAAGCAGTTAAACCTAATAATTTTTTTGTAGATTTTCTCATAAAAAATCTCCTTTCAAATTTTGTATGCTTCTCTCCAGATTATTAAAGAGGTACGCGCATATAGCGTAATGATGTTTTTTATCCTTTTATTCCAGCGCGTCCCACACCTTTCATGATGTATTTGCGGAAGAATATGAATAACAATAATAACGGGACAGTAACGACGACAGTAGCCGCCATTTGGTAGCCATATTGAACATTTCCATCAACGGAGAATGCATTACGTAGACCATTGGTGATAAGACGGAAATCTGGATCATCAGCAACTAAGTTTGGCCACACATAAGAGTTCCATGCTCCCATTAATTTCAAAATGAAGATGGAAATCAGTGTTGGACTGCTAAGAGGAACCATAACCTTCCATAGGAAGTTCCAGTCACTCTTGCCATCAACTTTGCTTGCTAAATAAAGTTCATTAGGAATTTGTTTGAAATTTTGTCTCAATAAATAGATATAAAGAACACTAACCCAGAATGGCACAATCATGGCTAAATAGGCACCTAAACGAGCGCCTGAAAACCATTGTCCATCAACAGATGGCCACAATTGTGAGAGAGAGCCATCATTTAGCCAGCCAAAATTGGCGACGGTGATATAATTGGTAATAACCATCATTTCACCAGGAATCATCATAGTGGCAAGTAAAATCATGAAGAGAATATCTTTTCCTTTGAAATTCAATCGAGCAAAGGCGAAAGCAGCAAAAATAGTCGTAATCAATGTTCCTAAGGTTGAGATAATGCCGACAATAAGGGTATTAATCAAATAGGTAGGAAAATCAAATACGGTCTTGTTTAGAGCGTTTGCATAGTTGCTCCACATGACCACCATTGGCCAAAATGTTTGAGTAGTTGCACGAATTTCGTCATTCGTTTTCAGCGAAGTGATAATCATCCAATAGAATGGAAGAATAACGACGATAGCCATAAGAGCCAAAAAACCATAGATAATAATGAGAGAAATGACTTTCATGACTTTTTGAATCTTCTCCATTTTATCGATAGAGATGGTTCCTTCACGAATGACTAACTTAAGATTATCAGTTTCGACATTTTCATAAGAGGCTTTAACATTTGTTGGTTGAGTAGAGAGCTTTTTATCAAGTTTTTCGAAACTAGAACCTATTTTCTTAAAAATATTCATAGTCTTTCCTCCTAATAATAAACTCTCTTACTTGAGACAGCGAATTGAATAGCTGTGAAGATAAGAATAACAACAAAGAGCATAACAGCAGCAGCACAACCATATTGCACTTGCCGTAAACTAATAGTGTCGTAAATGTAGTACACAATAGTATACATATTGTTATAGCCCGACAAAGTACCAGCACGTCCGAACAAACCAACAACGCTGGTATACTCTTTAAATGACCCAATGAAAGACGTGATCATGATATAAAGAATCTGTGGAGATAAAAGCGGGACAGTGATGCTGGAGAAAATCTTCATTTTTCCAGCTGAATCAATCATTGCTGCATCATAATATTGTTTATCAATATTTTGCAGTCCAGAAAGGAAGATGAGAATTTTAAATGGCAGAGCATGCCAAACTGAGTAAACACAGAGAGCAAGCATAGCTCTACTAGCTGGGGCTCCTTGGTCAACCCAAGTATAACCAGTGGTTTGGAATATGGTATTCCACAACCCATCGCCGTTACTACCGCCCATAAAAATAACCGAGAACACCATACCAACCGCGATTGCATTAGTCACATAAGGCATAAAGAAGATTGTTTGGAAAATCTTTTTTAAGAATTTAATGGAGTTCAAACCAACTGAAATTAAAAGGGCTAGGATAATGGAAACAGGAACTGTTACAAACACGATAATAAGGGTGTTTGGAATAGCATACTTCACAACATCAGAATAGACGGCTGTTAAGTTGCCGCTTCCATCATCAACATATGTTGTTTCAAAAATAGTAGCAAAATTATCAAACGTAAAGCCAGAACCAGATTGCGCAGTGTAATTGTAATCTTTGGTAAAAGCAATAGCGATTGTGCTAATTAATGGATAAAAAATAAAAACGGCAAGAAGAATGATTACAGGCGCCAAGTAGAGCCATGCTCGCCAGTCATTTTTCTTTTGCATAGTTTACCAAATCCTCTCTTCTGTCTTGGTATTAAAAAGGAAAACCTTATGTGGTTTAAGTCTTAATGTGACAATGCCAGCCTGAACTTTGGTGTCGGCATCAATAATGATTTTAACCATTGGACGTTCACAGCAAGGATGTTTTGCCACAATTGAAATATCGCGTCCTAAAGTCTCAATATTTTGACATTCAACATGCATAGCACCTTTGGGATCAACTTCAAAACCTTCAGGGCGAATTCCGACTGTTACTTCTTGATCAGCAAGTTTCTTTTCTCCTAAATCAAGAACGCATTCTTCATTGATATAAAGCTTGTTTTCTTTGACATTACCATTAAAGAAATTAATTGGTGGGGTACCAAGGAAGTTGGCCACAAATTTATTGATTGGATTATTGTAAATCTCCTGTGGGTGAGCTCTTTGCTGCTCGACACCGAGTTTCATGACAACAATTTCATCTGAAATGGACATAGCTTCTTCTTGATCATGAGTAACAAAGATGGTTGTAACACCTGTTCTTTGTTGTAATCGACGAATTTCTTCACGAGTTTGAAGTCTTAAACGAGCATCCAAGTTAGATAATGGTTCATCAAGAAGCAAAACTCTTGGACTCTTGGCGAGAGCACGAGCGATCGCCACACGCTGTTGTTGACCACCAGATAACTGGTTAGGTTTACGAAGCAAGTAGTCTTCAATTTGGACTAATTTTGCTGTTTTTCTGACAATCGAATCAATTTCTTCGGGTTTCAATTTCCTTTTAATCTTGAGTGGATTACCATCTACATCTAAAACGATATCACCAGCTTTATGAGCTGGAGCAACGACATTGCCTTGACTATCAATTTTAGCAGGGACATCAACCTTATAGACACGGTTTTCTTCAACGCGAAGATTGGTGAGTGGAAAGGCGACATTCTTGTAAATGGTCATGTGTGGATACAAAGCGTAGTTTTGGAAAACCAAGCCAATGCCACGTTTGTCAGGCGAAAGACGAGTGACTTCTTCATCACCAAACCAAATTTCGCCGCTGGTTGGAACTTGAAGCCCAGCAATCAAGTAAAGAGTTGTGGATTTACCACACCCAGAAGGGCCTAGAAGTCCGATTAATTTTCCATCAGGAATCGTAATGTCTAAATTATTGACAGCAATAGTATCTTTAATACCTTTTTTAGGATTTCCGGGGAAAACTTTAGTTAGATTTTTTAATCTAATTTCCATGACTATTCTCCTTAATAAGTGATTTCATTATATAACACATAAGGTGTTGTATCAATAAAAACCACACATGAAGTTTTGTATGGCTAAATGTACAAAAAAACACGTATTAAACGTGTTTTATCATTAAAATTGATCAATTATTTATTTTTTACCATGAGATGAAGGAAGAATCTTTTTTTCATCTTGGGAAAAATGAACATAATTATTATTTTGAATATTTCGTATTGCTCGTATGGTTGGTTTTTGAATAGCGACTAATTCATAGATGACACGAATCAACCCATAAATGAGCATTCCGCCACCACCAAATAGTCCAACCATTGAAACCCAGAATTCTGAACAGGTAACATTAAGATATTTTTCATAGGTTGTTTGGTCGAGTTTAAAAGATAGGAAAAAGAAGAGAATTCCAATTACTAAAAGGGTTGCCCCGAGAACGACAAAGACAAGACCATTATCGACATTTTCTCGTGAAGTATTTCCCTTAGTGTAAAGCGCTTTGCTGAGATCTTTTGTTTCTTCTGATGAAAGCTCTCTTTTTAAAAGGGGTTGACCACATTTTGAACACACATCAGATGTGTTTTTTTTATTGTTTTTGCCACAGTGAATACAGTACATAAGAACCTCCAAAATTAAAGTAGACTATTGCCATGTTTAGAAATTCGAATCATATTTATAATATGAAAAACCAATGAAATAACTAAACCAGCAATTGAACAAATAAGGCCGAGAAGAACCACGATGGATAAGTAATTTTCCACCAAAACACCATAGGCTAATAAAGCAAAAGTGCAACCTATTCCAATGACAGCTAATCCGTGTCCAATCAAACCAATGATATATCCTTTTGAGGCAAACACTGTGCAAATGATTAGATAGATGCCAATCATCAGTCCCCAAATCCAATCCCAAGGATTAACAAGAGATTGCGAAGTGGCATCTGAGAAATGCATTATCCAAACAAGTCCACCAATTAAAATTGTGTAGGCTCCAACGGACATTAAAATAATTCCTAATTTTTTGTTCATAATATTTCCTCACCAAAATTACTATTTGTTTTGTTCATCCTCGATATTATAGCAGTTCGTTAACTATTTTATCATCATTAAAATGAAAAAACCTTCAAAAATGTCAATAATCAAAATCTGGATCAATTTCTCCGTGGATTTTTAGTCCTAGATCTGTAGCAAGTATTTCAGCGTTTCTTATAAAATTCGTATAAGTTACATCACGATAATACATTTGATCGTTAGTTTGATCTCCTCCTAAAAAACGTAAACTAGCATATCCTTCTTTAACCATTAGATAACTCATATTAAAATAATCTTCTGGCTGAGGATTTTCATTGAAAGCCACCCATATGTAACCTAAAAGGCGCCCGTAAACATCGCGAATTGTATAATTTTTCGAGGTTGAAACCGCAAATGCTGTTGCACTAGAAAGTAATTCATTATTGTAATCTTTTGCTGCATAACCCCATGGTTCAGCATCAATATAATCGCCATGTTGAATCTCAGGACAATTAATTGCTAGATATCTGACCGATTCACGACTGGCAATAAAGCCAGATGAAGTGGCGGAATTAGGAAGAGAAACTGTCGTGGTATCTCCATCTCCGTAGTAGGTTATAGAAACATTAACAGCTCCACCACTGCCAACAATTCCATCTTCGGTTAGTGGAAGGGCAAAATCTTCGGACGTTAGATGTGGGCCTTGCAAAAATTCTTCGGGGGTAAAATCATTTTCAATCGTCCCTAAATTGTCTAAATAAGAGCCTGAATAACGAATCCAATCATAGGCATTATATTCGCGCCGTCCTAAAAGAAAATCACTTTTTCTCACGAGATCGAGGTCGACTGCGAAATCATATTGATAGCCAATAATGCCCATTACATCGGCAATTGATTTGCCATGGTATAAAGCAATAGGCCAGGTTCCATCAAAAGTTAATTGTGAACTTGTCAAATCAGCTAGATTTAAAATTGAAGAATCAGCTTCACTATGAGAGAGAACATATGTTTCGTTTGTTCTCAATAAATATGAGGGTAAAGAAATATTAATTGTTTCATCCGAGTTGCCCATATATATCGCAATTCGATAATCAGAAATATCAATATTATTATCAGAAATATTGGCTATTTCAATGGCCCAATCATATAAATCATTTCCAACATGAATTTCCGAAAAAATAATTGGACTGTCGGTAAGGGTGCTTTTTGTCCCTGTGCAAGAAACACAAGACAAAGTTAGGATAAGAAAAGATGACAAAAAACGATATTTATTCATTTTAATACTTGATGTTATCTTCTTTTAAGTCAAGAGCGGCGGCTTCAGCCATCGCTTTGCGGTATTCATTTTCGTTGATAAAAACTCGCGTTTGGGAAGCATCGACCACATAAGTCCCCATCATATAATCATGAAACGACTGTTGCTTCTTTGAAAATACAAACATACTAAATGAAACGACTAGTGGAATGATAAAAGTGACGAGACTCAAAATCAATTCGACGAGAAGCAAGATGATAAATCTCAGAAAATAAACCCAAAACTTTGGCGATAAACCACGATTATCAACGACTGCTAATTTAAACAACAATTTGCCAAAAGTCTTATACCCGCGATGAAATATACACGGAACAAGCAGTTCAAAAATAGTAACAGATAAAACAATTGGTATAAGCAAAATAATAAAGATGAAGGATAAATTCAAAACCTTGGCTGCTTCAACATATTGCGGATACTGCATCATATAGGTTAAAGCATCTTCTTTAATAACTTGCTGATAGAATTCGAACAAATCTTGATTAGTTGTTCCATCCACTACTTCAATGGAAGAATGTGATTCATCAGCATAGATGAAATAATCACTGTCTAATTTAATATCAGTATAAATTTGTTGGCCCTCAGTACTTGAAGTAAAAAAATCAGAGCTCGAGAAAAAATAAGTCAATGCTTCATCGAGCGATGATTGAGCAGTTCCGTATTCCTCATCAGTTTCAGGATCATAGTAATCAGCTAAAGAAATAACGTCTTCTGTCGTATCACTTTGGGAGTATAGATGGGACAAGAGTTCAACTTTATTTAAAGTGTTGCTTGCTTTTTGATAATAAGGGACATTGAGAAGGATTTGTTGAGCGGCAATCACGAAGATTAAGCCAAAGACAAACATAATTAAAAAATCAACGGCGAAAGCAATTAAGCGAACACTAAATTTAGCGCGAATAAAACTAACTTCCACTTTTCTTATCCTCCTCTAGAAATGGCGAATTAATAACACGATCGTCTTGATCATCTGAGGTGACGATTCGACGTCCATCAACAGCGTAACAGCCAACAGCCCAATCGGGAAGCGATTGATTTTGTTGATTGATGTTCATAAAGACAAAAGAAGCAATGGCTATTAAAAATGTAATGAGACAGAAAACACTTAAGCTAATAGTAAATGATCCAATTGATATTAAAGGTAATAAGAAGGTTGAAGTTCCTAAAACAAGATAAGGAATAAAAACAGTCACAAACGAATAGGTGATAAATTCCAAAATGGATTTAAGAAGCAAATTTTTAAAGCGAATAGGAAATTTCTTTTCATCCACAAGGGATATTTTTAATATTTTTTTGCCAAGTGTTTGACCATTTTTCAATAAGGCTGGGACGAGCAAAAAATATAAGAAAAATAAAATGGTATATAAAATTGTGGCTGAAGAAGAAATGTGATAATAAAGAATAGTATTGCTGCGATTCATTTCAGCATAAGAAGCGACATATTGATCAGATGTGGCAAGTGTCATTTCAGCAGCAACTAATTGTTCTTGGGAAAAAGCGATTATTTTATCATAATAAGATTTGCTTGTCGCATTAATTTCACCATCTAAATAAGCATTATAATTGGTGATAGCATCAACTAAAAAATGCACAGGTTGATTGATATCGTCATTCTGAAGAGTCCATAAATATGGTTCTTCTTGATTATCGATGTGATAGATATTTTCATTAACATTAGCGACTGTATAAGTAAGATATTCACCATCTTTTAAAAGATTATTATTAGCGTATGTCACATAAAAATATAAGAAAATATCGGTGTATTGACCACTTTCCAAATCCGTTCCGCTGATTTTGGATTCAATGAATTTATTAACCATTTCCGTACCTGTCATCGCTTCATCATCATCGTTATAAGAAAGGAGATGAGAATCAATATACATATTCTTGCAAACATTTAAAGCGGTTTCTTGATTGGTTATCGCGCTTTTGTAAGATGGCAATAATTTAACTAAAGGAAAAACGACAATTGAATAAAGGGCACAAGAAATAATAACAAAGGAAAAAATATCCGCTAAAAAAGAAAGTAATCGGCGACGTGGTCTGACGATATCACTCATAAATTTAATATTAATCGGTGATTTCTTTTTCATGGATTATTTGCATAGTGATTATACAACAGATTAACGAGTTAGCAAAGAAAAAACCCATCTAAGGATGGGCTTTTAAAATTAAGCTATAAAAGCGGTAATTATTTGATAATTTCGCTGACTGAACCAGCACCAACGGTACGTCCACCTTCACGGATGGAGAACTTGGTTCCGGCTTCCATGGCGATTGGGTGAATGAGTTCGATAGTTAATTCGACGTTATCACCAGGCATAACCATGTCGACACCAGCCGGAAGAGCAATGATGCCAGTGACATCGGTGGTGCGGAAATAGAATTGTGGGCGATAGTTGCTCAAGAAAGCTGTGTGGCGTCCACCTTCTTCTTTAGTTAGGACGTAGACTGCGCCTTTGAACTTGCTGTGAGGAGTGACAGTTCCGGGTTTAGCGAGAACTTGTCCACGTTGAACTTGGTCACGGTTAATACCTCTTAAAAGAGCACCAACGTTATCACCAGCTTCAACGAAGTCACAAATCTTACGGAAAGATTCGAGACCAGTAATGACAGTCTTTTGAGTTGGGCGAATACCGACGATTTCAACTTCATCGCCGAGTTTCGCTCTGCCGCGTTCGACACGGCCGGTAACGACAGTACCACGACCAGAAATGGTCATTGTATCTTCGATAGCAAGTAAGAATGGTTTGTCATCATCACGGGTTGGTTCTGGGACGAATTTGTCGCAGGCTTCCATTAAAGCGATGATATTCTTTTGCTCTTCTGGATCTCCATCGAGAGCCTTACGAGCGGAGCCACGGATGACTGGGACATCGTTGCCAGGATATCCGTAAGTATTTAAGAGTTCGCGAACTTCCATTTCGACTAAGTCGATTAATTCTGGATCGTTGGCGATGTCGGTCTTGTTGATAAAGACAACGACGTATGGAACACCAACTTGACGAGCAAGTAAGATGTGTTCACGAGTTTGTGGCATTACGCCATCGGTTCCAGCAACGACGAGGATAGCTCCGTCCATTTGGGCGGCTCCAGTGATCATGTTTTTAATGTAGTCAGCGTGCCCTGGGCAGTCGACGTGTGCGTA
>Ga0265294_10005055_pt1:0-15000 | contig 16170 bp, 9 predicted proteins | sample MunlanPumphouse3_FD_192504 | JGI IMG/M metagenome (GOLD analysis project Ga0265294, IMG submission 192504) | Groundwater microbial communities from a municipal landfill in Southern Ontario, Canada - Pumphouse #3 | ecosystem: Environmental > Aquatic > Deep subsurface > Groundwater...
AAGCTACCGAAAAAAGTACGTTGCTTTTGTTTTTCAAACCTATAACCTCATCGATAGCTATACGGTTCTTCAAAACGTGGAAGCGCCGATGATTTTGGCGGGCTATCCGCGTAAAGAAATCCGCAGACGGGCTTTGGAGATTATCGAACGAGTCGGGTTATCAAATCATATTCACCATAAAGCGACTAAACTTTCCGGGGGGCAAAAGCAACGCGTAGTCATCGCGAGAGCTTTAGCTAAAGATTGCCCGATTATTGCGGCAGATGAACCAACAGGAAATCTTGATTCCGAATCTGGAAAACAGATTTTGGAATTATTATATGAAATTTCCAAAGACAAATTAGTAATTGTCGTAACTCATGATTATGATCAAATTAAACAATATGCAACTCGCAAAATTCGCATCTACGATGGGGAAATTGTCGAAGATATTAGCGTGAAAACTACGAATAAACAGCCGTTGCCAATCATCGATGATTCAGAAACGAAAATCAAATGGCTTGACATTGTCAAAATGTCATTTGCCAACTTGTTATCGCAACCTAAAAAAACTATTTTCTTATTACTTCTCATGTTTTTAACGACCTTTTTTATCGCCTGGGAATATGGTTCTTTCAGCCGTTCTACCGTTGAAAACGCTGAATTTTCTGACCTTTATTATCAATCACAGTTCATCAATATCAGTAAAAATCGGATTGTTATTCGAAAAACAGATGGCTCAATCTTAAGCGATGCCGACCTTCAAGAACTTTCGGATATTTCCGGAGTTAAAACCATAATTGATCATGATTACATTTTGGATCAAACTACCGGAATCGTTCTTAATTACGGCGGAAATGATCCGGGGAGTTATTATGTAGGCTACTGTTCATATGATCAGTATAAAGATGACGCCAATCTTCTACTTGCCGGAGAACTCCCGGATGCAGAAGATGAAATCGTTTTGATACTCACAGAGGAATATGTAGAAAATTATTCCTACTTTCTCGACTCGACGATTAAAATCTATCTAAGTGATGGGGATTTAAGCATCGAATATGATGTAGTAGGGGTGTTTTCAGCACAAGATCTGGGAATTGAGACAGTAAAATCATATTCAGCTCCGCAATTTTTTCTGATGTTTTCCGAAACCGAAACCGAAAAACTAATAAAAACACAATATTTCAATGTGATTACTAACGCAACCTTCAGTGGCGTTAGTGCCGATTTGGAACCTGTGGAAATTGATACAAATATCTTTCTTGATTATTACGCTGTCACAATTGATGACAGTCTTGCCAATAACGTAATAGTCATTGAGGGATGGAATATGGCGTTATTTGAAGGTGTTTGTACAGGAAGTATCTATACAGACACATGTATTACCGAAGTCGTAGGAACGCTTTCGGTTAGTGATTTTTATTATTCTAACGACTTGCCAAACATCACGATTGAATATAACTCTACGGAAAACACGATGAAAGCATCAATGAATTCAGCATTATATGAGCAAATCTATGCCAATGATATCTATCAAGTTTCTCTTTTTGCTGAAGACGATGCCGCAGTCAATTTAGCGCTTTGGACTTTAGGATTGACATATGCTAATAAATATATTGTTGCTTACCCCTTCGAGCAAGCGCAAACAACCGCTCTGGGTATTGGCAGTATTTTGTATTTCTTTAGTTATTTAGCATCGTTAGTGTCGTTTGTTTTTATCGTTGCCATCGCCATTCTCGTTACTTATCTAATCTTGAAATTAATATTTAATACCAAAATGCGCGACTATACCATCTTTCGAACCATTGGTGCGGATAAGACCATTATTAAAAGGTTCATTACCATTGAAAACATCATAACTACTTTCGCAAGTTTTATTTTGTTCTTACCTCTAGCAATCTATTTAAAATATACGGTTACCGAAGAAAGCGTTTTATATGGGTTTTTCTATTATCAATTCGGCCATTATTTCGTTTTACTTGGAATTGTGCTTCTGATTGCCATGATTAACTCCCGCAGGTATAGTCGGCGAGTTTTCAAAGAATCAGTAAATAAAACTCTGAAGCAGATCGGTTAGGGGATGATAATATGATAAAAATTAACCATCTCCAAAAAAAGTTTAACAAAGGCAAGCCAAATGAAATTCATGTCATTAATGATACAACATTAGAATTTCCGGAAAAAGGATTAGTGGCTTTGACAGGACCTTCGGGGTGCGGAAAGACGACGCTTTTAAACGTAATCGGAGGACTCGATAAGTTTGACAGCGGAACAATTGATTTCGATGGTTCGATAATTAATTCTTATCAACCAGAATTATGGGATAAAATTCGTAATGCATCAATTGGGTATATTTTTCAAAATTATAACCTTGTTGAAGATAAAAACGTTTACGATAATATTGAGATTGGTCTCAATATGGCCGGATTATATCAACATTCGGCAGTTGAAGAACGGATCGACTATGTTTTAAAAAGTGTCGGAATGTATAACTATCGCCGGCGCAATACCATGGCACTTTCAGGTGGGCAGCAACAACGCGTCGCTATCGCCAGAGCCATCGCCAAAAATCCAAAAGTCGTTTTAGCTGATGAACCAACAGGGAATCTTGATGCTAATAACACTTTTGAAATCATGGGAATCATCAAAAAGATTAGCCAAACTTGTTTGGTTATTTTGGTTAGTCACGAACGGGAATTGGTCGATTTCTACGCCGATCGAGTCATTGAGATTAGTGATGGTAAAATCATCAATGATTATGAAAACAGTGGAAATCGAACTTTAGAACACATTGACGATCGTAATATTTATTTAAAAGATTTGAAACAAAAGAATATCGCTGATCCGCTTGAACTCGACTATTATTATGTTGATCAACCGTTGGTTAGTGCAAACATCAAATTAATATATTTGAATAATACGCTTTATGTTAAAGCCGACGGTGGAGCCAAAATTAAATACCTCACCGATGAAACCGAGATTCGTTTAATTGATGACCATTATAAAAAACCAGAAACCGATGATGTTTCGAAATATCTGTTCGATCTTAATCAGTTTGGGACGATTAAAAACGATACAAAACGCAAATCGTTCATTCGGTTCCGCGATACTTTAAAAGATGGCTTTAAAAAATTTCTCGGCGGAAAAAAATTACTAGGAAAATTTTTCCTGATTGTCTGTTTTGTGGTGGCGTGTGTCATTGTTTTTAATTTAGCACGGATTTCTGCGCTTACTCAAGAAAGCAGTTATTTGACCGTTGGACGCAATTTCATTCAAGTAGAAATCACTGACGATATGACATACGCCGATATTGCCACAATTATCGAAGACACACAAACGGATTCAATAATCCCCGACGCCAGAGACGAGTATTATCGGTTTACGTATGAGAGTTTTTATCAAGGTAGTGGCGATAATGCAGCTTTGATTACTTTTGTTGGCGGCTATGCTAAAAGCCCAGTTCCTGTATCTGTCAATCAGGTTGATGCCAGTAAACGAATCAACGGGTCATTACCAACAACAAACCAGCAAGTAGCAATTGATGTTTGGATTGCTGACCAGTTGCTTGCCAACGAAATGTTTATCAATATGGGTGTGGAAAGCTATGATGATCTTATTGGTGTTAATCTTTTAGGCAATTTTTCCACACTGCCGGCTTTAAGTATCGTTGGAATTTTTGAGACTAACTCACCAGTAGTAATTTTAACAGATGACAACCGTTTCTATTTTACTTCGGAAAAGGAATGTACTGCTTTAGGTACTGCATTAAATAATTATACCTTACAATCAGGCCGTGAAATCGCTGATGACAATGAGATATTAGTATCAGAAGATTCGAATCTTTCGTTGGGCTCATATGAAACGGTTTCGGAGACGCGATTTACTGTGGTCGGTATTTTTAGCAACGATGCTCCGTTCAATTTCGTTGTCTCTAATGCCGCTTTCGAACAAATAATGGTAGCAGAAACGATTTCTAGTCATGAGGGTTCAGATTGGTTATCAACCAGTGCTGATTACATTTACTTATATGCGGAAAATATCAATCAGGCTATTAGCGAAATAAATGCCCAAGGGTTTACTGCTTTGAATTCGGTCGAACAACTAAAGACTGAAAACATATCCTCGATTTTTGAAACTTTGATTCTCGTATACATCGGGCTTGGAGTGACCTTAGTATATATTGTCTTTATGATGCGCAGCAGCATGCTTTCGCGAATTAAAGAGATCGGCATTTACCGATCAATCGGAGCCACAAAAAAAGACATTTATAAAATCTTCTTTTCGGAAATCGTTGCTTTTACATGCGTCGGGTCGCTTCCGGGATATTTATTTATGACCTATGTCGTTTACTTTATTCAAAGCCAATTGAACGAACTGACAAACATGCTAACGGGAATGGATGCGTTTTTTTACTTTCCCTTTTACCTCTTCGTAATTGGATTGGCAGGAATTTATACAATGAATGTTATCTTTGGTTTGATTCCCATCTTCACATTGTTGCGGAAAACGCCTTCGGAAATCAACTCAAAATATGATATTTAGAATCACAGGTATTTAATTCCATCGTTAAAAACAAACACGAAAATCTCGCTTATTTTCGGTAAATATTTGTTGACAATAACGAGGCTATTATTGTATAATAATTCAGCGTGCGCTTGCACGTATCTGAGTGGGAGGATTTATCCGATAACCACATCACGAAAATAAGGAGGTGTCTTTCGTGGCTAGAGAAGTTAAAACAGTAGTAAAATTACAGATAGCGGGCGGTAAAGCAACCCCAGCTCCCCCGATTGGTCCGGCATTGGGTCAGGCAGGAATCAATATTCAACAATTCTGCGTCCAATTCAATGAACGTACAAAAGAACAAGTCGGTTGGGTCATTCCGGTTATAATTACCGTTTATGATGATCGTTCTTTTAAATTCATCACCAAAACTCCGCCAGCAAGTGATTTATTGAAAAAAGCGGCCGGAGTTCCAAAAGGTGCAGGAAACTCGAAAAAAGAAACAGTCGGAACCATTACCCGCGCGAAATTACTGGAAATAGCTGCACTCAAATTACCAGATTTGAATGCAAATGATGTTGAAGCAGCATCAAGAATCATTGAAGGTTCAGCAAGAAACATGGGAATTAAGGTTATCGACTAAATATACTAGTTGTTGTATACAACTATATATGGGAGGACATTTCCGCTAATACCAGATATAGGAGGAGAAAAATATGGCAAAAAAAGGAAAAAAATATGATATCGCTACTGCCAAGGTCGATGCGACAAAAAAATACTCATTAATAGAAGCTGTAGAACTTGTTAAAGCCGTAGCTTTTGAAAAATTCGACGCAAGTGTCGAATTAGCATTAAATTTGAATTTGGATTCAAGAAAAGCCGAACAAAATCTTCGTGGGGCAATCATGCTGCCAAACGGAACCGGCAAAGAAAAACGGGTTTTAGTATTTGCAAAAGGCGACAAAGCTAAGGATGCAGTTGCTGCTGGAGCCGACTTTGTCGGAGACGATGATATGATCCAAAAAATCAATGGGGGATGGTTTGACTTCGATGTCATTATCGCTACCCCGGATATGATGGGTGCTTTAGGAAAGCTTGGACGGGTATTAGGACCGAAAGGATTAATGCCTAACCCCAAAACCGGAACCGTAACGCAAGACATAACCAAAGCTGTTGTGGAAGCTAAGGGCGGTAAGATTACATACCGTGTTGACAAAAACGGGAATATTCAAACTCTCGTGGGTAAAGTATCGTTCCCGGCGGAAAAATTGGCGGAAAACATCAAAACGGTTATGGACGTAATCAATAAGATTAAGCCTTCAACCGTAAAAGGCATTTATATTAAAAACGCCGCTATCTCTTCAACTATGGGACCTGGCGTCAAAATTGAGTTTTAACAATTAAATAATAAAACCAATTCGGAGACAGCAGGGGCATATGCTTAATAATCCTGCCGAGATAAGGACAATAAATGCATTTTATTTATTCCTCTTTTTCTCGCGAAGAAGAGGATTTGTTTTTAAAGAGATTAATAGGAGGTGTAACATGTCTAGAGAAGCTATTATCGGTGTCAAGCAAGAAGAAGTCAATCAACTTGCCAGCAAAATGAAAGATGCAAAATCTGTTGTTGTGGCTGAATATCGTGGACTAACAGTCAAATTGACCGAACAATTACGGCGTTCCCTTCGAAAAGAGGGATGTGAACTTGTTGTTGCGAAAAACAATATCGCTAAACGCGCCGCAAAAGCTTGTGGATTCGAAGCAATTAATGTTGATTTGAAGGGTCCAAACGGCGTTGTCGTTGCTTTTAAGGAATCGGTTTCTGCAGCAAAAGTATTGCAGGAATTTGCTCGAAAAAACCCGAAATTGATTATAAAATCGGGCGTTATTGACGGGGATTTTTATACTCCTGCTGAGATTATGCAAATTGCGTTGCTGCCTTCAAAAATGGGATTATTGGCAATGCTAGCCAGCCAGCTCTACAGCCCGTTAAAAGATTTAGCAATTGGTCTTGATTTACTGAACAAACAAAAAGAAAGTATATAATGGAGGAAATTAAAATGGCAAAAATTAATGCAAAAGAATTTATCGAATCGTTAAAAGAAATGACGATTCTCGAAGTCAAAGAATTAATCGATGCAATGAAAGCTGAATTTGGTATCGATCCATCAGCAGTTTCGCAAGCCCCAGCAGCCGCTGCGGCCGCCCCAGAAGAAGAACAAGGACCAAAGGAAGTCAATGTTATTTTGACTGCTGTTGGTGCTAGCAAGGTTGCGGTCATCAAAGTTGTCCGCGAACTCACTGGACTCGGACTAATCGATGCTAAAAATCTTGTTGATGCTGCTCCAAAAGCAATCAAAGAAAAAGTTAAAGAAGACGAAGCAAAAGAAATCGCCAAAAAACTTACAGACGCCGGAGCAACGGTTGAAATTAAGTAAAAAATCATTCGAAACCTTGGCCTGAGAAATTCTCGGGCTTTTGGCTATTCGAAGGAGGTGAGCATCATCAGTCATTATTTCACTAAAGACAATGACTTGCTCGCCAGCAATCGGCGAACCATTCGTTTTGTCATTCGTGGCAAATTGTTTGAAATGGAGACCGACAAAGGCGTTTTTTCCAAAGCGGGGCTCGATTATGGGACTCGTGTACTGCTTGATAACATCGAACTCGATTCCAACGTGAATGTGTTGGATCTGGGATGCGGTTATGGGCCAATTGGCATCGTCATCGCACGATTATTTTCCGTTAACGTTGTGATGTCAGATATCAATAATCGGGCTGTCCAACTGGCGATGGAAAACGCTAAAAAAAATCTAGTAAATCTTTCCGTCGTTCAAAGCGACGGTTTTGCCAACATTACTGATTTATTCAACACAATCCTCTTTAATCCGCCGATTCGGGCGGGAAAACAAATCATCTATGGGTTGTTTGAATCGGCAAAAAATCACCTACAACCTGGTGGCAGACTTATTATCGTCATCAACAAAGATCAAGGTGCTGAAACAGCGCTAGTTTTTTTGCGGACGATTTATCAACAAGTTGAAGTGATTGCTAAAAAATCCGGGTATTATGTGATATGTTGTCAAATTTCGTTGACTGTTTGACACGACTATGATAAAATATTTAAATGCGATAGAATGCGCATTTTTGTGTTTTTGAGTTCAAAATTTTGGATTTAAACATTTTCCGGGCTTCACTTATTTCTTCAATTGAGGTGATTTTGTGGATTACAAGACTGTTAAATACGGCAAAAAAAGAGAAAGAAGAAATTATTCTCAAGTCAAGTCAAATGTTGAATTGCCAGATTTAATTGAAGTTCAGACCTCTTCGTTTGAATGGTTTGTCAACAACGGACTTAAAGAATTATTTGCCGATATATCGCCAATTACTAATTTTACCGAGAATTTGGAAGTATATTTCGGAGATTACGAATTCGGAGAACCGAAATATTCCGTTCTCGAATGTAAAGAAAAAGACATTACTTATTCACGTCCGCTTCGAGTTACTGTTCGTCTTTTAAATAAAGATGCAGTCGATAAAGAAACGGGTGAAGTAATTGTAAAAGATTATATTAAGGAACAACGGATTTTTATGGGCGATTTTCCTGTGATGTCTCCTGTTGGAACTTTTATTATTAACGGATCCGAACGGGTCATCGTATCACAGATTGTCCGTTCTTCGGGAGTGTTTTTCTCAGAAGAAATTGACAAAAAAACCTTACAAAGACGATATCTCGGGCAAGTTATTCCAACTCGTGGAGCCTGGCTTGAATATGAAATCGGCTCTAAAGATTTATTATATGCCAAGATTGATCGTTCAAAAAAGATCTATATGTCAACGATGATTAAAGCGCTCGGCCTTTCCTCAAAAGACCAAATTTTAAATTTATTCGGTGAAACCCAACTTTTGGCTAATACTCTTGAGAAGGATTTAACACTTAACGCAGAAGAAGCAATGAAAGAAGTCTATGCTAAAATCCGTCAAGGTGAAACGGCAACTACTGAAGGAGCGAGATCATTCTTTGTCTCGCGACTTTTCGACGAAAAACGCTATGATCTGGCGGAGGTTGGCCGGTTTAAAATCAACCAAAAATTAGATATTATTACCCGAATCAGACAACTTATCGAAAAGGGACTTGAAGTTCGATTTAAAGATGACATTGTCGATAATCAAACTGGCGAAATCGTTTTTACAAACAAGCAAATTATTGACGATACGCTTCTTGATCAATTAGCCGCAAGTCGTCGATTAATAACTTCGAGAGTGATTTTTGACGAGGATTTAGAATCTGAGTTGCAGATTCATCTTGATCGTGAAGCGCGGAAAGAAGCGCCAACAGAAAATCTTAACGAAAACTATATTGAAAAGGTTATTCGTGATTGTTTTGTCGAATCTTTAACGATTACTGTGGGCTTCAATGGGGAACCCAAAGTCGTCAAATTAATCGGAAATAACTCATTTGAATCGCGATTGCATATCACTACTTCGGATATCATCGCCAGCATATCATATTATCTTAATCTTTTTGACCGCGTTGGTTCGCTAGATGATATTGATCATTTAGGAAATCGGCGACTGCGTCTGATTGGTGAATTATTGAAGAATCAATTCCGAATCGGATTAGCAAAAATGGAAAAAAATGTTAAAGATCGAATGTCAACTAAAGAATCAAAAGATATGACTCCGCAAAATTTAATCAATATTCGACCTTTAACTTCTTCGCTAAAGGAGTTTTTCGGGAGCAGCCAGCTTTCACAATTCATGCAACAAACGAATCCACTTGACGAAATTACTCATAAACGTCGGATTTCAGCTCTCGGACCGGGCGGACTCACAAGAGATCGAGCATCATTTGAAGTTCGTGACGTTCATCAATCTCATTATGGTCGTATTTGCCCAATTGAAACCCCTGAAGGTCAAAACATTGGTTTGATTAACTCTTTGGCATGCTATGTCAAAGTCAATAAATATGGTTTCATGGAAACACCATACCTGAGAATCGATAAAGAAACGAGAAAAGTTACCGACAAATTGGATTACTTATCTGCTGACGATGAACAAAAGCATATCATTGCCCAAGCTAACGTTAAACTAAATGATGACATGACGATAGCAGAAGAACGTGTTGTTGGCAGATATCAAGGCGAAACAAGAATTTTCGATCGGGAAAAATGCGATTATATGGATGTCAGTCCCCAGCAAATCGTATCCATATCCACCGCTTGTATTCCTTTCCTCGAACACGATGATGCCAACCGAGCCTTAATGGGAGCCAATATGCAACGGCAAGCGATTCCATTATTAAAGCCCGAAGCTCCTTTTGTCGGGACGGGTATCGAATATAAAACCGCTCATGACTCGGGGACTTGCGTTATTGCTCACCATGATGGTGTTGTCGAATGTGCTGACGGATTGTCCGTCAAGGTTCGTCGTGAAGACGGAAATTTGGATATTTATAATCTTGCCAAATTCATGCGTAGCAATCAAGGGACTTGTATCAACCAAAAACCGATTGTTGAAATGGGCGAAATCATTAAAGTTGGCGACACTATCGCCGACGGGCCTTCGATGGATTTAGGAGAACTCGCTCTTGGACGCAACGTCGTTGTTGCTTTTATGACATGGAACGGATACAACTTTGAAGATGCTGTTATCATGAATGAACGGTTAGTCAAAGAAGACGTATATACATCAATTCATATTGAAAAATACGAGCTTGAAGCTCGCGATACTAAACTTGGAAAAGAAGAAATAACTCGAGAAATTCCCAATGTTGGTGAAGATGGACGCAAATATCTCGATGATAAAGGCATCATCATTCCTGGCGCTGAAGTCAAAGAAGGCGACATCCTTGTTGGTAAAGTAACCCCTAAAGGTCAAACCGACCCAACACCGGAAGATCGACTTCTGCTAGCTATTTTTGGTGAAAAGTCTCGCGAGGTTCGTGACACCTCTTTGCGAGTTCCTCATGGCGGTGGCGGTATCATCCGCAGCGTCAAAGTTTTTTCTAGAGAAAATGAAGACGAACTTGCCCCAGGAGTCAATGAAGTTGTAAGGGTATACATTGTTCAAAAACGGAAAATATCCGAAGGCGATAAAATGTCCGGACGGCATGGAAACAAGGGTGTTATCTCAAAGATTTTACCATCGGAGGATATGCCTTACATGCCAGATGGTACTCCAATTGATATCATGTTAAACCCGATGGGAATCCCTTCCCGGATGAACATCGGTCAAGTTTTAGAAATTCATCTAGGTATGGCTGCTAAACGACTAGGACTTCATATTGCCACTCCAGTTTTCGATGGTGTTAAGCAAAGTGATCTCGAAGCAATTATGAAAGAATCCGGTATGGATGACGATGGGAAGACCGTTTTATATGATGGACGAACAGGCCAACCATTTGACAATCGTGTTTCTGTTGGTGTTATGTATATGATCAAACTCGATCATATGGTTGATGATAAATTACATGCAAGAAGTGTTGGACCATACACCCTTGTTACTCAGCAACCGATGGGTGGTAAAGCTCAAAATGGCGGTCAGCGATTTGGTGAAATGGAAGTATGGGCTTTAGAAGCTTATGGCGCCGCTTACACCCTTCAAGAAATGCTAACGGTTAAATCCGATGATATAATCGGACGGAATAAAGTTTTCCGGGCAATCGTTGATGGACAGCCAATTCCGGACCCAAGCTTGCCAGAATCATTCCGGGTTTTAACAAGAGAATTACGATCATTAGGAATTTATGTTGAATTAATTAGTAAAGAAACTGGTATCAATGAAGTCAATCGAAGCCTCGTTGACGATGATGTAGAAGATTACATCACCAAATACGGGTTCCAATCGTAGGAAGGGGGAGCAGAGAATGAGTCAAAAATTTTCGCATCTGAAAATCAGATTAGCCTCTCCTGAAGAAATCCGCAGTTGGTCCTATGGCGAAGTAAAAAAACATGAGACAATCAACTACCGGACTTTGAAACCAGAAAAGGACGGTTTGTTTTGTGAAGTAATCTTTGGTCCAACCAAAGATTATCAATGTGCTTGCAGTAATAAATCTAAACGCAGTACTCATCCCGGCAAGAAGTGTCCTGTCTGTGGCGTTGAATACACCGAAAGCAAAGTTCGTCGCGAACGAATGGGTCATATTGAATTAGCCGCTCCCGTTGTTCATGCATGGTATCTTCGCAACAGTCCTTCAAGACTGGCGATTTTGCTAGATATAAAGTCGAAAGAATTAGAAGAAGTTGTTTACTTGGCTTCTTACATTGTTGTTGATTCCGGTGATACGGGGTTACTATACAAACAAATCATTTCTGAAGCTGACTATACTAAATATTACTTTGAATTCGGAAGTCGCTTCAAAGCTTTGACTGGTGCTGAAGCCGTTAAGTATCTACTAAAAAAACTCGACTTAGAAAAAGAAGCAATCAATTTACGTAAAGAGTTGAAAACCGCTTCTAAGCAACGCCGAGAAAAAATTATTAAACGCCTGAATGTTGTTGAAGCCTTTAAAAACTCTGATAATAAACCAGAATGGATGGTTCTCGATGTTCTGCCGGTTATTCCCCCGGATTTACGGCCGATGGTTCAACTTGATGGTGGACGTTTTGCCACTACCGATCTAAATGATCTTTATCGGCGGATTCTTAACCGGAATAATCGGTTAAAACGTCAGTTTGAACAAGGAGCTCCGCATCTAATCACGAAAAACGAAAAACGAATGTTGCAAGAAGCTGTCGATGCTCTCATTGACAACTCCAAACGCGGACGGAAAGTCGTTGTTGAGAAAAATCGGGCTTTGAAATCATTATCGGATATGCTTCGTGGTAAACAAGGACGGTTCCGCCAAAATCTGCTTGGAAAACGCGTTGACTACTCGGGACGTTCGGTTATCGTTGTCGGACCGGATCTCGAAATGTATCAATGTGGTTTGCCAAAAGAGATGGCAATCATATTATTTAAACCTTTTGTGATTCGCGAGCTTATCAGCCGCAATATAACCTCAAATATTCGTAGTGCCAAGCGGTTAATCGAAACACTTGATGGCCGAATCTGGGGCGTCTTAGAGGATGTCATCAAAGAACATCCAGTACTTTTGAATCGGGCACCAACGCTTCATCGCTTAGGAATCCAAGCTTTTGAGCCTAAGCTCGTTGAAGGCAAAGCTATCAGATTACATCCGCTAGTCACAACGGCATTTAATGCTGATTTCGACGGCGATCAAATGGCGGTCCACGTACCGTTGTCTGAAGAAGCTCAGGCTGAAGCCCGCGTATTAATGTTGGCATCAAATAACATCCTGAACCCTAAAGATGGAAAGCCGGTTGTCACTCCTTCACAAGATATGGTACTCGGAAACTATTACCTTACCTTAGAACGAGCCGGTGAAATTGGTGAAGGTCGAGTTTTCAAAGATTATAATGAAGCAATTCTTGCTTATGAAAATAAAAACATTACTCTTCACTCACGTATCGCTGTCCGTTCCGAATCATTGGGACGGCCACTTCCGGAAAACTTACTGAATCGTTATTTAGTTACGACTTGTGGGAAAATGATTTTTAACACGATTTTACCACCATCTTTTCCCTTCATTAATGAAGCAACCAAAGTAAATCTTGAACACGAAACCCCAGAAAAATATTTTTTATCAATGGGAACTAACATTCCGGAAGCAATTCAGAAAATGCCACTTGTTGATCCATTCAAGAAGAAATTTTTATCGATGATTATTGCTCAAATTTTTGCAAAGTATAAGATCAATGAAACTTCAAAAATGCTTGATAAATTAAAAAACATCGGGTTTCAGTACTCGACAATTTCCGGAATTACCGTTGCTGCCAGTGATGTAAAAATTTATTCGCACAAACAGGAAGTTCTTGATCAGCACGACAAACAAGTCGACATTATTCACGATCTTTACAACACCGGACTTTTAACCGATTCTGAACGAGGGAAATTGGTTATTAAAGAGTGGGAAAAAGCCAAAGATGAAATTCAAGAAGGCTTGTTAAAAGAACTAAAAAAAGATAACCATATTTATATGATGAGTGATTCAGGTGCTCGTGGTAATGCATCCAACTTTACTCAGTTAGCCGGAATGCGGGGGTTAATGGCAAACCCGTCAGGCGGAACCATTGAATTGCCGATTAAAGCCAACTTCCGCGAAGGGCTCACAATGAGTGAATTCTTTATTTCCACCCATGGGGCACGAAAAGGATCAACTGACACGGCATTAAAGACCGCTGAATCAGGGTATTTGACACGTCGGCTTGTCGATGTCAGTCAAGACGTAGTAATTGTTGAAGAAGATTGTGGCACCGATAAGGGTGTGCGCGTCAAAGCCTTACTTGATCGCGATGGCAAACCAATTGAAAATTTATTTGATCGAATTCATGGTCGGTATGCATCCTGTGACTACGTGCATCCATATACCGGTGAAACACTAGTATATCGCAACCATTATATTACTGAAGACATTGCTAGAGCCATTTCGGAGTCGGGAGTAAATCCCAACAATCCTTCAGAAATGCAAGAAATTTCCGTGGGGATTCGCACTTGTTTGACATGCACCTCCAAAGTTGGCGTTTGTCGTAAGTGCTATGGTAAAAACATGGCTACAGGTGAAAAAGCTGAAGTTGGTGAGTCAGTAGGAACAATCGCAGCTCAATCAATCGGCGAACCAGGTACCCAATTAACTATGAGAACTTTCCACACCGGCGGTGTTGCTGGTGATGATATTACTCAAGGTTTGCCACGGGTTCAAGAATTATTTGAAGCTCGAACTTCGAAAGGCAAAGCGATCATTTCCGAAATTAACGGTACCATTAAGGAAATTCAACAGGTTGAAGAACGTTACATTATCACGGTCTCCAATGACATTGAAACCAAGAAATATGAAACAAATTCCAATGTTCAACCGCTAGTAAAAAAAGATGATGATGTTTGTGCTGGCATGCAGTTGACTGAGGGTGCCATTGATCCAAAAGAATTGCTTCGGGTTAGCGATATGGAAACTGTTCAGCAATACATTTTAAAAGAAGTTCAAAAAGTGTATCGTTCACAAGCTGTCGAGATTTCTGACAAGCACTTGGAAATTATTATTCGGCAGATGACAAGAAAATTAAATGTTATGCTTGAAGGCGACACCATTTTGCTTCCAGGAGCACAAATCTCCATTAACGAATTCATCGAAGCCAATCGGGAAGCGTTATTAACGGGAAAACATCCAGCTGTAGCAAAACCGGTACTGCTTGGGATCACAAAGGCGTCATTAAGATCGGATTCATTCCTTTCGGCAGCATCTTTCCAGGAAACAACACGAGTATTGACTGATGCAGCCATTCGAGGCAAGTACGATCCGCTACTCGGCTTAAAAGAAAATGTCATTATTGGTGGATTGATACCAGCAGGCACAGGAATTCTTCGGCACACAGCCCTCAACTATGAAGTTCCGGTTGTCGATGAAGAGGATCCATACGCTGATTTTGAAGAATAACATGCTTTTGAAGAGGTTAT
>Ga0265294_10005056_pt1 | contig 16168 bp, 12 predicted proteins | sample MunlanPumphouse3_FD_192504 | JGI IMG/M metagenome (GOLD analysis project Ga0265294, IMG submission 192504) | Groundwater microbial communities from a municipal landfill in Southern Ontario, Canada - Pumphouse #3 | ecosystem: Environmental > Aquatic > Deep subsurface > Groundwater | place...
ATATATTTTACCACCATCCATTGATATTATACCACATTACGTTTAAGTACGCAATACCTAATGATATAAAAACCCAGACTTTGTCTGGGTTTCCTTGATATATTTTGCTCCAACTGTCAAAGACGGGTACTTATGTTTTAAATATTTTTTTCCAAGAAACACATATTATCCAAGATCCTGATAAAGATAAAGAGTTTGGGGCTTATGTAAATGTTATACCTGGAAGTGCATATACAACAACAACTGAATCATAAAATATAAATTAGCCTTATGGCTTTTTTTTTGAAATAATAATCTTATTTATTATAAAATGCTATGATGTTTTCTTGCGTTTTTGAATTAAAGAGCTTATAATCTTGTCTTTGACAGTTTTAAGAGAGCAAAAGCTCCCGAACCCTTATTTATAAGGGTTTTGGAGCTTTATTTTTTAAAAAAGTGTGCGTACTTTATTTCTTTGAAATTATATCGAAAAGTTTTTCTATATATTTGTAAGTTAATATTTCATAATCAGTTCTAAAACCTAGAAAATCGTGTAAATCGTCGGTTATATCTGTTCTTTCATAAGCAGGTATATATCCATCTCCTTTACACTCGGTTACTTTCATTGTTCTTAAAGTATCTAATATTTGAGTTGTAGTGTATTTATAATTTAATTTTTTTTCTAGTATTCTGTATATTAATAACGAAATAAAACAAGTAAGAAAGTGTGCGGTAATTCTGTCTTCTCTTGTTAACTCGACTGTTCCTGTTTTAAAGTCGTGTTTCATTATCCTAAAAGATTCCTCTATTTCCCATCTACCTCTTGTGATACTTAATATAGTTTTTATATCATCATTAAGGTTAGTTGTTATGCCGTAATAACCGTCATACTTTTCTTCATCTTCTATTTTTTTATAATCAACAGAATATTCATAAGCATCTATAGTTTTATTGTCTTTAGATATGGCTTTTTCCTGTATGAACCTCCTGTAGTCGTTTGGGTTAGTATTTAACTTTATTTTATCGCCATTTGAATTATTGGTAATTTTTTTGTTAGCTCTTTTTATTTGATCGTCTCTAATACTTTTTCTATAATCTCTGTATTTTAAAGAGAAAGTAACTATAAGATCTTGTTTAACAGAAGCTGTTTCAGTGGGAATAATTTTATAAAATATAGTTTCATAATATTTTTTTGTTAAAACCTCATTATTCTGAATACCATTAATGTTGTATGTGTTTTTTAAATCTCCAGGAATACGCCAATCTTTATCTATAAAAACTTCGTCTAAATAACTTTGTTTTAATTTTTTAAGTGATTGGGTAATAACGAAACCTCTACCATCTTTAATGTTAAATTTTTTTATTTCATCTGTACACATTGCGGCGTCAGTACAAGTGACTAGTCTTGTGTCCGGTAATTTAAAGTTGTCAATAATTTTAGTTTGAGTAGGAATCAATTGCTTAGTTTCGCTTGCATTACCAGGGTAAATGTTAATTGCAAGTGGAATTCCATTACCGTCCATAAATAACCCCATACCAACCTGTGGTTTTGGTTGGTGTTGTTTATTAATGCCATATTTCCTTAAATCATCTTCAGCAGTGATTTCGAAATAAAAGTTAGTACAATCAAAGTAAATAACTCTTGAATCTCTTTCTATTAAGCTTAAACTATTTTCGTATAGGGTTTCCTGAATATAATCCATTTCTTTGTTTAAGTAGGTTAATCCTCTATACATATTTGGTAACTTTATATTAGGGGCTTGAATAAAATTCTTTGATATTTTGTGTGTTTTAAGTTTTGATGCGGGATGAATAATTCGACCATAAATTAAATTAGACAATATATCATCTAAGTTAAATTCGAATTTATACCTGCTAGAAACTTTGTTACAAATTTCATTTAATTTCAAACCTTGATATATTTCTTTTAAAAAAACATGTCCAATATCAAATGATACTTGTTTATTTTTAGTGATTAGTTTCCCGCTATTTTTTTTAATAATTACTTCTTCCTTTTTTTCTTTATGTTTTTGTTTATAATTTTCTACATAATTTTTTAACCATGGTTCATAATTTTCACTACCGGCTAATTCTTTAACTTGTTTTAGGTTTCCTATAGTGTGAACCACCTTTGTCGAGCGTTTTTTGTTCTTAGTGTAATCTTTAATAATGTAAAAGCTTTTAGAATTTTTAGAATTTGTAACTTTAAGTCTCATATATTTTACCACCATCCATTGATATTATACCACATTACGTTTAAGTACGCAATACCTAATGATATAAAAACCCAGACTTTGTCTGGGTTTCCTTGATATATTTTGCTCCAACTGTCAAAGACGGGGAAGATACTATTAATAATTGCTTAAAAATGAAATAAAAGTCAGCCATAATAATTAAACGAGTAACAATTAACAATATACCTGAATAAAAATTTCATAGACTTTCTGAAAATATCATGCTATTATATTAGACATTTAAAGGGCTTAGCTTGGATGATAGAAAAGGATGATGAAAAGTGTTTCTTCGAAACTTGATAAAAACAATTAAAAGTATACTATTAAAGATGAATAAAAAAAATCAATCTATGGATAATGAATTATCTTCTGCATCTGTAAATATGCTTTTAAATAGTAGAGGTTATAAAAACTTTAAAACTGTTATTATGAACTTAATAAATGGAAAGTTATTTAGATTTTACGATATTATAATAATTGATGAAAAAGCAACAATGTTGCTTGAAAGTTTATCTGATGAAAAAATATATTATTTATCATTTATTGAAGATAGTTTAGCAATTTTACCAATGGATATAGAAAATAAAACAATACTTGATGATTTTGGTAGTATAATTCTTGTCCATAATTATAAGGGGACTTCATTTGATTTTGAATGCTTAATTAAAACTGATGAAGGACTACTATTTACTGGTATAGACCCTTTCATGCATATATCAGATAAAAATAAAATTAGCTTATTATACCCTAAAATTAGTTTCTATATAAACAAAAGGGTTGAACAATTTACTAATGCTAATAAGCCTATTAAAGAGTTTATATCTAAAATTAGGGGTAAATCACATATAAGAATATTACTACAAAAAGATTGCTCTACTCCTGACTTTGAATTAAACTTAGGATATAAAAAGTTTAGAACTAAAAATTACTATAAAATATTTGAGAATGCATATAATGACTTATTAACACAAGCAAAATTAAAAATAGCAGGCGGTAGTGTAGATTTTTCAAAAGATGTTGAATTTGATAAATATGCAAATGTTAGTGGGCGTTATCCTGAAGAATATGAAGCTGAAGAAGATAAAAATATTGAAAGAGATAATTTCAAATATTTATCTTTGGAAAGATTAAAAACTATATGCCCTGCAACTATGACAAGATTAAATTATGAGTGTTCTCGCATGCCAGCTGCTGGAAGTGTTGGAGATATAGTAAGTAAAATGATTATACTAGATGAGGAAAAGACATTGTATTTATACAAAAAATTAGGAATGTATTCTTGGTATTATTATTTTCACAAGACAATTGAAGCATTGGTTAAAGAAGGTAAATACTACAGCATAATGAAAATCTTTGATATTCTTATTAAGAGAGCAAATTGTCAACCTTTTCCAAGAATAAAAGAAGAAACGGAATTCTGGGTTAGAGCAGTTTGCGATTGCATACCAAAAATAGATATATTTAATGATTGTAATGGACAAGAAATAAATAAAATATCTTTTTTATATCAAATCATTGATAAACTGCAAAACTCTAATATTGAAGATGAATTTATTAAAGACTTTATAGCCAAACAAACAATAATATTTAAAAATTATATAAATGGTATAGTTGTAAAAAAATATGAGATCAAAGATTTTAATGATGAAATTAAAGTAGAAGATCAAAATGTTGAACCATTAAATAATATGCCAATAATCAATTATTCGGATAAAGATTTTAAAAATAAATTTACTATTGAAAATAAATATGCTGGTGGATCAGAGGGTATAGTATTTAAAATAAGCGATGATAAATTAGTAAAAATATCCAAAGTATTTGTTCCGGAATTTAATCCTTTTGGTGGTAGCCTAGAACAGCAGAATGAAATTTTATATGGTGAACCAAGTGAAAAAACTTTAAAAAGGAAAAGAAAGAAAACAGAGTTGTTATATGAATCAGCCCAAGGACTACCTGGAAATATTCCCCGAGAATTAATAACTAGAGATGGCGAAGTTGTAGGGTATTCATTTGATTTCTTTTTAAAGGAAAAAGCAGAAGGCGATTTTGAAACTATTAGAAAATCAGGTATATTATTAGGCGATAGAATTGCTTTATTGCAAAGAGCAGAAGCAAATATAAGACAATTTCACGATCGAGAAATTGGTTTAGGAGATTTGAATGAAACTAATATTCTTGGTAATACTCCTAAAATAATTGATATTGATAATGCTTCAATAGGTGGGTTAAGGGCTGATTTATTTCCTTTATATATGAGATATTATCGAAATGTTATCAAGACTTGCAATATGTCTGAAAGTGATATGTTTTCTTTTGGAATAACAGCTTTATCGATGCTAACAGATATGCCAGTTCATTATATGATGAGAGATGAATGTAGCAATTTAGATACCTTATCAATGATTGTTGACCTTATACCTGATGAGTATAAAGATATAAGAGATTATTTTAGAATACTTTTAAATCCAACTGCTAAAAATGAGTATATAACACCTGCTCTAAAATCATTAACATTAAAACCTAAAGAAAAAGTTATAAGAATAGACCAAAAATATTTTTAAATATTATTTAAAGAAGACAAATCAGTCTATTTTTTGTATAATATTAAATAGGTGATTGAAATGTTTGAATATATGGGAGATAGAATTAGTAATGCTATCAAAAATATTAAAGGGATGGGAAGAATTACTGAAGAAAATATCAGTGATGCGATAAAAGAAATTAGAATTGCTCTATTAGAGGCTGATGTTAACTATGAAGTTGTTAAAGAATTTACAAGAAATGTTAAAGAAAAAGCATTAGGAATGGATGTATCTAAAACATTAAAACCAGAAGAAATTTTTATAAAACTAGTTAAAGATGAACTTATAAGCCTTTTAGGAGACGATTATATCCCACTTGTAGTAGATAAAAATCCAACTATTATAATGCTGGTTGGACTTCAAGGATCAGGTAAAACAACCACGTGTGGGAAAATTGCTAATCTGGTTAGGAAAAAAAATAGTAAGAAACCACTGTTAGTTGCGTGTGATATATATCGCCCAGCAGCTATTGAGCAGTTATGCGAAATAGGTAAGAGTCTTAATATTCCTGTTTTTACTAAAGGAAAAGAAAATCCTAGGGAAATTGTTAAAGATGCTTTAGAGTTCGCTAAAGAAAATAAACATGATTATATAATTATTGATACTGCGGGAAGATTACATATTGATGAAGAACTAATGAATGAACTTTTAGATATTAGTAATCTTGCTCATCCTCAGGAAATTTTACTTGTACTTGATGCGATGATGGGTCAAGATGCGATTAATGTTGTTAAAGGATTTAATGAAAAATTAAAACTAACTGGGGCAATTTTAACTAAAATGGATGGAAACACTAAAGGTGGAGTTGCTTTATCAGTTAGACATTTAACTAATATCCCAATTAAATTTGTCGGTGACTCGGAAAAGTTAGATGGAATATCTGAATTTTATCCAGAAAGAATGGCTGAGCGAATTCTTGATATGGGAGATATTTTATCGATTGCTGAAAAAGCTTCTTCAGTAATCGATGAAGATGAGGCAGAAAATCTAACGAAAAAAATGAAAAAAGGTAAATTTGATTTAGAAGATTTTTTATTAACTATGAAACAAATGAAAAAATTAGGGCCACTGGAAAATATTTTGAAAATGCTTCCTGGAGCAAGAAAAGCTGGTCTGAGTGATATTAAAATTGATGAAAAAGAGCTAGCTCATGTCGAGGCAATTATTTTATCAATGACACCTTATGAAAGAAGACATCCTGAAGTATTAAAAATGACTAGAAAACTAAGAATTGCCAAAGGAAGTGGGAGAGAGGTCCCTGAGGTTAATCGTTTGCTTAAGCAATTTGATTCAATGAAAGATATGATGAAAAAAATGTCGAAAGGAAAAATGGATTTTCCATTTTAATGATTTAATGATTCCAAAAAAAATTAATTATAGTTGATAATAATTACACTAGTAAACTATTGTCATGAGCATATAATTGCCTATATACATAAAATACACTAGAAAGGAAAGTGTATTTTTATGTTCAAAACAAATAACTGTTGTGGAGATATGGGTATGGGAGGAAATATGTGTTGTCCAAATGTTTTACCAGGTATGGAATGTGATCCAGTAATGGAATGTCCATGTGAAAAAGTAGTAAATCGTCAAATTTGTCATCATGTACCTCATATTCAACCAATTCACACAAGAATTGTCAATCATCATATTTATAACCATTCATATATGCCACAATTTACTTGCTGTGAAGAAAATCAAGTATCTCATGTTTATGATCAAAATCCTTGCTGCCGATAAAATGTAAATATAATGTACAACTTGTTTTCTAAATGTATATAAGAAGTAAGGCTTGTAGTATATTAATATGTAGGAGAGTGATAACTTGATTTATCCATCGATAGATAAAATTCTTAATACTGTTGATTCAAAATATATATTAGTTCATATTATATCAACTCGTAGTAAACAAATCCAAGAAACTGCTCATTATCAAATGTCTGAAGCTGAATATCATTGTAAAAAAGAGATAGGTCGTGCACTTGAGGAGATTGAAAAAGGTCTAATTAAGTATTAATTAGCTTTTTTTTATGGTAAAATAACTTTTGGAGTAGTTATGGATCAAATATTAATTAATATTTTTAATAAATCATCATTGTCAAAAAATTTTAAATATTTAGCATTAAATTTATTAAATAATTATCAAGATAATGAACATGGATATATATGTGTAGGAGATGCTTACGCAATTATCTCAACTTTAAAAGAAATAGAGAAAGATTTAACAGGGATTAATTTAGATCAAAAAATAATCGAATCTTTTATCTTTACTTCTATTAAAGATTATTGTGTCAATGAAAAAGATAATATTATTATCTGGAAAAACATGTATGAAACATTAATAAAAGATAGTCTATTAAATAGTATAAATCGAAATCAAATATTAAATATCGAAAATCCTAATTCACAAATAGTTAGCTACTTAAAGAAAATGGCTATTTTAGTAACTGAACTCTTAGATTTAATGTCTTTAGATAGACCTTATTTAGTATTAAAAAAATATCGAGAAATCATTGAATTGTGTGCTTATCAAGGACTAGATTCTTCTTTGCTTGAAAAAGCAAATGAAGAAGAATTAAAAAACATCCTAAAGAAAAAATATTCTGAATATTCAAGAATGAAATATGTTGAAATTTATCGAAAAACTGTCAATGAAAGAAAGGTATCATCAGAAGAAGAATTTAAGCAAGATAATTTTGTTTATTTTAAAACTCCAGATTTTGAATCATATACAGTTCAGTATATGATGTATTTATTAATGAAAGAATATTATAAAAAAACTGGTTTTTTTGCAAGACCTTTAACGAGAGATATATTTTTATATTATTTAAAAGATACTACTGTTGTTGCATATTTATATGATAATGTACCAAAGATGTCATTAAAAACAGGAAAGTTATCTTATACATGGGATGATCCTCATTTTTGGGCAACAGTTTTTAACCAAGAAATTGATTATGTTGAAGATAATAATTTTAATTATTTTATTGATAATGCTGAAAATACTCAGCTTTTTAAAGTGATACCTCTTACTTTTGAAAATATTTTTTATAAATCTTTAGGAAAAAAAGTGATTTTTACTCCTGAAAAAGATATGGATGAGGCAATTTTTAAATCTTTGAGTCAAACTGATGACAAAGACATATTAAAACAATTAGAAGTTAAAAATTTTGAACGTAATAATTTAATGACATCAAACAATTCATTTTATTTTAGAGATCCAACTAAAGTGGATTTATTAGAAGTAGAAAATCTAGAAAAACATTATTATCTTAAGATGATTAAAATTAAAACAAAGGAAACATCCAGAAAAAGAGTGATTGCCTGGATTATATCTTATTGTAAAAAGAATCCTAAACAAGAAGAAGTATCTCTCAAAAAGAAATATATTAAAAATTACCCTAAAGAAATTAGATTACCATATAAAGATAATTAAATAGCCTTACTTTAGGTTATTTCCTTTATATATAGATAAAAATGTATTATAATAAAGATAGAAATGAGGTATTAAGATGAAAAAAATAATATTAGTTGATGGTAATAATTTAATGTATCGTTCATACTATGCAACATTATATTCTGGATCACTAATGAAAAATAGTAAAGGTTTTGTAACCAATGCTTTATATGGCTTTGCAACAATGATTAATAAAATAATTGAAGAAGAAAAACCGGAATATATGGCAGTAGCGTTTGACATTGGTAAAAATTTTCGTCATCTTAAATACGAAAACTATAAAGCGGGGAGACAAGAGACTCCAGAAGATTTATTAAAACAAATGCCCGTAGCTAGAGAAATGCTTGATGCCATGGGAATTAAACATTATGAAGTCGAAAATTATGAAGCAGATGATATAATTGGAACTATTACTTTAATGACTGAAAAAGATCCAGAGTTTGATGCAAGCATTGTTTCATCAGATAAAGACTTGCTTCAGCTTATATCTAAAGAAACAGATGTTAAATTACTTAAACAAAAAGGCCATGTTTGGATGAACGAAGAAACATTTAAAGAAGAATATGGAATAGATCCAATTAGAATAATTGATTTAAAAGCCCTATCAGGTGATGCATCTGATAATATTCCTGGAGTTAAAGGAATTGGTGAAAAAACAGCTCTAAAACTTCTTCAAGAACATGGAACTTTAGAAAATATTTATGCTAATATTGACAATATTAAAGGTGCGGTTAAAGAAAAGCTAATCAGTGGCAAAGAAAGTGCCTTCTTTAGTAAAGAAATGTGTACTATTTATCGTGAAGTTCCGTTTAATTGCTCACTTAATGATATGAAATATACTAGACCTACTAAAAAATTAGAAGAAATTTATCATAAATTGGAGTTTTATTCTTTAATGAAAACAGTTATTAAGAAAACTCCAGTATTTACCAGTGAATATGAAGTATTAAAAGAAGTATCTGATTTAAAAAAAGCGAGTGTAATTTCTTATTATATAGAATCAGATAAAATAAATTATCATCAAGGAAAAATTTTAGGAATGGGTCTATTTGATGGAAATAAGACATATTTTGTTAAACCAGAACTTATTAAAGATGTTTTGAATTTTTATAAAAATGCAGTTAAATATACATATGATTTAAAAAAGAATATTGTCCTTTTAAACTGTTATGATACAAAGACAATTTATGATGCAATGATTGCTTATTATCTACTTAATTATCCTGCTAAAGAGGATCTAGCTTTTGTTATGAATAATGAAGATATTAATGTTTCTTTTTATGAAGATGTGTTAAAAAGCGAAAATGTTTTAATGCAAAGTATAACTTTAAAAGCTAAATATATATTTGAAACTAGAGATGACGTAATTAAAAAATTAAAAATGGAAGATATGTATAATCTATTTGAAAAAACTGAAATGCCTCTAGTTACAGTTTTAGCAAAGATGGAAAAGGCCGGCATAAAATGCCAGCCAGAAGTATTAAAAGAGATGAGTGAAGAAATAAAAATTAAAATAGACTCTATATCAAGTAAAATATATAATTATGCTGGTACTCATTTTAAGATAAGTAGTCCTAAACAATTAGGAGAAATTCTTTTTGAACATTTAGGTCTTACTCCTAAAGGAAAGACTGCAACTAAAAACTATAAAACTGATGCCGCTACTTTGGAAAAACTATTAGGTGACCATCCCATTATTGAATTAATTCTAGAATATCGAAATTTATCGAAACTTAACAGTACCTACCTAGAAAGTTTAAATAATTATATTATGGAAGAGGGATTAATTCATACTATTTATAAACAAACGTTAACTAGAACCGGAAGATTATCTAGCATTGAACCAAATTTACAGAATATACCAGTTCGCGATGAAATTGGCAGAAAGGTACGAAAAGCTTTTATTCCAGTAAATGACTTGTTTTTAGCATGTGATTATTCCCAAATTGAACTAAGAGTTCTTGCTCATATTAGTGAGTCTGTTGATTTAATTAATGCTTTTATTTATGGCGAGGATATTCATACAAAAGTAGCAAGTGATATATTTGATGTTAATAAAGAAGCTGTTTCTAAAAATATGCGCAGAACAGCTAAAGCGGTTATCTTTGGGATTGTTTATGGAATAAGTGGTTATGGTTTAGGAGAAAATTTACATTTGCCAGCTCGTGAAGCTAAAAAGTTAATCGATAAATATTTAGACCTTTATCCAGGCGTTAAAATATATATGGATGAGATAATTAAAGAAGCTCACGATTATGGAAGTGTTAGAACTCTGTATAATCGCAAGCGAACTATTGATGAGATTCATAATAAAAATTATATGGTCAGATCAGCAGGTGAGCGAATCGCGCTTAATACCCCGATTCAAGGTAGTAGTGCTGATATTATTAAAATGGCAATGGTTAAAATAGATAATGCTTTAATTAAAGGAAACTTTAAAAGTAAAATGCTCCTTCAAGTTCATGATGAACTAATATTTGATGTTGTGTTAGAAGAGAAAGATAAATTAAAAAAGTTAGTAGTTGATATTATGGAAAATATAGTTAAATTAAAAGTCCCAATTAAAGTAGAGGCAAGTTTTGGAAAGAATTGGTATGAAGTTTAATGCCAGAATTACCAGAAGTTAGAACCGTTGCTGGAGTTTTAAAAAAATTAATCAATAAAAAGATAGTCAGAATAAATATCCATTATCCAAAAATAATTAATCAAAATAGTTTAGATATAAAATTATTAATAGGTAAAACTTTAAAAGATATAAATACGATTGGTAAATATTTGTTATTTGATTTTGAAGAATATATTTTAATAAGCCACCTAAGAATGGAAGGCAAATATTATATTAAAAATATTAATGCGCCACTTAATAAACATGAACATCTTGAATTTATTTTTAATGATAGTACATCACTTCGTTATCATGATACTAGAAAATTTGGCAGAATGCACCTTGTAAAAAGCAAAGATTTAAATAAAGTAGAAAGCATTGCTAAACTTGGTGGTGAACCCTTTGCTTTATCTAAAGAAGAGTTTTATAATAAAATTAGCAAAAAGAAAATTTCCATTAAATCTCTTCTTCTTGATCAAACTATTATTGCTGGTTTAGGAAATATTTACGCTAATGAAGTTTTATTTGCATCAAAAATAAATCCATTTAAACTAGGATTAGAAATAACTTTAGAAGAAGCTGATGCTATACTTGATGCATCAATAAAAATTTTAAATTTAGCTATTAAAGAAAAAGGAACAACTATAAAAAGTTATACCTCATCTTTAGGAGTAGCTGGTAATTATCAAAAACACCTTAAAGTTCACTTAAAATCAGGTGAAAAATGTGAGGTATGTCACAGTGAAATTTTACAAACTAAAATAGGAGGAAGGAGTACATACTACTGCCCAGTATGTCAAAAATATTGACATTTACATTGATTCAATATATTTGCAATTTGCAAGTGATATGAAAAAAATTATATAACTCTAATTTTAGTGAATTCTAACAAAAAACAAACTATGTAAACTATGAAAAAAGTTTATTTTATGATAATATTTAATATAGAGGAGATGGGTTTATGTCAGATGCTACATTTAAGATTTTAGGTTATGTATATACTGGCGTAGTAGCCATTTTAATTATATTGGTATTAATTTTATTGAAAAAACACAATAAGAAAAAATATCAAGAAATTTTAGCACGTCTTGAAAAAGATAAAAACTTAATCTTATCAGGTGCGATTCAAATTGAACTTAATAAAGTTGGGTCTCTTATAAATAATAAAGATTTAGAAAAACAATATAAATTATGGCAGAATAGATATGAAATAATTAAAGAAGAAGATATGCCTAAATTAAATGAAGCATTATTGGATTTAGAAGTTTTATTAAAAAGAGGCTCATTTAAAGCTCGTAATAAAGCAATTGCTAATTTAGAATTAAATATTTATTATGTCAAAACAAAAAGTGATTATCTTCTTAATGAAATAAAAGAAATATCTTTAAGTGAAAGTAAAAACCGAGAAATTGTTACTAAACTTAAAATAGATTATCGAGAAATATATTTAAAATATCAAAAAAATCAAGAAGAATATGAATCAGTAAAAGTACCTCTAGAATTACAATTTGAAAATATTGATAAACTATTCTCGGCTTTTGAGCAGGCAATGGAAAGTAATGCCTATAGTGAAGTTGGAAAAATAGTAAAAGCTTTAGATGATACTATTGGAAACTTAACTATTGTAATTGAAGAAGCTCCAACTATTATAATCATGGGTAAAAAATTAATTCCCGTTAAAATTACTGATATTAGAAATATTTACAGTAAAATGATTAAAGAAGGTTATAATTTAGATTATTTAAATATTGATTATAATATTGCGGAATCAGAAAAGAAAATTGCCGATGTATATGATCGTTTAAATGTACTTAATTTAACTGATTCAATCTTTGAATTAAAAACTATTTTATCTTATTTTGAAAGTTTATATAATGATTTTGATAATGAAAAAACTAGTAAGAAAACATTTGAAGAAAATATGCTTAAACTTGCTATTAAATGTAAAAGAATGTTAGAAATAATAAGTAAACTATCTTCTAAAATAGAAGATATAAAATATAGCTATGATTTAACTAATGAAGAAGTTAAAATAATAGATGAACTAAACATTAGTATTAAAGCTATTCAAAATGATTATGAAGTTGTAGTTGAAAATTATCGTAATAAATCTTTTGCCTTTTCGCGTCTTAATAAAGAATTAGAACATTTAAACCTAAGACTTGCTAAAAACGAAGATAAATTAGAAATAACATTAAAAAGTTTAGGTAGTTTAAAAGAAGATGAAGTAAGAGCTCATCAGCAACTTGAGGAAATAGAACAAATATTAAAAAGCGCTAAAGAAAAAATAGTTAGTTTTAAATTACCGATAATTCCCAAGGATTATTATATCCAGCTTAATGAAGCAAGTGAAGCTATATCAGTTATGCTAGAAGAACTTAATAAAAAACCAATTTCTATTAGGATTTTAAATATGAGAGTTGATACAGCAAGAGATTTGGCACTGAAACTATATAAAACAACAAATGAGACAATTAAGACTGCAAATCTAGCTGAAAATACTATTATTTATGGTAACAGATATAAACCATTAAATTCTACTTTAAACAGCGGATTAATTCAAGCTGAAAAAAAATTCTTTTTAGGGAATTATAAAGAATCTTTAGAACAATCTATATCGGCAATTTCATTAGTAGATGCTGATATACATCAAAAACTTATGACTGCATATCAAAATAAATAAAAAAAAGTGCAAAAAGGGATTGACATCTAATAAAAAAACTGGTATATTTAATTCAGCCAAGGAAATGATTCGTTATTTCTTTGGTTACTGAGCCAAATATGATTCGTTATGTTTGGTTCATTTTTTGTCTCTGTAGCTCAGTAGGATAGAGCAGCCCCCTCCTAAGGGGCAGGTCGAACGTTCGAATCGTTTCAGGGACGCCAGATGTCACTCAAGCGAACATACTACTGTTATGTAGGTGGCTTCGCTACAAGTATAAAGCTTGGTAATGTGTTTAAACGGCCACCAGCTTCGTGTATGAAATCGATAATTCGTAAGGGGGATCCCAATTTTTCTTTTGCATATTTCATTAAGGGGAATCGTTTTGTTAATGATATTCCTAAATAAGCGAAAAACTGGTACAATTATGTTATATAAAACTATTGGAGGCAATAAGTTATGTTAGGAATTAAAAGTGTTACATATGAAAGTAAGAATGTTTTTTTGCACCTTAATATTAGTGATAAAACGATTTCTTATATGAATATAAAGCAAGAAATAAATCAAAATAATATTTTTAATTATTTAGAACGACTTTTTCGTATGATTGATACTTGGCACAATACTCTAGTTCAAATATAATTGGTGGGGATAGTTGGCAATTACTTATAGATTAATGATGTCTATTTTCTACATAATCTCGCCAAAGTTCCTTATAAACGATATGGATATAGTTACCCAAGAGATTTACAAGAATTTGATTTAGTGCTATCTAAAAATATTTCAGATACCGATGATTTAGGTGGGGCAATATCAAAAGGTAATATAATAAATTTTGCTATAGGTGCTATGATTGATGAACCAGATAAATCTAAATTAATAAAGATAAAAAATTATATTACTTACTTGGATAATCTAGGTATAAATTTTGATGTAGATTTTGATACAAAAGACAATGATACATTTTATTTATTAAAATCAAAGGGAATGAGATAATATGAGAACCCTGATAGAAATTAAAACTTAGAGTGAATATACTCCAAAAGAACAAAACGAATTGAGCATGCGCAATTTAATCAATTAGTTGAGAAAGATAGCAACCAAATATTAGCACTTGCTGTTGCCAGTTATATTCACGGAATGAGTAGTCAGCCATTAATTAAATAAAATTACTGATTATCAGTAATTTTTTTAATTGCCATTTTTTTCTTTTTCCAAATTGCATCTTTAGAATAACTATACTTAAATGCTAAGTCTTGTAAAGTTAATTTATAACAATAAAAATCTATTAATAAATTAGTTTCAAAACTATTTAACTGATAGTTTATACAAACAAGCCTTAATTTATTTTCATTCATTCCCCGATATAAATTAATCTTCATGTTTCTTATAATAGGTAAGTAAGCTAAATAAGCGAGGATTACACCTAAAGAAATTGGAATTACGAAAGAGAGGCCAACTTTAAAAGTCATCCTATTTAAAACATAAAAAATAAAATTAGTATATAAATAAAACTTAAACGTTAGCTGAAAGTTTAAATGATTACAAAAAGACAAGTAGGCAATAAAAAACGAAGTTAATATTATTAAGCACTCTATCATAGTATTATTTAAATAAGCAATAAATATAATTGAAGCAAAAGTTATTAAAAATTTACTTATTAAAATTAAATAAGGACAATTTATTCTAAAAACAGAAAACTTTATTTTTTTTAATATTTTAAAATTAAACCTTGATGTTTTTACAATAGAATTACTAAAAAAATAATAAACTATCAAAAGTAAAATTAAGTCAATACTTAAAATTAGTATAACTTTAAAATTAAGAAAATCACTAAACTTTAAACTTCTAATAAACATAATGATTAATAAATAGAAAAAAACTTTAAAGATTAAACAAAGAGGTTTAACTATATTTACTTTATTAGAAATAATAGAATTAAAAATAAGTAATATAATATTAAGATAGATTAAATAAAAAATAATATTATCAAATAATAAATATTTTCCTGTATAACTTAAAACAGTAACTAATGATGCACTAATAAAAAAAATATCTGAGTTATTATTTTCAGCACAAATCTTTAAAAATAAAAATGCATAAATAAATATAAAAAATAATTTAACAAAGTCTATTAATCTATATGTAATAATAAATTGATAAAAACTATTAATTATTTTATTGTTTAAATCAATTGTAAAAATATTTAAGTTAAATAATTTAAAAAAGAAGCAAAGAGTTAAAATAAAAATTGTTAATTTTAAAATAGTCTTTAAAATTAAATACAAGGTCTTTTTATTCATTTGGTTCACCTCAAATAGAAGGTTATTGTATTCAAAGTATATCATTGAAAGTTAATAGTTTCAAATTAATACGGTAGCTAGCAGGTTTTTTTGCAATTTGTAATAAATCTTTTTTATTACTTGATGTTTAATTTCAGTTAAATAGCTTTTTACGAAAATTCAAATTACAAAATTTCCATAAATAGTTATTCTTCACTAGTAACTATTCACGGAAATATGTTACAGTTTAGGTAATAAATAACAATATTTAGAATGTTTACAGTAAAGTTCAGGATAATTTCAAGACTACCCAAAGACTATTTTTGAAATAAAACCTCAATATGGAGGTTTTATTATGGTTACA
>Ga0265294_10005057_pt1 | contig 16168 bp, 14 predicted proteins | sample MunlanPumphouse3_FD_192504 | JGI IMG/M metagenome (GOLD analysis project Ga0265294, IMG submission 192504) | Groundwater microbial communities from a municipal landfill in Southern Ontario, Canada - Pumphouse #3 | ecosystem: Environmental > Aquatic > Deep subsurface > Groundwater | place...
AGACATGCGGGCGGCCGTGGGAGTTCTGTCCTCAGGCCGTTGGGCGACGGCATCCATCGCGGCGGGGTCCTCGCTCCCACAGCCATTGCCGTTCGGTACATGGCGCGTCATCACCGCTGCCGCTCCTGGATGCGCTTGTTGGTGAGATAGAGGACGAGCAGCACCAGGAAGGAAAACGCCAGCATGCCGGCCGCGTACAGGTGCGCCTGGCCATATTCCAGCGCCTCCACGTGGTCGTAGATAGCCACCGAAAGCACCTGGGTCTTGCCGGGGATATTGCCGCCGATCATCAGCACCACGCCGAACTCGCCCACCGTGTGGGCGAAGCCGAGCACGGTGGCGGTAAGGAAACCGGGCCGCGCCAGGGGCACGGCCACGGTGAAGAAGCGGTCCCAGGCCGAGGCGCGCAGCGTGGCCGCCACTTCCAGCGGGCGGGTGCCCGCCGCCTCGAAGGCGTTTTGCAGGGGCTGCACGACGAACGGCAGCGAATACAGCACCGATGCGACCACCAGCCCGGCAAACGTGAAAGGCAGGGTGCCGAGCCCCAGCGCCTGGGTGAGACCGCCGATCGGCCCGTGCGGCCCCAGCATGACCAACAGGTAGAAGCCGAGCACCGTGGGCGGCAGCACCAGGGGCAGCGCGACCACGGCCGCCACCGGCTGCTTGAGCCACGAGGTGGTGCGCGCCAGCCACCATGCCAGCGGCGTACCGACCACCAGCAACACCAGCGTCGCTGTGGCGGCGAGACGCAGCGTGAGCCAGACGGGCGTGAGATCCAGATCCGCAAAGGTCATTGCCGCAGTCGCTCTGCGCTTACTTCAGGTCATACCCGTAGGACGCTATGATGGCGCGCGCCTCGTCGCTCTGCAGGTAGGCCAGCAGTTCCCGCGCCGCGGGATTGTCCCTGCCACGCTGCAGCAGCACCACATCCTGCTCGATCGGATCGTGCAGCTCCCGGGGCAAGTCCCACCGGGAGCCTTCGGCGCGCCCGGCATCCCGGATCTGGGACAGGGCAATGAAGCCAAGCTCGGCGTTGCCGCTGGCGATGAACTGATAGGTCTGTGCGATGTTCTCCCCCTGCACGATGTGCGGTCTGATGCCGGCCCACAGCCCCATCTTTTCCAGCACCTGCCGCGCCGCGGCGCCATAGGGCGCGGTCTTGGGATTGGCGATGGCGATATGCCGAAAATCGCCCTTCTGCAAAACCTCGCCATTCTGATCCACATATCCCGGCCGCGCGCTCCAGAGCACCAGCCTGCCGATGGCGTAAGTGAAGCGGCTGCCCGCCACACCGTGGCCTTCGGACTCCAGTCTTGCCGGCGCTTGGTTGTCGGCCGCCAGGAACAGGTCGAACGGCGCGCCGTTGTGGATCTGGGCATACAGCTTGCCGGTGGACCCAAAGCTGAGCACGACCTTGTGGCCGGTCTTGCGCTCGAACCCGGCGGCAATCTCCCGCATGGGCTTGGTGAAGTTGGAGGCGACCGCGGCGCTCGCTTCCCCGGCCGACGCCACTCCGGTCATGGAGAGAAGCAGGGCGGCAGACAAGACGAAAAAGCATGCAGCGGATTTTGTTCTCATGATTGATCCCCAAAAGTCGTCGCTCGGTTCTTGTCCGCCACGCGCGGCGGTCAGGCATTCACCGCCAGAATGACGCTGGATGCGTCGATCACGGCGCAGGCGCGCACACCCTCCCTGAGCCCCAGATTGCGAATGCTCTCGTTGGTGATGACGGAAACGACGGTCTTGCCGCCAGGAAGCTCGATCCGCACCTCGCCGTTGACCGCGCCTTCCTTGCAATAGCTCACCGTCCCGCACAAGCGGTTGCGCGCGCTGGTCCTGAGGTTTTCGTCGGTCGTGACGATGACCGCGGGCGCCTTGATCAGGGCAAAGACCTCCGCACCGGCCTTCAGGTCCAGGTTGCGCACGCTCTCGTTGGTGATGATGGCGACCAGGCGATCGCCGCCGCCGATGTCGAGCACCACCTCGGCGTTGACGGCACCGGGCGTCACCGATTCGACCCGGCCAAGAAACTGGTTGCGCGCACTGGTTTTCATGGTCAACCTTCCCAGGAAGTTGTGGAGCTTGTCGAAGTCCCGGACGCCCTCGCCGAGCCCCGCCAGCCACCGTTGATACCGTTCCTCCACGGCACGAAACGCCTCGACCAGGGCCTTGCCGTAGTCCGTGAGCTGCGTGCCCCCGCCATGCCGGCCGCCCGTCACCCGCACCACCACGGGCTCGTCCGCCAGGTTGTTCATGGCCTCCACCGCGTCCCAGGCCGCCTTGTAGCTCATCTTCATCGCCTTCGCGGCTTGGGAAATGGAGCCGTATTCCCCAATCATTTCCAGCAGTTCTATCCGCCCGCGCCCGAGGAATCCCTGTCCCCTTTTCTCAAGCCAGAGCCTTCCCGCCAGCTTGGTAGCTTTCTTCTGTTTCACACCGCCCCCATATCGTTATATACGATGATATATAACGATTGCCGCAACAAGCAATCATCATGTTCCATCCGCCCGAGGAGCGCGAACCGCCCCTGCCGCCCCGCGCGACCCGGCGCGGGCGTTGCAGATCGGTACACGAATCGAGCATTTCACTTCGGTTCTTGCAACCCTGCTGGATGCGTTTCGCATTGCCAATCCTGCGCTCCACGGATGAGCGGACGATCCTATTGCCTTCATGAATATGCGGTGGAAACGGGCCGCAACAAAGCACGCCCGGGCCTGGGCGCAGGATGCGGTGACGTCCCGGCTGCGAAGTGACGACGGATTCGGGCTTGGCCGTGCAGCAGGAAGGGTATCGGCCAAAGATCGTTGCTGTGCCCGCGTCCTTGCGGGAGATAACCGTCCTTGCGAAGCACGCCACTACTATAGTGCAGAAATCGAGCCTTGCATGGAGACAAACACGGCGGACATACATGCTGGTTCCAGCCATCAGTTCGTGGATTTCACAAAAGCTACACTTGTCTTTTAACCAGACACGCCGCACGCGCCCGTGCGCTTTATCAGGACCTGGAAAACCTGGCCTGGAGCGAAAGCGTGGACCTTCAAGAAGGGCAGATATACGAAGGCACCATTTCCATTTCCGGCGACGTGGGCCCGCTGCGGAAATGGATCGTCGTCGCGCCGTCGGGCAAAACCCACATCCATTCCATCGACAACCCGGTGGAACTCTACTGCTGGCCGAAGCACGCCGCCTTGACCGGCATTCAGAACGGCAACCTGAGACTCGTGGGCTTCGAGCCCGACCATCCCATCCTGCGCCTGCAGCGCAAAAAGGAGGCCGCGGGCATCACCGACGCCCACCTGGGTCTCAATAACGCCTCCATGATCAAGATGCTCGATCTTCTGGATCGTGCCGCTGCGGCAGGCGAAACCTACACGCCCTACGCCGCCGGCGAGGTTCTGGCGCTGATGCCGCGGGGACTCTACCGGGAGGAAGAATTGCGCGCCATCGAACGGCGCGTGCACGCAGCGCTTGCGACCTGGGGCAGACGCTCGCTTGCCTGAACTCAGCCCGCCGCGAGCACCCCCATCGCGGGTGCCGGAGCGACAGCCGGCGCAAGCATCGATCAATGCCGGATCGCATCGGCTATTTACCGTAGGTCTGATTGCACGCCGGCGCTGCCTGACACCGCTCTCCGGCAGGACACGCCTGTCACGTAGCCGGCGCAACGCGACCGACGGATTCGAAGCCTTATCGAGATGTGCTCAGTCCGGGTCGCCCACCGGCGCGGCGAAGGCGTCGGCGACCAGCGTCGCGACGTTGTCTCCGGTAAGGGACTTCAGGAACGCCACCAGATCCGCCATTTCTTCACGGGTCAGATGCAGCGGCCGTATCAGGGGATCGAGCTGTTCGTGCGCGTGGCCGCCCTGGTTGTAGAACTCCACCACCTGCTCCAGCGTGCCGAACGCGCCGTTGTGCATGTACGGGGCGGTAAGCGCCACGTTGCGCAACGACGGCGTCCTGTAGCGCCAGCGGTCGTCCGGGTCCTGTGTCACTTCATACAGGCCGAGATCGTTTTGCGCCGCCGCGACGAACGGCTCGAACACCACCGGCGCCACCTCCAGCGTAGCGCCTGGCGCCACCCGCACCCTGCGCACTTCCGGCTCACGCTGCATGGAGAAGTACCAGCCTATGCCGGTGTTGTGGAAGGCGTGGTCCGTGAACAGCGCCTCCTTCTCGCCGATGCTGTGGCACGCCGCGCAACCCGCCTTGCCGGTGAACAGCCGGAAGCCCCGTTTTACAGCGTCGTCCACCGCGCCTTCATCCCCGCCGAAATGCCAACGGTCGAAGGGCGAATTGGCGGACACCAGCGTGCGCTCGTAGCTCGCGATGGCCATGCCGATGGTGTCCATATCAGGGCCGCGCCCGTCGAAGGCCCGCTCGAACATGCCCTGGTAATCCGGCAGCCGCTTGACCTTCTCCACCACCAGGCCGATGCCGGGATTGCCCATCTCGTTGTGGGCGAGCAGCGGTTGCCAGACCTGATGCTCCAGCCGGTGCTCGCGCCCGTCATGAAACAGGCGCGGGAAATAGGCGGTGTTGTAGATGGTCGGGGCATTGCGCCGCACGGCGCGCCCCTCGATGCCGACGGCGGTGGCGATTTCGTTGTTGGTGAACCCCTGCTCCGGCACATGGCACATGGCGCAGGAGAAGGTGTTGTTGAACGACAGGCGCCGGTCGTAAAAAAGCTTGCGGCCCAGTTCCACCTTGGCCGCGGTGAGCGGATTGTCCGCCGGCACCGACACCGGCGGCAGTCCCAGGGGCGGCTGCGCGATCAGCGCCAGCAGATCGGCGGGCCGGCCCGTGCGCCGCGTCAGACTGGTGGAGCGCGTCGTGTAATCGGCGGACTCATACCCCTCCTTGTAGTCGCCCGGCCCCGCCACCGATACCGCGGGCAGCGCTGCGGCCGCGCCGTCCGCGGCCAGCGCAGACCGCGCCTCTTCCTGCAGCAGCGTCCGAAGGTCCGCCAGCACCACGTCCTTGTGCAGAAAGGACACGCTGTAGATGTTGCGGATCCGCTTGGCGCGGTCGATCAGATAGACGCGCAGGATGTGCGAAAACGTGCCCACCGGATCGCCCTTCGCGTCGTAATCCCTCAGCACGCTCTGGTCATAGGCATCCAGGATCGGCTGCAACGCCTGCTGCGACGGCGTCGTGACGAACAGCCATTCCGCCGTGCCGGCGCCCATGCTCTCGCCGATTTTTTGGAGCGTCTCCGGGGTATCCTGCTCGGGATCGAAGCTGAAACTCACCAGGCGCACGTCACGCGCGAAGTCCGGCTCCCGCTCCAGGGCCGCCCGGATCTCGCGCAACACGTGGATTGCCAGCGGACAGCCGTTCACGTCGCTGCAGGCGCTGTAAATAAAACTGAGCACCACCAGCCTGCCGTCCAGGATCTCGTGCAACCGTGCCGCCTCGCCCGTGGCCAGCACGATCTCGCCATCCGCCGCCGCCCGTATCACCGGCAGCTCATAGCTGCCGGGGATGGGGGCGGTGAAGCCGAGCTTTCCGTAACCGGGCGCCAGCGGCACGGGGGCCGGATTGGACTCGTGTCCTCCATGTCCGTGAACGATGGCCGGCAGACAGGCCAGCAGCGACCAAAGAAATGCCAACGCTTTCATGCACGCCTCCACGTGGACGCCCACTCCCCCATTGCTGCTGACAGCAGACGCTGGTCGGAGCAGGCCGATGGGCTTTGACCCGACCAGCGTCTACATTTCGTTATGTCGGGCCAAGCCGGGGCATCACTTCTGCACTTGCGCGACGCGCGTTCCCCCCGCCTCCTGCCGCTCCTGGGCATAGAGCGAATAGGCGCCGAACCGCATCTGATGGGGCCGGCCGAGTTTCTCCTGGAGGAAGTCGATGGCGAACTTCTCGGTCAGCTCCTTGCCGTCCCAGGTGTAGCCCTTCAGGAACTGCTCGTTGTCCGCACCCAGCTTGTCCCAGCGCGAAAGCAGCGAGGAGGTGAAGTACACGCGCTTGCCGTCCCAACTGGAGGCGGCCATGTTGACCTGCGCGCCGATCTTCTTCTGATAGATCTGCTTCGGATGGAACGGGTCGCTGATGTCGAAGGCGCGCGCCGAGCCGTCGGTGAAGGTGTCGACCCACAGCAGCTTGTCGTCCGAGGAGATGGAGATGTCCACCGGCAGCGGCATCTGGGCGGGATCGCCGATGTCCGCCACGTCCTTGGCCTGCCACTCGCCCTGCTCATCCTCGTAGATCAACCAGATCTTCGAGGTCAGCGCCGTGGTGGTGAAGCAGTAGTTGTTGTTCTCGCCCCAGGCGCAACGGATCTCCAGGGGCGAGCCCGGCACGTCGAGGACCTTCTTGGGCTTGCGCGTGTGCAGGTCCCACACCACGACGGTGTTGCCGAAGCGCTTCATCGCCTCTTCGTCTTTGACCAACCTGGCCATGTCCATCATGTAATTGGACCAGCCGGTGAAGGACGAGGTGAACATCGCATTGCGCCGCGGCAGCGCGCGCAGATCGTAGTTATAGCCATCGGCGTACTTGCCGCTCTTCGTCGCGCCCTGCAGGTTGTCGTCCGTCGGCACCCAATAGGTCGCCACATACTCGCCATCGTTGGTGTACTCCACCAGTGCCGTGCGCCCGCCGTGGTCCTTGTTGTTGGACAGCCCCGTGATGATCATGCGGCCGGGCAGCGCATAGGTGGTGTGCGGCCCGACCACGCCGCCGCTCTTGGCCACGAAGTCGGCGATGGTCTTGACCAGCTTGGGCTTTGCGGGATCGGTATGCACGTCGAAGATGAAGATCTTGCTCGTGTCGAGTGTTGCGCCCCACAGATACCGCCGGTCGTCCGTGAAGTCCGAATGATGCGCCTCGTTGCGCCCGCCCACGGACAGGACGTGGACGACCTTGCCGTAATTTTCCGACTTGGGATTCACGTCCACCGTCACGAGCTTGTCCTGTTCGTCACCGACGCCCTCCATCCCCAGCGTCCAGACATAGACGAAATCCTCCTGCCCCTCGATCTTCGCCATATAGGGCGACAGACAGGTCTCATCCGCCGCTGCCGGCGTAGCCGCCAGTCCGCCCAGGACCAGCGCCCTTGCCAAGCCCAGCGCCATGGCCGTCATCGGTTTCTTGCTCCTGCTTCCGTTCATGCTTTCTCTCCTCCTGCAACAGGTGTGTGCAACGCCACTGCCAGCGCGCGAGACCGGCGGCTGTCATTGAGATTCAAGCGAAAATGGAAAGTCGTGCTCCGTATCTGCCGTCCGAGTCGCTATTCATGGTCGATGCTCTTGCGCGGCTGCGCAGTCGGACGGCGAATCCGGATGTCATATCGAATAATGTTTTATATAGCAGATGGAACGAACGACGATCCCGACATGCCAGATGTATCGAGGCGCGAACGGAGACCGCCGGCCGCTGTGGTCGTCGAACTATTTGACAGTCCCGCGCGCCCGGCACCGTTGCGGTGCGCTCGCGTCATTTTCTTTGCCGTTCCACCTTGACGGACGGCGCTGCCGCATCGCTGTATTCCTCCTCGAGGATTTTCGGCGCGCGGTCCAGACGATACAGCACGGGAATGAGGATGAGCGTGGCGGCCAACATGAAAAGCGGGCCGAACAGCCAGAACACCAGCGGCACGGCGTAGTAATAGGCGCGCATGCCGATGCTGTAGTAATTGCCGGCCCGGTTCAGGTGATGGGCCACGTGCTGCGGCGAGATCACCTTGCGGCGCGCTGCCAGCGGCACGTTGATCATGTAGCCGACGTGGTTGTACACGCGGATGGACATGGCAAAGCTGAAGAACGCGATGAAGAAATCGAGCAGCAGCAGGATGAGCTTCAGCATCCATACCTGCGCGTGCGTGGAGCCGCCCACGTTCAACGCATGCCAGGCGTTGCCCAGTTCCTGGCCCTGCCCGCTCAGGGTGAGCACGCCGATGATCAACAGTATCGCCGTGGAGGCCAGGAAGGTAGCGGCCATGGTGGAGTTGCGCAGGGTCTGCACGGCGAGGATGTCCTTGCCCTCGCGCATGATGTTCTCCACCCACGCGGTGCGCGCGATGGTGTTGACGCCCTGCACGGTGTAGGCCGGGTTGCGGGCGGCGCGCCGGCGCATGTAAAGCTGATATATCAGGATGAGCAACGCCGACAGGAAAAAGGCCGCGGCATCGCTGCCGAGAAAAGCAAACCATTCCAGCATGGGGGCACCCAGTCTCGTACAATTGTGCAGGCCGCATCGGCACCTCGCCGGGCGATTGGCTGTCGGCCCAACCCGGCCTGCGATCGATCCTCCGGCAGCCGATTATAGCCGCCTGCCGGGCGGCAAACGTCCCGCCAGCCGATACTCGTATATGCTTAAAGACTTTGAAGAGCCTGTCCCCGGCACCGCCCGGCCAGAACGACACCAACGGATTCGATAATGTCTCGTCAGAGGGGATACACCGTGAAAGCGCAGGAAATGGCCGACCGGACGGCGGAGTGGTTCGTTCCCGCCTTCGGCCCCCGGAAGTTCCGCGCGTTCGTCGGCCTGCTCTTCCTGCCCTACACCGGAATGGTGCTCGCCTACACCATGATAGGCGCAAGTCTCGCGGCGCATGTCCACTGGGATCGCGTGGGCGCCCTCCTGCTCATCTATTTCCTCGCCCTCGGCATCGGCGCGCACGCGCTGGACGCCCTGGGCAGCAGAGACGTCAAGCCGTGGGGACAGGCGTTTTCCGACCACCAGTTGCTGGTCCTCGCCGCCGGCTCCGTCGCCGCCGCCTACACCATCGGCATCTATTACATGCTGCTGTACGTGCCGCTGCTCTGGCCCATCGCCATCCTCGAAGGATTCTTCCTCCTGGCGTACAACCTGGAGTGGTTCGGCGGGCGGTTTCATACCGACGGCTGGTTCGCCTTCTCCTGGGGCAGTCTGCCGGTACTGGCAGGCTACGTGATGCAGACCAACTCGGTCTCGCCGCCGGCGCTGCTCGTCGCCGCGGCCATGGGACTATTGAGCCTGGTGGAGATCAAGGCCTCGCGGCCCTACAAGGACTTGAAACGCCGCCTGCGGAACGGAGGCGATGAAACGGAGCGGCTGCTGGCGCAACGCTACGAAGCGATCCTGAAGAGCCTCAGCCTCGGCGTGATCCTGCTCGGGATGGGACTGTTGGGCATGCATGTGATGGGCTGATCCTGCCTGCCATCGGCAAGGGAAGGTGCGCAGTGGATTTTCGCGACTACTGGGACGATACGCGGGTGCGGATCGAAGAGGAGTTGGCGGAATGGACGCCCCGCTTCTTCCGCGACCTGCCGCCGCAGCAGGTCGATCACATCCGCCAGCTCCTGCAGGACGGCAAGCGGCTGCGCGGGTGTCTGACCTGCCTGGTGAACCGCGCGCTGGGCGGGCGGATCGAAGACGCGATTCCGCGGGCGATCGCCATCGAGTGCATCCAGGCGGCTTCGCTGATCCACGACGATTACGTCGACGGCGATACCGTCCGACGCAATCATCCCGCCCAGTGGACCATCGAAGGCCCGCGCAAGGCGGTGCTATTGGGCGACGTGGTGTTCGCCACCGTCATCCAGCGGATGGCCGAGATCGGCTGCAGCGATGGCATGGCGGCGGCGGAGGCCATCGCCACCGTGGCGCAGGGCGCGTATCTGGAGTTTCTGGAGCCGGCGGACCTGGCCCGCGCCATCGCCGACGGGCGCTATCGGCGCAATCATTACGAGCGCGTGATCCACCTCAAGACCGGCGCGCTGTTCGGCGCCGCGGCCCGGCTGGGCGCGCTCTCGGCCCGCGCCGGGCCGGAGTTGTGCGACCTGGCGTTCCGCTACGGCGCCCGCATCGGGGAGGCGTATCAGATCGCCGACGACTTGCACGACCTCCTGCATCCCGACGGCCGCATAACCGACGCCACGCAGCTTGCGCTGCTGTTCCTGCACTTCACCGACGGAATAGATGCCTGGCGGCGTGACGGTTTCCGCTCCTGGTGCGATGCCGCACGCCCCGTGCTGCAGGAACGCATGATGGAAGCGGTGCGAACGCGGGTGGGCCTGGCGGTGAGCGAAGCCGCCCGTTTTCCGGACAATGCCCACGCGCCGCTGCTGCACACCGCGCCGGCGGAGATCGTGCGGATGATGGAGTCGACGGCGATATGAAAACAAACCGACTCAGGGCAACGTAGCCCGACAGACGAGCACGGAGCGGTCATGATTCTTGTCACGGGCGGCACCGGCTATCTCGGCCGGGCCCTGGTGGACCAGCTCATCGCCCAGGGCGAAAAGGTGCGCGTGCTCTGCCGGGGCCAGCGGGAAACCCCGGCGGAGGCCTGCATCGGAGATGTCACGGAGCCGGCGCGGCTGGATGCCGCCATGCGGGGCGTGGAGGTCGTCTATCACCTGGCGGCCCTGGTGGACCACCACGCGCCGGAAGCCGCGCTGTACCGCGTCAACGTGCAGGGGACCATCAACGTGGCGGAAGCGGCGCTGCGCCATGGCGTACGCCGGATGGTGCATTGCAGTTCCGTGTCGGCAGAACCCGGCGGCGGCAGCACCCCGTACGGACGCTCCAAGATCGCCGCGGAGCAGGCGCTTGCCGCCTACCGAAAGCGGCTGCCCATCATCACCCTGCGCCCCGGGCCGGTGTATGACGAGGAGCGCGTGAACCTGCGGCGCCTCGTCCGGTTCGCCGCCGCCACCCGCCTCTGCCCCCGCCTGGTGCCGGATGTCACGGTCCATCTGGCCAGCCGCAGCAACGTGACCGCGGCGTTCCTGCTCGCCCGCGACCGCGGCGAGCCCGGCGGTGTCTATGCGATCTGTGACCGCGAACCGGTGGAGCGGTCGTCGCTGGCGCGGATCATCCAGCGGGAGACGGGCGCCATCGCCGTGCCCTTGCCGCTCCCCCTGCTCAGCCCCGTGCTCCATGCCGCTGCCCTGGCGTGTGCAGGGCTGCACGCCGCGCTGGGCCTGCGCCCTGCGCTGGACCGCCGCCATCTGCGGGTGTTGACGCGCGCGCGCCGCTACGACATCGCCCGCGCCTGCGCCGAGCTGGGATTCGACCCGGCGCCGACGGAACGGCACTTCGCCGAGGCGGTGTGGCGCTGCCTGGACCGCTCAGCGCAGGGTACGGTAGGCGGCATACAGGCGCGCCCCTGAGGCATAGGTGCCGATCAGCGCCAGCAGCACCATGCCCGCGGGGAGGCTGTCGGTGAAGCAGGCCAGGGCGAGGATGATTACGCGCACCGCCCGAAGGCTCATGGCCCGGCCGCACTGGGAGGCCGTGGCCGCCTCGATGCAGGCGCTGATGTAGGAGGCGAGCAGGACGGTGAGCATGACGTAAAGCCCCAGCCACGGCCCGACGTGATTGCCCAGGATGATCGCCGCCAGCAGCACGAAGTCGGCCGCCCGGTCCACCACCCGATCCAGCAGCGCCCCGAAGGGCGTGGCCAGCGACCGCGCCCGGGCCACCGCGCCATCCAGCAGATCGAGCCCGCCCGAGAGCAGGATCAACAGCCCCGCCGCCGGAAGCCTCCCCGCCAGCACCAGGCCGGCCGCCCCCGCCATGACGACCAGGGAGGAGAGCGTGATGGCATGGGGAGATACGGTGATGCGCCCGGCCAGGGGCGCCAGCCCGGCATCGATGTAACGCCTTACGTCCTGTCCGACCATGGTGCATCGCCCGGATTGACCGGCGTTCCTTCCTTGTGATTCTCCATTCCATGCGTCGCGCAGGGCGCGGCGCCCTGCCAATGCCGCTATCAGCCCTCAACCGGCCTTCCGCGCCGTCACGATCGCCGAGCCGTAGGCCGTCAGATATTCGGTGCGGATATCGACGAACCCGTAGTCCCGCAGCGCCTCCTGCGCTTCCTGCAGCCAGCGGGTCTGTTCGATGAGCCGCGGCAGACCGTAGAAGATCTCGCGCCACGCGGGAAACACGCGGCTGCCCGCCGTTTGCAGCACCTTGAAATACAGCCGCCAGATCCGCGCCAGCCAGGCCTTGGGCGGATAGGTGAAGTCGTGCATGAGCAGCAGACCGCCCGGCGCAAGCATCGCGCGGCAGTTGCCAATGAGCTGCGCCAGATCGGCATACTTGGCGAGATAGGACGAGGTCACGCAGTCGAACGGCTCGTCCGACCGGTAATCCTCCGCGCGGCTCAGCACGAACTCGACGTTTTCCATGCCGGCGCGCCGGGCCTTCGCCCGTGCGACCCGCAGGTATTCGTCCCGCAGCTCCACGCCCGTCACATGGCAGCCGGGCCGGCGCCGGGCGATGGCGAAGGTGGAGATCCCCGTACCGCAGGCCAGGTCCAGCACGCGCCTGGCGTCGGGCGGGATAAGCCCGACGATGCGGCGTTTCCAGAGCCGGTCGATGCCCAGGGTGGCGAAGTTGACCATGAAGTCGTAGGTCGGCCCGGTCCCCGAGAAGAACCGGTGGACCAGGGCAAGCCGTGCGTCCGTCTCATCCATGCCTTGTCGCCCTCAACCGCACGCCGGCGGTCCTCCCTGCGCCCCGCGCAATTCGCGTTTGTCCTTGAAAAGGATAGACAGCGGACAGGAATTGCGTCACTTCCAGTGCTACTAAACTTTAGGAAACCCAGTTGCGCGGACCGCGCCTCCCCAGGTTTTGGAGACTGCCGCCGGCATGACGCCTTCCCAGGATGCTTCTTCCCCCACTGCCACGTGGCGGAATGTCACCTGCCCGTTCTGCGGCCTGCTGTGCGACGACCTGAGCGTGGCACACCAGGACGGCCGGCTGCGGGTCTTGGAAGGCGGCTGTGGCCGCGCCGAGGCCGGCTTCGGCCACCCCTGCGAGCCCGCCACCCCGCTGGTGGACGGACAGGCGGCGGAGCTGGACGCCGCGGTGCAACGGGCTGCGGCGATACTGCGGGCCGCGCGCCTTCCCCTGTACGGCGGCATGGGGGCGGACGTGGCCGGGGTGCGCACCGTGCTGGAGCTGGCCGACCGCACCGGCGGCGTCGTGGACCACATGCACGGCGACGGCATGATCCGCAACATCCTGGCGATCCAGGACGCGGGCTGGATGGTCACCACCCTGACGGAACTGGCGAACCGCGCCGACCTGCTGGTGTTCATGGGCACCGATGCCGTCACGCACTGCCCGCGCTTCTTCGAGCGGCTCATCTGGCACAAGGAGTCCATGTTCGATCTGGACACGAACCGGCGCCAGATCGTCTACCTGGGGCAGAGCCTCGACAGCGGCCCCGGGCATGCCCCGGACGGGCGGGCGCCGCCGGGGCTCGCCTGCGACCCCGCCCGGCTCGGCGAAGTGGCCGGCGTGATGCGGGCGCTGCTGGCGGAACGGCCGGTCCAGGCGCCGCGGGTGGGTGGCATCGCCGTCACCGAACTGCAAGCGCTGGTGGAACGCATGAAGAAGGCGCGCTACGGCGTGCTGCTGTGGTCCGCCGGCGACCTGAAGCTGCCGCACGGCGAACTCACGGTGCAGACCTTCTGCGAGCTGGTGAAGGACCTCAATCGCCTGACGCGGTTTTCCGGGCTTCCGCTCGGCGGCGAGGACGGCGCCACCACCTTCAGCCAGGTCTGCACCTGGCAGACGGGATTCCCGCTGCGCGTGAGTTTCGGCTCGGGCCATCCGGTGTTCGATCCCTGGCGTTTCAGCACCACGCATCTGCTGGAAAGCGGCAGCGCAGACGCCCTGATGTGGATCTCCACGTTTGCGGCGGAACCTGAGCCGCCCGCCGCCGGCGTGCCCGTCATCGTCCTGGGCCGCCCCGGCATGACGTTCGCGCAGCCGCCCGCGGTGTACATCCCGGTGGGGACGCCGGGGCTGGATCATGCGGGGCAGCTATTCCGGATGGACAGCGTGGTCACGCTGCCGCTGCAGAAGCTGCGCGAGGCGGGGTTGCCGTCCGCGGACCAGATCATCCGGGCCATCCAGGCGGCGCTGTAAGCGCGGGAACGGGAACAAGGTGCCATGCTCATCAAACTGACCGGCGGCAGAGTCTACGACCCGATCCACCACATCAACGGCGAGGTGCGCGACCTCTACCTGCGCGACGGCCGTATCGTCGCCGATCCGGGCCAGGCCGCGGTCGATCAGGAATACGACCTGCGCGGCAAGGTGGTGATGGCGGGCGGCATCGACCTGCACACCCACATCGGCGGCGGCAAGGTGAACATCGGGCGCAACATGCTGCCCGAAGACCACCGCCGCCATCCCATGGCCCATACGCCCTTGACGCGCTCCGGCTGCGGCCACGCGGCGCCCTCCACCTTCGTCACCGGCTACCGCTACGCCCAGATGGGCTACACCGCCTGCTTCGAGCCCGCCATGGTGCCCATCAACGCGCGCCATACCCACCTGGAACTGGCCGACACGCCCATGGTGGACAAGGGCACCTATGCACTGCTCGGCAGCGACGACTTCCTCCTGCGCATGTTGGCCCAGGGCGCCGACCAGAAGGCGATCAACGACTACGTCGCCTGGACCCTGCACGCCACCCGCTCCATCGCCGTCAAGGTGGTCAACCCCGGCGGCATCAGCGCCTTCAAGTTCAACCAACGCAAGCTCGATCTCGATGAGCCCAACGCCTACTACGGCGTGACGCCGCGCGCAATCCTGCAGCGCCTGACCCGCGCCGTCACCGACCTCGGCGTGCCCCATCCCGTGCACCTGCACGGCTGCAACCTGGGCGTGCCGGGCAACGCGGACACCACCCTAGACACCATCGCCGCCGCCGAGGGCCTGCCGCTGCACCTCACCCACGTGCAGTTCCACAGCTACGGCGCGGAGGGGGATTTCAAATTCTCCTCCGCCGCGGCGCGCATCGCGGAAGCGGTGAACCACAACCGGAACGTCACGGTGGACGTGGGCCAGGTGATGTTCGGCCAGACCGTCACCGCCTCCGGCGACACCATGGCGCAGTACCGCAACCACCGCCACGCCTCGCCGCGCAAGTGGATGTGCATGGACATCGAGTGCGAAGCAGGCTGCGGCGTGGTGCCCTTCCGCTACCGCGACCAGAATTTCGTGAACGCCCTGCAGTGGCTCATCGGCCTGGAGCTGTTCCTGCTCATCCAGGATCCCTGGCGCGTGCTCCTCACCGTGGATCATCCCAACGGCGCTGCCTTCACCACCTATCCGCACCTGATCCGCCTGCTGATGGACCGGAGCTACCGCAACGACCTGCTCGCCACCATCAACAAGAGCGCGGCGGCCATGTCCACCCTGGGCAGCATCGACCGCGAATACTCGCTCTACGAGATCGCCATCCTCACCCGCGCCGGCCCCGCCCGCATCCTCGGCCTCACCGACCGCGGCCACCTCGGCCCCGGCGCCGTGGCGGACATCACCGTCTACACGGAGCATGACAACAAGGAGGAGATGTTCGCCAGGCCCGCCTACGTCTTCAAGGACGGCGAGCTGGTGGCGAAGGACGGCGTGATCCAAAAGGTGGTGTGGGGCGCCACCCACGTGGTGCGGCCCAACTACGACCCTGCCATCGAAAAGCCGCTGCGGGAATACTTCGAGCGGTATCACACCATGCGGCTGGAACACTTCAAGCTGGGGGACGAGGAGCTGCTGGACGACGGACGGGGGAGGATACAGGTGCATCCTTGTGCGGTGGGGTGGCGGGCATGAGTGGGGTTTGGCGTGGCTGATGTCATGGGCTTGGCTTGGATGCGGGAGGTTATTTGGAACGGTTCAGTATGTTGGTTGGATTAGGTGATGAAGCCGTGCAAATGGGCGCTCCTGCCGATTTGTCTCGCCCAAAGCGGGGGTCGCCCGACGGGCCTTCCGTGTCCCGACGGGCGACGGCGCGCCTCTCTGCGCGCCCCCTTTCGGGGCCTGCTCCGCTTTGGGCTGCGATGCTCGGCGGCTCCGAGGGAACCCACCGCCCTCTGACACTGTGCCAAATAGTAGCGGTTGGGCGCCTCCCCACCGCTGATAATTCCCTGCCGCAATTCACGCTGGCACCCTGGGGCCCCTATGCCGCGCTAAGCATCGCAGGGCAGGGCGGAAGAAGCCCGAAGGGTGCCGGCAGGGAGGCCGGCACGCGCACGTCGGGGCTCGGAAGCCCCGTCGGGCGCGCCCGCCCTGACCGAAAAGCGCAAGGTACCCCGACAGGGGCGCGGCATCGGGGTGTCCTTTCTTTGCCTACTTTCTTTGGACAAGCAAAGACAAATTCGCCGGGAGCGACCACATCGCCGGGAGCGATGTGGGACATGCGCAGCAT
>Ga0265294_10005058_pt1 | contig 16167 bp, 15 predicted proteins | sample MunlanPumphouse3_FD_192504 | JGI IMG/M metagenome (GOLD analysis project Ga0265294, IMG submission 192504) | Groundwater microbial communities from a municipal landfill in Southern Ontario, Canada - Pumphouse #3 | ecosystem: Environmental > Aquatic > Deep subsurface > Groundwater | place...
GGGGTTGCCATGAGTACTGGTACTGGGCAGCATTGGTTTTTGTATTGCTGCGTAGAGATAAATGCTTAATAGAGAATCTAACTCTTAGCAAGAAGGATAGAATAAAGAAATTGGAGCAGTAAAAAAAGGCGCTCATGTGAACGCCTATAAATACTAATGAGTTAGTTTATATCATTTCAATTGCTTTTTTGGGGCATTTTGCCACGCATTGCTCGCATCCGATACACTTATCTTTATCTACTTCGTGAATTTTCTTAATCTCGCCCTTAATGGCTTGAACGGGGCATACTTTAGCGCAGATAGTGCACCCAATGCAGAGCTCGGGATTTATCTCCGCTTTCTTACGCATGCCCGCCAATAGATCTTCAATTGCCTTGGTAGGGCATACAGTGGCGCAGATACCGCAATTGATACATTTATCATAATCGATTCGAGCTAAATTGTTTTCCACAGTAATGGCTTGAACGGGGCATTTTTTGGCACAAATTCCACAACCGATGCAGGGATGCGTACTGCCGCAGACAGCTTTGGCATCTGGTCCTTTTTCTTTGGAGGAGCATTTGATGTATACATTACGGTTGATGGGCACAAGCATGATGAGATTTCGGGGGCAGGCTCTCACACAAGCGCCACAGCCGGTACATTTATTAAAATCTATAACTCGCATACCATTGGCGTCCACAGAAATAGCGTCAAATTGGCAAGCTTTCTGACAGTCGTTTAAGCCCATGCATCCCCAAGAACAACTATTGGGACCGCCGGCAATGTTTACTGCAGCTTTGCAGGATTCCACACCATCGTAGTTATATTTCCATTTAGTGTTGTTATGTCCGCCGCTGGAGCAGTGGATCACGGCAACTTTTTGTTGCATAGCGCCGGCATCTTTTCCCATGATTCTGGCGATCTGAGCGGCAACTGCTGCGCCTCCAGGGGCACATTTGTTTATGGCTTCGCCTTCATTTATGATGCGTTCGGCATATCCAGCACATCCTGCTGCTCCGCACGCCCCACAGTTAGCTCCGGGAAGAGCTTCCATTATTGCCTCTACGCGGGGATCTATTTTTACTTCAAACACTTTCGAGGCAATGGCTAAGATCAAGCCGAAGATTAATCCTAAAGCACCAATGATTAATACCGGGATTCCGATTGTGTTAAGCATAGAGACGGATTCTAGAAGAATAAAAGTCATCTGCATATCTCCCTTAGATTTTGAAGCCCATAAAGCCGTAGAAAGCCAGAGCCATAATTCCTGCGAGGATCAAAGCAATGGGCATGCCTTGCATGCTTTTTGGTAAATCTGCTTTCTCCAGGCGCATCCTCAAGCCAGCCATAGCAAGTAGTACTACTGTAAATCCTACTCCGCTAAAAAATCCATTTAACACACTATCAAAAAAGTTGTAAGCAGTTGTTCCATCGCTTCTAAAAGCAGTGGTGTTCAAAATAGCTACGCCCAGAACAGCGCAATTGGTAGTGATAAGAGGTAAAAATACGCCCAAAGATTTATATAGAGCTGGGGCGTTTTTTTGGATCACCATTTCCACAAATTGCACTAAGGCTGCAATGGTAAGAATGAAGGCTATTGTTTGCAGATACATTAATCCGAAATGAAGCAACAGATATTTATTGATTAGGAATGTAATGGCACTGGCAAGGGTCATCACAAAGATTACTGCCATCCCCATGCCCAGAGCAGAATCCAACTTTTTGGAAACTCCCAGATATGGACATAAACCCAAGAAACGCGAGAGTACGAAATTTTGGATGAAGATGGCAGTCATTGCCATCACGAAGAGTTCACCAAGATATCCCATTATTTCTTCTCCTTAAGCATATTCATCAAAGCCATCAAAAAACCAAGAGTGATGAAGGCTCCGGGGGCAAGGATGGCGACCAGCATGGGGTCATAAGTAAGCGGAGTAATCTTTATTCCCAACCAAGTTCCAGCTCCTAGAATCTCGCGGATGGTGGCAATTACACTTAGCGACAATGTGAAGCCGAGACCCATTCCAATGGCATCTGCGATGCTGAGCAAGACGTTGTTTTTGCTGGCAAAAGCTTCGGCTCTGCCCAAGATGATGCAGTTTACCACAATCAGTGGGATAAATAGCCCCAAGCTTTTGTGCAAACCAGGTAAGTATGCTGCCATTACCATATCGACAATAGATACAAAAGAGGCAATAACAACAATATATACGGGGATCCTGATTTTGGAGGGAGTTATGTTTTTGATAAGTGAGATGATGATGTTTGAACATAGTAGTACAAATGTAGCGGCAAATCCCATTCCCAAGGCGTTGATTACCGATGTGGTCACTGCTAAGGTTGGACACATCCCCAACACCAAAATAAAGATGGGGTTATCCTTAATAATTCCTTTACTCAGTTCTTTTACAAAACTCATTGGATACCTCCGGCGCTAATATCGGATTTAACGGCTTGAATTCTATTGCGTATGGAATTTGTTATACAGCGCGAAGTAATTGTGGCACCAGAAAGAGCAATCACTGCACCGCCATCCTTATCCACATAAAGATTTTCTATGGTCATACCGGCATATTGGCTGGTGAAATTATCGTTTGTGCAATTTGCTCCTAATCCCGGAGTTTCTGCCTGATCAATTATCTTTATGCCCAAGACTTTAAAATCCTTATCTACTCCCACCATGGTCTGCACAGTGCTGGAATAGCCAATCTCGGCGGCGATAAAAGTATAGCCCAATATCTCTTGAGTTTCAGGATTGGAAGCCACAAAGTAAGATGCTCCATCTGCTGTTTGAGCCTGTGTAAAGTTAGCATTCGGGATTAAGGCTTCACGAGTAGCAATTTCTTCTTTGGCTTTGCGTTGGGCAATAACCGGGGCTGTAAGTGTATTTATATATGCAAGAATGCCACTGGCAACAGCACAGAAGATCAGTAAGATGAGTGAGAGCTTGATATAGTACTTCATTTTTTCACCTTCCCAAAAGCTTTTGGCATGGTAAGCATATCAATAAGCGGAGTAAAAACATTCATAAATAAAATGCTGTAACTTACTCCTTCAGGATAACCACCTACCATGCGAATTACAACGGTTAGAAGTCCACAGCCTATACCAAAGATTATTCTACCGCTCTTGGTGATGGGTGTGGTAGTATAATCGGTTGCCATAAAGAAAGCTCCCAACATTAAGCCACCGGAGAAGATATGGAAAAAGGGTAGCATTACCGAAGTGCTAGTGCCGGGAATACCGCCAAAGATGAAACTTAGCACAAAAACAGTGCCAATATAATATAACGGAATGCGCCATTCGATGATATTCTTGTAAAGCAAATATACTGCTCCAAGCAATAAGGCAAACGCAGATACTTCTCCAATACATCCGCCGATATTTCCCCAAAACAAGCTTTTGAGGGTTTCAATCTCAGTAAGGCTACCGAATATTCTGGCACCTAAATCAATGCCACCGGCTTGAGCGTTTATTTCGGATACAAAACTGGTGTCGCGTAAGGTTTTGGCAACATTTAGAGGGGTGGCAGAAGTAACCAGTTCATAGGCTTTGGGAGAAAGCTCGCTGAGGTTGTTGGCAATACTGGTAAGGTTGTTGATACCACTCATAGCGGAGTTTTTTGCCGCTACCCAACCGGCAGTCATTTGCGTAGGCCAGCTTGCTAGGAGGAAGGCACGTCCTAAAAGAGCGGGGTTTACAGGATTATTACCCAAGCCCCCAAAAACTTGTTTGCCAACGATAATGGCAAAAGCTGCGCCTACTATGGGTAGCCAAATTGGGGCACCGGCGTGGATGTTGAAAGCGAGGAGCAAACCAGTAAGAAAGGCAGAGCCATCATGAACTGAAATAGGCACTTTGCGTAGTTTCTGAACGGCTGCTTCACAAACAACTGCAGTAATGGCACCGGTTAGAGAAAGCATTAAAGCTCGGATTCCCCAATAATAGGTTGCAAATATTAAAGCTGGAACAAGAGCTAATACAACATTCCACATCACATTCTTTACGGTAGTTCTATCGTGCACGTGGGGAGCGGGGGAGACTATCAGTTTATTGTTGCTATTCATAATCACTTATTCCTTTGTGCTTCCGCATAGCGAATCTTGCCGGTATCGATCCACTGTACTAAACGTATCTGAGCTGGGCATACATAAGCGCAGCTTCCACATTTGATGCAATCGTTCAATCCGGCTTTCACTGCCATATCCAGATCTTTATACTTTACGGCATTAGCTATCATTGAAGGCATCAAATTCATGGGGCAGACATCCACACAACGGGCACACCGTAGGCAAGTATGTTCGGCCGCAGATTTGGCTTCCGTAGTATTGAGCAGTACTAATCCGCTACTGCCCTTAGTTATGGCTGCATCCAACGAGGGCAAAGCAAAGCCCATCATCGGTCCACCGGAAATAGCCTTGCCAATTTCCTCTGTGGTGCCAGAGCAGAATTCCACTAATTCACTATATAAAGTGCCAATGGGAGCAAGTATGTTTTTGGGTTGTTTCACAACAGAGCCGGTAACGCTAATTATGCGTTCGATCAGGGGTTTCTGATAGCGTACGGCTTCATATATTGCTACAGCAGTCCCCACGTTTTGTACAACCACACCCACTGCCATCGGCAGTCCCCCGGCTGGCACTTTTCTTCCAGATGCGGCAAAGATCAATTGCTTCTCAGCTCCCTGTGGATATTGCATTTTGAGTGCTACTACTTCAAGGTTCTTCTCTTTGGCGCAAAGTCTAGTCATCTGGGCAATGGCATCAGGTTTATTGGCTTCAATACCAATCATGCCTTTTTGGGCACCGGTAACCTTCATTATGAGTTTAAGTCCGTGCAGGATATCTGCGGAGCGTTCCAGCATCAGACGGTAGTCGCTGGTGAGATATGGCTCGCATTCCACACCATTCAGAATAACCAAATCAATGGGCTTATCGGCAGGCGGTGAAAGCTTCACGTAGGAAGGGAATCCAGCGCCGCCCATGCCACATAATCCTGCGGCAGCGATGCGCTCTTTCATGGTTTGTGGTTCAAGCTCCAAGAAGTTCTCATCATCGCAAAGATCAATCATTCTGTTTGCGCCATCGGAAGTAATCTCGATGGCGGTGGACATTACGCCGGTTGGATGCATGAATTTGCCAATTTTGCTTATCTTACCGCTAATTGAGGCATGTTGGGCAAGGGAAACAAAGCCGGTGGCTTCTGCAATAGTTTGTCCTTTGAGTACAACCTCACCCACTTCAACAATGGGTGCAGAAGGGGCTCCGATGTGCTGAGAAAGATGAATTATCACCCTATTGGGGGTGGGAAGTATGCTTATGGCTGCGTCTTTAGAAAAATGCTTTTGATCGTGAGGGTGGATACCCCCAGGAAAGGTTTTTAATTGCATTAACTCTCCCACAGGCTTCGGAAAAAAGCCAAATATGTATTTTTTGCCACTTTTCTGATGTCCTCAGATTAGGCAAGGATTTTTTTGTGCAATATACCCTATATTTCTTTAAGACTTTCGTCTATTCCCTTTCGAATCTCATACCAAAAATCAAAAGCTGCTGCCTTCTTATTTTCGGCAAATCGGCATAACCACATATTGAGATCTTCATCGTTTTGGGCACAATTCATCATTAATAAGGCTTGATGTGTGTAATCTATATCTCGTTCAGATTCCCAGAATACCGAAGCATTACGACAGTTTATTCGTCTTGCGGTTATGTGATTGCATAATTCCAGTTTTTTTCTTAATCCAAATAGTTCTTCAATGATAATCGGCAACATTTCTTCTGCCCAAGCTCGATGGAAGCGGCATACACCAAGGTTGTCCAACATGATCTCGGTCTTCATTCTATCCGCATTTACTTTACCCAAATACCTAGGTTTAAAATACTGATTTCCGTAGTACATATAATATCTGCCCATTGCCGGCATGGGGGAAAGCACTCCGGGAGTCCAATATTGATTAGGAACCATCCAGCCTCTGCGCCCAAAAGCGTTATACACAAAGGTATCCATTATAGATTTGCCCTTCTTTCGCGATAAGCGCCGGGCAAATTTGCGTGCTCCTTCGTCCAAATTGATTCGGCGCGTAGCTCCCAACATATTATCTAATAAGGCACAGACCAAATTCGCATTATGCATAGAATCGGCAACAGAGTCGAAACCATCTGCACTCCATTTTGGTATAGTTTGCACTCCCAATTCCTCTGGCGAGATGCTACCGACATCCAAACAGTCCATCAGCCAGGCTACAAATCCTCCCACTGAAATGGCATCGAAACCAAGACTATCTGCTTTATGGCAGGCTAATTCTGCTGCTCGTTGATCGAATATTCCGCAAAGCGGACCTAAAGCCTGATAGGGCTCGTAGTCTTTTTTGTATATGCCCTCATATTTCTTGCATACTGCCACGCAGGGTTCACCGCAGGTATTTTGCTTTTTGGGTACAATTGTTTCGCTGTTAAACTGTTTAAGATAGTGATTTCGGATATGTTTCTCGTGAAATGCTTTCCGTTCTTGCTGGCTCCAGTATATACTACGATAGTTAAATGCCAATAAGGTTTCAGCATTATTGGTGAAGTTCACTCCAAAGGTGCCGCCGGTATCTACATCGGGATCAAATCTATATTTCTTGGTTGACTCCAGATCCTTGGCAAGCATCTTTTGTTCATAGCGTGCTCGAAACCACTCATCTGCCACTTTACGATCTCGGAAATCTTCGTCGACATGAGTACCGCCGTAGATGATGGCACAAATGCCATGTTGCTGATATAGTTTTGAGCCTAAACCTCCTCTTCCTGCCCAAGTATCAATGTGGCTAAGTTTACCATCTTTTATTGGCACCGACACTATTCCCCCAATATCGGAATACTTGGCGGCAGGTCCCACGGCTAACACGCGCGGATCGTGCTCATAACGATCCTTATAGCGATCATGCACGTGGTTCATCATGCTGTAAACTCCATCTTCCTGCCAGATGAGTTCAGTATTTAGGGAATCAATATCAAGCTCAATTTCTTCGCCATGATTACGGTTTAACACCATAACTGAGGGATTGGCGGCTTTCCCGATGATGGATATCATGTTTATGCCCAAATCGTCAAACACCAAGGCTGCTCCTCCCATGCTGGATATATAGAAACCTCCCCATGCGGGAGAAAAACCGCTAAAGATAAGACGATTTGATCCTGGAAAGATGGATCCCGCCAGAATTCCTGCTCCAATATTTAACGAGTTATATTTGCCCGAAAGATGCAAACCCAAATCTACCGGACCAAAAAAATCTCCCAAGCGATAGCGTTGAATTCGGTAAAAGCCAGTTGAGGCATCAACAATAAGTGCCTTGAGGGTATGTTTCAATAATCCTCCGAATTATTAGTATAGGATAGATTTTATCAGTAGCGGCAGCAATATCTCATGTTGACCAATGAAGTAATATCCCTTACCACCCGTTTCTACTGGACGTTGAGCCACGTTCACTTGAGCCCTGTAATGGCGATTCATATCGAATACAGCGGTATAAAAATCTTTTACTTCTCCGCTTATGTTTCTGGCTACCGTAAGAGCCTTAAGAAACACTTCGGGAAGGATAACGGCGGAGCCAAAGTTCAAGTAAACACCTCCAGCATTGAGTTTTGCCACCATATTGCAGAAAATGCGGAAATCCCTCAAAGAACAATCTCCAATAGCTTTGCCATCTGCACAAGGGGTTTGGTGAATGATATCTGTACCTATGGCAACGTGTACAGTAACTGGGATATTGTATTTATACGCCATTCCTAAAAGAGAAAGGTCACGGTTGGGAGCTTTGCGCATAATCTCCTCGCCTACTGCTTCACCTAAGCCCATCCCGGCTTTGCTGCCATTGGTAATGCAAGTGTTTATTCCATAAGATGTTTCAAAAGCCATACCAAAGGAACCATCGGCGAGAGATTTGGATACATCTTCCGAAGTCTTTCCCCAAAAGGCAATCTCATAATCGTGAATTACAACGGAACCGTTTACCGCCACCGCTGCCACATAACCTGCTTGCATCAGCTCTATGATAAGGGGAGCAAGTCCGCATTTGATAACGTGTCCGCCCATACCAATAATAATGGGCTTCCCTTTGGTTTTAGCTTGTTTACATGCTTGAACAAGTTCGCGAATATCTTTGGCACTCAATATTCCTGGCAGACAGTCCAGCAAAGGACTAGTATCCACTTTTCCTATCTGGGCAAAATGCCCTGTTTCCACTTTGCTGACACGCTCGGCAATAGAGTAAGTTTTCAGTTTTCTAAGATCTATTTCGTCGTATTTGCTCACGGTAACGTTCCTCTTCGCTAAAAATGCAGCCACAATACTGTTGACGATACATTCCTGCTTCCTTAGAGAGCCGGATTCCTTCCTGCCACAGTTTACGCCAATCTTCATAGAAGAACTGAATATTGTATTGGTTCGCCAGTTCTTCGCATATTGCAATGATGCGCTCATGGTTTTGATAGCGGCTATACAGCAGGGTGGTGCTAAAAGCTGTAAAGCCTTTTTCTGATGCCGTTTTTGCCGTAGCTTCCAAGCGGGTTCTGTAGCAATATTCACAACGGTCATCAATCTTATCTAAAGTATTTTGTAAAAAATCAAGCAGCCCGTAATCGTCTTGCTCAATAAGCTCGAAACCTTCTTTGGCGGCATATTCTCTCAACGTATTGCGCCGTTTTTGATATTCATAAAGGGGGTGGATATTGGGATTATACCAAAAAGCAGCCGGCTGATATCCTCGTTCCTTGAGCTTAGTAAGCGGGGCAATCAAGCAAGGGGCGCAGCAAGTGTGGATTAGTAGCTTAGTCACGTTTATAATGGGGCAATTCGGGTGGAAGGATTATAGAAAACTCTACCAATCCGGCGATGTTTCCATCCTTATACCATGCTTGTTGGTGAATCAATTTCTTCATGCCGGCTTTTTCTATCGTATAGGTGTGCGGTTCTCCGCTTTTCAGCATATTCCTGATCATCTCTATGCTGCGAGGCTGATGACAGTCATATAAGCTTTCGCCAATGCGATCTTTGCCGCCGAACGTGGCTTTTGCTTTGTTGTTCATCTCAATGATAATGCCGTCTACATCGCATACGGTAATAGAAACGGGCAGTTCCTTTACCCAATCTTTCATTTAGAACTCTTTGAGTAGGTTGGAAGCCACAATAGAGCGTTGAATTTGATTGGTTCCTTCATATATCTGCAAAATCTTGGCATCGCGCATCATCTTTTCAACGGGATATTCTTTCATGTAGCCGTATCCACCCAAAATCTGTACGGCATCGGTGGTAACCTTCATGGCTACATCGCTGGCAAAGTATTTGCACATGGCGCTTTCTTTGGCATAGTTACGCGCTCCGGAATCCACCATCTTGGCAGTTTGAAATACTAAAGCTCGCGCTGCTTCGATCTGAGTTGCCATATCTGCCAACATGAATTGAATTGCCTGAAAACTGGAGATCGGCTTGCCAAATTGTTGACGCTCCTTGGAATAGCGCGCAGCAGCCTCGAAAGCACCGCGGGCAATTCCCACAGCCTGAGAGCCAACCATCGGGCGAGATTTATCGAATACTTTCATGGCGGTAATAAATCCTGTGCCTTCGCGACCTAAAAGGTTAGATGCCGGCACTTTGCAATCTTCAAAAATCAATTCTCTGGTTGCGCTGGAACGGATGCCCATCTTGTTCTCTTTTTTCCCAAATGAGAATCCCGGTGTGTCTTTTTCCACGATAAAGCAGGAGCAGCCTCTGGCACCCTTAGTCTTATCGGTCATAGCAAAAACGGTATAAATCCCGGCTTCCCCTCCGTTGGTAATCCACTGTTTGGTACCATTGAGGATGTAATAGTCGCCTTCTTTACGCGCTGTAGTTTCGATAGCACCGGCGTCACTTCCGGCGTTGGCTTCGGTTAGAGCGAAAGCGGCAAGCTGTTCTCCTGCTGCAATAATAGGCAGATATTTTTGTTTTTGTTCTTCAGAACCGGCAATTAGGATGGGGTACATTCCCAAGCCCGTTGCTCCAAATGCAAGTGCAATTCCGGCATCTACGGTACAAAGTTCTTCGGTAACTACAGCCAGATCCATCACTTTGCCACTAATCCCATCATATTCTTCAGGGATCAGGACAGCAAATAGGTCGCTTTGACGCATCACTTCAACGATATCCCAGGGGAAAATGCCTTCTTGGTCGTAATGTTCAGAAAGTGGTTTCATCTTTTCATTGGCAATTCTGCGAGCAATTTCCTGCATTTCAAGTTGGTCATCGGTTAAAAAGTAATCCATGTGTATCTCCTATAATTGATTATAACTTAGTAAAAGAACATCATTCAGGGAGAAGCGGATATGTGTCAAGCGTAAAGTTGGTATTTTCCGATTTTGGCTGGGATGCGTCATTCCTTACTCTTGGGATACTAATTGGCGACCAAAACATTGTTACACTATATCATCCACATGGATTACCCACTGCTTCAAGCTATTATTAAAGAAGGTTAGTCCCGAGATTATCCTGTATATTAGGGATGATATCTGCTTGAAACATTGATAATTCTTCGTTAATGCCTTGAGTGTCTTATAACGCTAATCTCATAGGTGGAAACACACATTTCTATTGACTTAATTCTGGATTTCGAAAATATGCGCATAAACATATAATTCCATACATAAAGGGAGAATCAATGGCTTACAACAAGATGAAAACAGATCTGCAAAACCTTTTTGTAGAACTAAAAGAACAAGGGCTTTACAAAAACGAACGTATCCTCACAACTCCTCAGGGAGCCGAAATCGGCGTTGCTGGTGGCGGTAAAGCCTTGAATTTTTGTGCTAACAACTACTTAGGCTTGGGCAACCATCCCGAAGTGATCAAATCCTCTCAAGAGATCATGAGTTCTTGGGGTTACGGTCTGGCCTCCGTGCGTTTTATCTGTGGAACTCAACAGATTCACAAAGATCTGGAAGCAGCGGTCAGCAATTTTTTACAAACAGAGGATACAATCCTTTATGCAGCTTGTTTCGACGCTAATGGCGGTGTGTTTGAGCCACTCTTGGGCGAGGATAGCGCCCTTATATCCGACGAATTGAATCATGCCTCCATTATCGATGGAGTTCGTTTGTGCAAAGCAAAACGCTATCGTTATAAACATTCCAATATGCAAGAACTCGAAGATGCCTTGAAAGATGCTCAGGACATGAGATATCGCCTAATTTGCACCGATGGTGTGTTTTCGATGGATGGAGACATGGCAAAGCTGGACGAAATCTGCGATTTGGCAGATAAATACGATGCGTTAGTGATGGTAGATGATAGTCATGCCACCGGATATATAGGGAAAACAGGACGCGGTACCCCCGAACAGTTTGGCGTTCAAGATAGAGTGGATATTATTACCACAACTTTTGGTAAAGCCATGGGGGGTGGAAACGGTGGTTGCACCAGCGGACGCAAAGAGATTATTGAGCTTTTACGCCAGCGTAGCCGTCCCTACCTATTCTCTAACACACTCGCCCCGGCGATAGTGGGAGCTACGATGAAAGTGTTGGATCTGCTCAGCAGCTCAACCGAACTGCGCGACAAAGTATGGGATAACGCCAAGTATTTCCGTGCGAAGATGATTGATGCAGGTTTTGATATCGTATCCGGCAATACCGCCATAGTTCCGGTTATGCTTTACGATGCGCCTTTGGCAATAAAGATGGCAGATATGCTGCTTAAAGAAGGTGTGTACGTAATAGGATTTGTATATCCTGTGGTTCCAAAAGGCAAAGCTCGCATAAGAGTGCAGCTTTCTGCCGCTCACAGCCGCGCAGATCTAGATAGAACCGTTGCTGCTTTTATTAAAGTAGGCAAAGAACTCGGACTCATAAAATAGCTTTTAGATTACGATGCGCAAAGGGGTGATATTTTTAGTGCCGGTTCCTATTGGGAATCTAAAAGATATCACCCTCAGAGCGCTGGAGCTACTTGCCCAAGTTCGCCTGATTGCTTGTGAAGATACTCGCAAGACGGCTTTTCTGCTTAATCATTTTGAAATTGAGCCGCCCAAACTGCTCAGTTTTCATAAATTCAACGAACGTAGCAGAGAGAAAAGTATCTTTGCGTACTTGGAAAAGGGAGAGGATCTTGCCATTGTATCAGATGCGGGATCTCCTGCTATATCCGATCCTGCGCAGGCTTTGGTTGCTGAAGCCATTAACCGAGATTACACTGTACAGGCGCTACCAGGCGCTACGGCGCTTATTCCCGCTCTGTGCGTTTCCGGCTTCAATACTCAAGCTTTCCAGTTTTTAGGCTTTCTGCCTCCCAAAAGAAAAGAGCGGGACTTTGTGCTAAGGCAAGTTGCCCAATACCCTCATCCCAGCATTATATATGAGAGCGTACATCATTTAAAGACGACTTTGGCCGAAATGCTGTGCTACTTTCCAGAACGGAAAATAGCCATTGCCCGCGAAATTTCAAAACTACACGAAGAGTGTGTTAGAGGCAAATTGCAGGAGATAGTAGAGGAATACAAGATCACCGAAAAGGGTGAATTTGTAATAGTAGTGGATGCTGCGCCGGCTCTTGAGATAAAGTTTCCCAATGCAGAAGCAGAAAAAATGCTTCAAACTGGGGCTGGCAAGAAGAGTAAGGACTTAGCTGCAGAGCTTTCGGATCGCTTTGGCATTAGTAAAAATACGGCCTACAAATACGTTCTAGAGCACCGCAAATGAGCTTGCCTTTTTTACTGTTTGATTTTGATGGAACTATAGCGGATTCCATCCATTTGGGGTTGAAGATTGCCAACCATCTGGCACCCAGATTTGGTTTGGATACCCTTAGTGAGGAAGATTTTGCCAAAGTGCGTAGCATGAGCATTCCCAAGGCTCTTAAATACCTAAAGATTCCCTTTTATAAATTGCCCAAGTTGATTCCTACGGCACTGATAGAATATCGCCATCTCATTCACGAACTGGAACCGTTTGTAGGTATTCGGGAAATGCTGCAAGAGCTTAATTCAATGCAATGTCCCATGGCACTGTTAAGCTCGAATAGCAACGAAAACGTCTGGTATTTTTTGCAACATCACCATTTAAACCATTTCAACTGGGTAGAAGGTACTTCCGGCATCTTAAAGAAACACAATAGCATCAGGAAACAACTAAAAAAACACAAGCTAAAAAGCGATAACGTAATCTATGTAGGCGATGAGATTAGAGATATTATCGCTGCTCATAAATGTGGTTTGCGCATTATATCGGTAAGTTGGGGGTTTCACACTACAGACTTGTTGGTGCAAAAGGATCCCGATTATCTGGTGGATAAGCCTTACCAAATTGTAGAAGTAGTAAAAAAGCTTATTCATACTGATTTATCATGACTTTCTTATCCAGCTTGCCACTTGAGTGATTTAAGGGAGGTTAGCAATGTGCGGAATTGCCGGAATCGTAAGCGTTAGCAATCAACAGAAGATAGATTACAATATCCTTAAGCAGATGACTAAGCAGATTGTTCATCGCGGACCTCATGATGAAGGTTATATGCTTTTCGATATTGCCGGGAAGCGCGCCATGCCTTTCTGTGGTAAAGATAGCAGCCTGGAAGTAAAAGGACATATGACTGAATGTGTTGGAGATCCATCGGCAGGGCTGGGGTTCGGTTTTCGCCGTCTGCCTACCGTTGAACTCCAGGAAAGTGGTCATCAACCTATGTACGATGAGGAACTGGGACTTAGCATAATTTTTAACGGTGAAATCTACAATCACATTCAACTTAGAGCAGAACTACAAGCTAAAGGCTACCAATTCTTCAGCCATAGCGATACAGAAGTAATCATTAAGGCATTTCATGCTTGGGGCGATGAATGTGTTTACCGATTAAACGGCATGTGGGCGTTCAGTATATGGGATTTGAAAAGCAAGAGACTTTTCATGAGTCGAGACCGTTTTGGCATCAAACCATTTTATTTTTGCCGCGTAGGAGATATGCTGTATTGGGGCTCGGAAATTAAGCAATTGCTAGAAGCTCCGCTCAAGCGAGAGTTAAACCACGCCATGATTTGGCGCAGCATGAAGATTAATTCTCTTATGGCTTACGACGATGAAACTTACTGGCAGGAAGTTCAGGTGCTTAAACCCGGGCACAATATGATTGTTCATGAGGGTAGTGTTCGCTTAGAGGAATACTACCATCTGGATATTGAGAATTTTGAGCGAAATGACATGGGTTTTGAAGAGGCAAAAGCAAAGTATCGCGAGTTATTCTTAGACAGCCTTAAACTGCAACTGCGTAGCGACGTTCCGGTAGCAGCGGCACTTTCGGGGGGTATGGATTCTGGTGCTATTGTCTGTTCTGCAGCACACATGCTACCCTATCGCTTGCGTACTTTTTCGGTTTTTTACGACGATGATCCTCTCTTTGACGAACGCCCCTACATAGAGATAATTGCTGCCCATACCGGAGTGCAAACCAACTATATATCTCCCCATTCCGACGATGCTATCGCCTGGTGGAAGCACTCAGTTTGGTTAAATGATCTTCCGGTGGCTTCAGGCTTTGTAAGTCAGTATGCTTTAATGCAGAAAACCCATCAAGAAGGCATTAGAGTACTGCTCTCCGGGCAAGGCTCAGATGAGATCTCCGGCGGATACCGTCATGCTACTTATCGTTATTTCGCCGATCTGTTACGAAGTTTTAAATGGCATGGGTTTGGTAGAGAAATCGTTCATTTCGTGAATAAGCATCCTCTAAAAGCTTTAGCAGATTTGGGCAAGATCGCCATGAGTACGGCTTTGCCAGAATCTGCCCTTTATGATCTGGAATCCCGCTATTACCGTTTCGAACCGTTTCATCGTGATTTTGTGAAATCTGCTCAAGACGAAGCAGGAGGTAAGCTATTACGTAGCATCGGCAATATCGAGGGCTCGCGTCTGGCGAATTTTCTGTATAACATGATGCACAGCACCTCGCTACAGACATTGTTGCATTTTGAAGATCGCATGAGTATGGGACATAGCGTAGAAAGCAGAGTGCCGTTTTTAGATCACCGGCTGGTGGAATTTGTATTTAGTCTTCCCGCCCATTATAAGATTCAGCCTCCATATCAAAAAGTATTGCATCGCAAAGCCCTACAAGATTGTGTCCCATCCGAGATTTCCTCTCGAAAAACTAAAGGGATATTTGGCAGTCCCTTTTATAGCAATTGGATGAGAGGTCCCTTGCGAGGCTATATAGAAGATATTTTGTATTCAAGTCAGTTTCGGAACCGTAGCATCTGGAATCTTCCACAAATCCATCAACGCTGGCAAAAGTATCTGGCAGGTAATAGTAGCGATGCCGAGATGCTTTTCAACATAATATCGCTGGAATTGTGGTTCCGAGTATTTACAGAGGAAAAATGAAACTAAAATCTATCTTTGTTGCTGTACTGGTGACAATGCTTTTTGGCGGGTGTCGCTTCTTTTTCAAAACGCCCACAGTGGAAAAGATCCAAGACCTGAAAGTACAATCCATTTCTGTGGATCATACTCTGTTAGTAGTCTCAATAATTGTTCACAATCCCAATTCATATAATATCCGTTTGAGCAAACTGGATCTTGATCTATTGAATATGAACCGGGAACGAGTGGGCATGGCAGTGTTGCAAAAAGATATCGAACTACCGGGCAAGAAAAGTATCAATTTGGATTTTACGGTACGCATTCAAACCCGTCCCCTGATCCAAATGGTGAGTAGCATTAACCACGACCTGCAATTCTTCATCTCTGGAAAAGGTGAAGGGAAGGCAATGGGAATCTCCAAGAAGTTCGATTTTGAAGAGTCCTACTGCTTGGAAATCAAAGACCATCTGATGCACATTATTCCCAGCCTTAATGCCGGAGGGCAGGATCTGTTTAAGCTTACCAGAACTTATGTAGATAATTATGGCTTAAGCAAATCTATGTTGAATGCAGAGTTTATTCTGCTTAATCCATACGGCTTCAGTTTCAATCTGAAAGGCTTTCCCGCAGAAATCTTCATCAATGGTAAAAAAGTAGGCTCGGGAAACCTAAAAAGCCAATTGAATTTCAATGAAGATGTGTTTTACAGGGATGGCAGTATGGTTTTCGAACTCTCAAACCTAAAATCCGCTTTTGGCGCAGTGAAGGGAGTATTTAAGGGAGAAGTGAAATATACTGTAAAAGGTACAATACTTATCGATGCCATGGG
>Ga0265294_10005060_pt1 | contig 16166 bp, 13 predicted proteins | sample MunlanPumphouse3_FD_192504 | JGI IMG/M metagenome (GOLD analysis project Ga0265294, IMG submission 192504) | Groundwater microbial communities from a municipal landfill in Southern Ontario, Canada - Pumphouse #3 | ecosystem: Environmental > Aquatic > Deep subsurface > Groundwater | place...
TATGAGACCGACGACCGGCGGTTAGCGGATTAGGATTACGATTAGGATTACGATTAAGATTACGAATAAGCAGGGTATCCACCAACAGAACTGCCATGCGCCCCTTTGTGCGCTGATTTTCGCATTGCCCGTTCGGGGCATTAGAACGTATGATACCCACCTATGTCGAATGACTCCCAAAACAAACGCGAGATGCCCAAGCCGCCGCCGATAATGCCGTCTGCGGCCGATAAGCAGGAAGGCAGCGCTGCAGGGGCCATGCCGCCCAAACGGGTGTTCGGTGCGTGGCTGGTGGTGGGAATGCTGCTGCTCCTCATGCTGGGCATGGTCTATTACAAGCCTGAAGGCGAGTTGAAGCCGATCGATCAGCTCGAGTTCCGTCGCATGGCCAAGGAAGGTCAGGTCGAAGAGGTCGCGATGGTGCGCGAGCCGAACGGGATCACCTACTTGCGCGGCACCAAAAAAGGTGTGGCCAAAGAGCGCTTCCGGGTCAATGTGCTGCCCTCCGAGAATCTTGAGGCGTTCCTTCTGGAGAACAACATTGCGTGCCCGGTGGTGAACAACAACAACTTCTTCGGACCGCTGCTGCGTGAGCTGCTGATGATCGCGCTCTTTTTGGGGCTGCTCTATTTTGTTTTTATCCGCCAGATCAAATCGGCCAACATGGGCGCGATGAGTTTCGGCAAGAGCCGAGCCAAGATGCTGAACCAGGACAAGAAAAAGCTCACCTTCGCCAATGTGGCCGGCATTCAGGAGGCCAAGGAGGAGGTTCAGGAAATCGTCGAGTTCTTGAAGGATCCGCAGAAGTTCCAAAAGCTGGGGGGACGCATTCCCAAGGGCGTGCTGCTGATGGGGCCGCCCGGCACGGGCAAAACGCTGCTGGCGAAGGCGATCGCGGGCGAGGCGGGCGTGCCGTTCTTCAGCATCAGCGGTTCGGATTTCGTCGAAATGTTCGTGGGCGTGGGCGCGTCGCGCGTGCGCGACATGTTTGAACAGGGCAAGAAACACGCGCCCTGTTTGATCTTCATCGATGAGATTGACGCCGTCGGGCGCAGCCGGTTCTCTGGCATCGGCGGCGGGCATGATGAGCGCGAACAGACGCTCAACGCGCTGCTGGTGGAGATGGACGGCTTTGAGACTTCCGAGGGCGTGATCATCATCGCGGCCACCAACCGCGCCGATGTGCTGGATCCGGCGCTGCTGCGTCCCGGGCGCTTCGACCGCCAGATCATCATTGATCTGCCGACGCTCTCTGGCCGCGAGGAGATCCTCAAGATGCACGCGCAGAAGATCAAGCTGTCGGACGGCGCGGACCTCTCGCGCATCGCGCGTGGCACGCCGGGCTTCTCTGGCGCGGATCTCGCCAATCTGCTCAATGAGGCCGCGCTGCTGGCTGCGCGCGGCGGCAAGCAGTCGGTCGAGCACATCGATCTCGAAGAGGCGCGCGACAAGGTGCTTTGGGGCCGCGAGCGGCGCAGCCGCGCCATGGAGGATCGCGAGCGCCGCATCACGGCGTGGCACGAGTCCGGCCACGCGCTGCTGCAGGTGCTGTGCGAGCACGCTGAACCGCTGCACAAGGTCACGATCATTCCGCGCGGGCAGGCGCTGGGCGCGACGATGTCGCTGCCGGAGCGCGACGTGCTGAACCGCGCGAAAAAGGAGTTGCTTGACCAGTTGGTCGTGCTGATGGGCGGGCGCATCGCGGAGCAGATGTTCACCGGCGACCTGTCGACCGGCGCGCGCATGGACATCAAGATGGCCAGCGAGATCGCGCGCAAAATGATCTGTTCTTTCGGCATGAGCGAAATCTTCGGATTCCAGTCGTTTGGCGACAATCAGGAGACGCTCTTCCTCGGCCGCGAGGTGGCCCGGCACCAGGCCTACAGCGAGGCCACCGCCCGCAAGATCGACGAGGAGGTCGATCGCCTGGTGGCGGACGCCTATGCGCGGGCCACGCAGATGCTGGTGGCGCACCGCGCACGGCTGGAAGTGCTGGTGGAGCATCTGCTCGAAGCCGAAACCATGGACGGTCGCGACGTGGAGGATTTGGTCAAGGAGGGGCGGATCTTGAGCGACGCGGAGCGCGCCGCCAAAAAACAGGTGCGCGCGGGCACCCCAGCGTGTGCGGACGTGCAGCCTGCTGCCCTCGAACCGCCTCCGCAACCGGCCAACGAGGCGTCGGAGCCCGAGGGGGCCTCTGAGCCGCCGCCGCTGCCGTGGTTGAACGAGTGAGGACGCGCGCCGACGGGCGCGAACCGAAAAGCGGGCGCGCGGCGTCACCCAGCAGAAGCCCTATGGATGCAAGACCTGTCCAGTCTCAAGCGTGGCGATGCCGGCAACGATCGCTGCCGTTGACGCGAACCCTCGTGATGGGCGTTGTCAACGTGACGCCCGATTCGTTTTCGGATGGCGGCCTCTGGTTCGACGAAGAACATGCCGTGGCCCATGCGCTGCAACTGGCGGCAGAGGGCGCGGATATCCTGGACATCGGCGGCGAATCGACGCGTCCGGGCGCCGCGCCGGTCGGCGAGGACGAAGAGTGCCGGCGCGTGCTGCCGGTGATCCGCCGCGTGACGGCGGCCTGCGACGTGCCGGTGTCGGTCGATACGCGACACGCCGCTGTCGCACACGCGGCAGTCGCGGCCGGCGCGTGCATCATCAATGACGTGATGCCGTTCTCGGGGGATGCCGCGATGGCGGCGGTGGCGCGTGAAACCGGGGCGGGGCTGGTCGCCATGCATATGCGCGGCACCCCGCAGACCATGGCGCGGCTTGCTGTTTACGACGATGTGGTGGGGGAGGTTGAGGCCGAACTGCGCATGGCGCTGGCCTTTGCGGACGAGCAGGGGATCGCGCGCGGGCAGATCCTCATCGACCCCGGCATCGGCTTCGCCAAAGACACGGCGCAGAATCTGGCGTTGCTGACGGCCCTCGAGCGGTTCGCGCGGCTCGCGCCGGTGCTGGTCGGCGTGTCGCGCAAACGGTTCATCGGCGAACTGTGCGGCGAACCTCTGGCGGCCGAACGGTTGGGCGGCAGCCTCGCTGCTGCGGTCTGGTGCGCCCTGCACGGTGCAGCCGCCGTGCGCGTGCACGATGTCAAGGCGACCCGCCAGGCGTTGGCCATGGCGCATGCGCTGCAATAGGGAAGGGCATTTGCGGCTTTTCCCTTTGCAGGTATTTTGGCACACTCTTACGTACATGTTCGGCGGACTTCAAATCGGCTTTAACGACGTGATGCAAATCCTGATTCTTTACGTCGGGATTTATGCGCTCATCCGCTTTGTGCGGGGCACGCGAAATGCACAGGTCTTGCTGGGGTTTTGCGTGCTGGTGGTTTCGTTGCTGCTCTTCACGTATCTGTTTCGTTTCGACGTGCTGGCGCGGGTGGTCTACTTCCTGTTGATCTATCTGGCGTTGAGCATGGTGGTGGTCTTCCAGCAAGAGATCCGGCGCATGCTGGCGCTGGTCGGCGGACAGCGTCTTTTCGGCCGGCAATATGTGTTGCGCGAGCCCTCGGCGCCGGAGAAACTCTGCCAGGCGGTCGCCTACCTGGCTCAAGCGCGCATCGGGGCGCTGGTCGCGGTCGAGCGGGGCATCTCGCTGTGCAGTTACGAGGATTCCGGGGTCAAGTTGAACGCGCTGGTCAGCCACGAATTGCTGGTCTCGGTCTTTACGCCGCCGCTGCCGTTGCACGATGGCGGGATCATTTTGCGGGACGGGCGCATCGCGGCTGCGCATTGCCTCTTTCCGGTCTCGAACCAGGCGGAACTGGCGACCTCCGGCATGCGCCACCGCGCGGCTGTCGGACTGAGCGAAGAGACCGATGCGGTCGTCGTGGTGGTCTCGGAGGAAACCGGCAAGATCTCCGTGGCGCACAATGGCCGCCTGCACCGCTACAGCGACGAGAAGGTCGAAAAGGTCCTGTTGCGCTGGTTGAAGAAAGCGATGCCGCATGAGACGCGCGGTCCGTTGACCCTCACCGACTGGCTGATGTCGCGTGTCGCAAAGATGATGAAGGCGCGCTGGGGCGTCGGGAAGGAGACGCCATGACGCGCGAACAGGGACTCGCCGTTCTCAAGATCGTGTTTGTCAAGAACGGCTACTGGAAGCTGCTCTCCTTGGTCATCGCGGTGCTGATCCATTTTTCGATCCGCTCAGAGATCAGCCACCTGCGCGTGGTGACGATCCCGGTCGAGGCCGATTTTGAAGCGGCCAGCATGGGGGCCGCGATCGAATCGGTCGAGCCGCGTGCGGTGCAGATCACGTTGCGCGGCTCCTATTCCGAGGTCAACAAGCTCGACAGCGCGCAGATGGGCTGCGTGGTGCGTCCCAAACAGAAGACCAGTTCCCTGCTCGACACGGTGGCCGTGAAGATCCGGGCTTCGAACCTGCGCGGCGTGCGAGGCGTGCGCGTGGTGGCGATTGAGCCGAATGTGGCGGTGGTCAAATTCGATGTGCCGATGTCGTTGATGGTGGCGGTGGCGCCGCCGGTGGTCCAGGGTAAGGCGCGGGGACGCGTGCAACTCGTCTATGACCAGACCAACGCCGTCGTGAAAGGTTCGCGGCGGGTGCTGAGCCCGCTGGACGTCGAGACCGTCCGTGTTCAGACCGATGCGATCGACGTCGAGGGACGTTCGCAGTCATTCGCCACGCGCGTGCGCCTCTATCCGCCCGGCGAGGCGGTGAATGCGGTGGTTGAGCCCTCCGACATGGTGGTCAACGTGCTGATCATCAGCGAGAAGGCGACTACGCGGCTGGAGCGCGTGCCGGTTGTCGTGGTGCAGCCGCCCGGTGACGCCAACCGCTGGCTGGCCGAACCGGCGTGGGTCGACATCGAGGTGACCGGTCGTTCCGAGGTGGTCAAGGCCATTACCTTCGGGCAGATCATCGCCTCGGTGAACGGCAACATTCCGGTGGTGCCGCGCTCGGTGACCAATGAGGTGCCGGTGACCGTGCATGTGCAGCAGGGGCTGGCCGTTGACGAGGTCAAGGCGGTCCCGCCATCGATCCGTTTGACTCCGATTCACGCCGGACCGGCCGTGTCGCCGTCCGGCGAACGTTAATTGTTTTTTTACTATGGATGCCAAGATCAAAGATGCCGGGACGGACCGGCTCGAACTGGAACGCCGGCGCTATCGGCGCGTCATCGGCGTGCTGCTTTTTCCGATCATTCTGTTTCCGTTGCTCAGCCTTGTGACTTACGACTGGCGCGACATCTCGTGGCTGAATGCGCCGCCGATCTCGCCGCCGGCCAATCTGATCGGGCTGGTCGGCGCGTGGTCGGTTTTCATCGGATACAGTGTGATGGGGCTGACGGTGTGGGTCGTGCCCTTTTTCGCGCTGGTCTTCAGCGGCATGCTGCTGTACGGACGGATCGTGCGTGTGGGGCGGCGCGCCTTCTGGATGCTGCTCTTTGTCGTGGCGCTCTGCTGTCTGGTGCAACTGGGCAGCACCACGCTTTTCGCCGGCGCGCTGGAGCGCCTGAACATGAAGCCCAATGCCGGCGGCGCGATTGGCTACTGGCTGATGACCCGCCTGCTGGCGCGCTGGTTCAGCCCGGTGGGCGGCGGCATGCTGATGGCCAGCATCATGTTCTTTGCCCTGCTGATGGCCGTCGGGTTGCGCACGCTCTTCGACGGCCTTGGGCGTTTGACCGGCTGGTGGGAGTCGCGGCAAGCGGCGGCAGACACGGAAGACGCCGAGCCGGATGACGGGTTGACGCCGCGCGAGCGTGAACGTCAGAAGCGGCTGTCGCTCAAGGAGGCGGCGCGCAAGGCCAAGGAAGAGGCGCGGCTGGCGCGCGAAGCCGAGCGCGAACGGGCGCAGGCCGAACGCGCGGAAGAACGCCAGCGCAAAGAGGAGGCGCGTGCCGCGTTGGCGCGCCAGCGCGAGGAGGCGCGTGCCTTGGGGCGCGAGCCGCGGCTCGCGGAAAGCCCCGCCGCCGAACGGCTGCGTCAGCGCATCGAAGCGGCCAAACTGGCCGCCGCCGCCGAACGCGAGCGACAGCGGACGCTCGCGGCGAAGCCCGCCGCCGTGCCGCCGGCCGCAGAGCCCGCGCCGTCTGCGGCCCCCGCCGCCGTCAAGCCCGCCGCGCCCGCCCGCCCGGCTGCCGCGAGCAGCCCGCCGCCGCCCGAGGCCTATCCGTTGCCGCCGCTTTCGCTGCTCAATCCGATTCCCAAGGGGACGGCCGACCACGGCGACATCGACAAGACGGCCGAGATCCTGGTCGAGACGCTGGGCCAGTTCAATGTGCCGGTCGAGGTGGTCGGCACGACGCCCGGGCCGGTCGTCACGCAGTACGAATTGCGGCCGGCACCGAACATCAAAGTCGAACGAATCGCCAACCTGACCGCCAACCTGCAGATGGCGCTTGAGGCACGCAGCCTGCGCGTGCTGGCACCGATTCCCGGCAAAAACGCGGTGGGCATCGAAATCCCCAACCGGCGCGCCTGTCCGGTGACCTTCCGCGAAATCGTGGAGGGCGAGGCATGGCGCCGCAGCACCTGCGAGATCCCGCTGGCGCTGGGTAAGGACGTGGCCGGCAACGACCTGATCTACGACCTCGCCAAAGCGCCGCACCTGCTGGTGGCCGGCGCAACCGGGTCGGGCAAGAGCGTCTGCCTGAACGCGATCCTGAACGGCTTCCTGATCAGCCGCACGCCCGAGCAGTTGCGCCTGATTCTGGTCGATCCCAAGCGCGTGGAGTTCACCTGCTATAATGACCTGCCGCACCTGCTGGTGCCGGTGATCAACGATCCCAAAAAGGTGGCGTTCGGCCTGCGCTGGGCAATCATGGAGATGGAGAAGCGTTACCGGCTCTTCCAGAAGGTCGGCTGCCGCAACATCGTGGCCTTCAACAGCCGCCAGGTGGTGCAGCAGGAGGAGCTGTTCGGCGAAGAGGCCCCCGGCGAAGCGGCGCAGGACGAGACGCCCGCGCGCCTGCCGTACATTGTCATCGTGGTCGATGAGGTGGCAGACATCATGGCGGCGGTCGGCAAGGAAGTCGAGCCGGCCATCAGCCGCCTCACCTCGCTCTCACGCGCGGTCGGCATCCACCTGATCCTGGCCACGCAGCGGCCGTCGGTCGATGTTATCACCGGCACCATCAAAGCCAACGTGCCCGGCCGCATCGCCTTCAAGGTTTCCCAAGCCAACGACAGCCGGACGATTCTGGACAACCCGGGCGCCGAGGAACTGATCGGCAAGGGAGACATGCTCTTCCTGCGCGAGGGCTCGCAGCTCATGCGCGCGCAGGGTGCGTGGGTCAGTGACGAAGAGATCGGGCGCGTCGTCGAGTTTGTCAAAGCGCATTGCCGGCCCTGTTATGACCAGGCGCTGATCGGGCGGCTCGACAAGATTAAGGAGAGCGATCCGGACGACGCGATGTCCGACGAGCACGAAGAGGGGGGCGGCGATGAGCCGGGCGCGGAGTCCGGAGGCGGCGACGACGAAGACGCGCTGATGCCCAACGCGCTGGAGGTGATCCGCATGACGCGCCGGGCGTCAACCACCATGCTGCAGCGCCGACTCGGGATCGGCTACACGCGCGCCGCGCGGCTGATGGATAAACTTGAGGAACGCGGCATTGTCGGACCGCAGGTCGGCTCCGGCACGCGCGAGATCTTGGTTGACTTGGATAACGAAATCCCTTCCAATACGCCCTTTGCGGATCAAGCTGCTGCGGCGGCTGATGACGCGGGGTCCGCGGAAGGGCGTCTGGATGATCCGGTGTAGCGTAACGGTGAGGTGAGCGATGGCATTTGGTGAGATCTTGCGCAACGCGCGTGTGCAGAAAGGGCTGACGCCTTCCGATGTGGCCGAAAGCACGCATATGCTGGTGCAGGTGGTGGAGGGCCTTGAACAGGAGGATTTCCGCCGTATCGCTGCACCGATCTACGGGCGGGGTTTCGTCAAACTCTATGCCGAACTGCTGGAGTTGGACCCCGAGCCGCTGATCAGTGACTTCATGAATCTGTACAGCGGCGCGCGCGCACCGGCCGTACTGACCAAGAATGTAGAGCCTGCACCCGAGCCGGCGCCGGCACCGCAGACGCGGGCGGTGAGCGAGCCGGCGGCGGCCGTGCGCGTGCCGCAGCGCCAGCCGGTGCAGCCCCGCCCTGCCGTGCGCGCGGTGGCCGTGCCGGAGCCCTCGGAGCGTTCGGACGTTCCGCCGCCGGAAGTGCCGGAACTGCGCGTGGCGGACGAGGCGACGGACGCCGAGCCTGCCGCACCACGCGTGCGCGCGGCGCTGCCGCGGGAGGCCGGGGGCGCGTCCGAGGCCAAGAAGGATTTCCGGCCGTCGCTGGTGGTCGAGCCGGAAGAGGCGTATGACGAGAACGATGACTTGGATCTCTTCCGCGCGGCTTCGAGCGTCGCGCGTCCGGTGCGAGAGGGAGACCCCTGCCCGGTGGATGAAACGGAGCACGCGCGCGCCGAAACCAAAGGGCTCGTCGCGCGCAAGGGCAAGTTGCCGATTTTTCAGATCGGCGGTCGGATGGACCGTGACGAGCTGCCGACGCTGGAGGATGAAGAGGCGCATGCGCGCCGTCATGCGCGCATGCAGACGTTTCTGGACGGGATTTCCCGGCTGAAGGACGGGGTTGAACGCCACCTGCCCCTTGAGCGTGTGCCTCGGCAGGTTTGGGTGTTCGGCGGTCTCGGCGTGCTGATGGTCGTCTTGATGGCTGCCGGCATTATGCTGCTGTTCAGGCTCACCGGCACCGACGTCAAGACCGATCCGGCGGGCCGCTTCGCGCGGGCCGCGCCGCCGCCGATGTACGTGGACTGAGCAGGCCGAAAATCACCGGGTCTTTCTGCTTGACCTCTTCCGGGGTCAGTCCGTCCAACTCGTGCGGGAAGACGATCCATTGATCGGTCTCGCGCACGTAATAGTCAGGCTTCAGCTCGGTCTGGTTGGCGTTGGGTTTCCAGTACACGGTGGCGAGCCGGACCTCGACGCCGCAGGGACGCAGGCGCTCCAAAACCGCGCGCGCGGTGCCGCCGGTGTCGAAGACGTCGTCGATCACCAGCACGCGCGAGCCGGCCGCGAGCGAGTGGAAGAGGCTGTCCGCATCTTCAAAGGAGACCGTGTGCTCGCGCGTCTGGATGCCGGTGTAGGACTGGCATTTCAGCACGCGGTGGCGCGGCCGCAGGCCATGGTAGTAGAGAAACTCGTGGAGGCTCACGCCGACCGGCGCGCCGCCGCGCCAGAGCGCGATCAGATCGTCCGGCAGCCAGCCGGAATCAAGGATCATGCGCGCCAGCCGGAAGCTGTCGCGCAGGTAATCGTTCGCCGAGACGTACACTTTGTCGATCATGCCGATCTCCTTGCGCGGTGCCGCGCGCCGCTCAGGGGCGCAGCAGGTTGACGTAGAGGGCGAAGAGCGTCTCGCCCCAGAAGAGCCAGATGGCGGCGGCCAGCGAGATGTACGGGCCGAAGGGAATGCGGCTCTGCAGCTTGACTCCGCCGAAGGCGATCAGCAGCAGTCCCGCCACGCTGCCGAGCAGCGAGGAGGCGAAGATCGTGAAGAGCACCGCCTTCCAGCCCAGAAAGGCACCGATCGCGCCCATCAGCTTCACGTCGCCGAACCCCATGGCCTCTTTCTTGAAGGCGCGCGTGCCGATCCAGCCGACCGCATACAGCAGGCCGAAACCGGCCAGCAGGCCGATGCCGGAACTGCGCAGCCCTTGCCACCAGAGGTCCTGGCCGTGCAGCGCCGGGACCAGCGCGCTCAGCAGCGGCCCGGCCGCCATGCCGCCGATCGTGACCGAATCCGGAATGATGAAATGTTCGAAATCCACGAACGTTCCCAGCACCAGGCCCGCGAGGAAGAGCCAGTAGACCGGGATCATCAGCGGCTGGGCGATCGGCGGCATGTGCAGGGCGGCCGGCGCGGCCCATTTCATGAAGACCGCCAGAAAGAGCATGCCGGTCAACAGCTCCACCAAGGTGTAGCGGAAGGCGATCGGGCCCTTGCAGGCGGCGCACCGTCCGCGCAGGCAGAGCCAGCTCAAGACCGGGATGTTCAGATACCACGGGATCAGCGTGTTGCAGTGCGGGCAGTGCGAACGCGGCGCAATCACCGACTCGTCCCGCGGGATGCGGTGGATGCAGACGTTCAGAAAACTGCCGACGCAGGCGCCGAACAGCGTGGCGAAGGCGGCGAACAGGAGGTGGAAGAAGAGAATGTCGGAGTTGCTCATAACGATCATCACCCAGTTAGGTTTTGCGTCATCATACCGTTTGCGGCGGAACTCAGGCAACCGCAATTCGTGTTGTCCGATGCCGACGTAAACAGTAAGATGGCCGCTGATGACAACCGTTTTCCGCGAGGGCCGGATGAAGGATCGTTTGGACACATTGCTGGTGAAGGCCGGGTTGGCCGAAAGTAAGGAGCAGGCCCAGCGCCTGATTCTGGCGGGCGAGGTGCGTGTGGCGGGCCAGCGCGCGACCAAGCCGGGCCACAAAATCGACGAGTCGGCACCGCTGGCCGTGGATGCGCGTCCGCGTTTTGTGAGCCGCGGCGGCGACAAGCTGGAGGGCGCTTTCGCGGCTTTTCCGGGGTTCGAGGTCGCGGGCAAGGTCTGTCTCGATGTCGGCGCCTCGACCGGCGGCTTCACCGACTGCCTGCTCCAGCACGGCGCGACGCGCGTGATCGCGGTGGATGTCGGCAAGGGACAGTTGCACTGGAAGCTGCGGCAGGACCCGCGGGTGGCCGTGATGGAAGGTTTCAACGCGCGCTACCTGCGGCTTTCGGATCTGCCGGAACAGCCGCAGGCCGGCGTGACGGACGTCTCGTTCATCTCGCTGAAGCTGATCCTGCCGCCGATGGCCGACGTCCTGCCGCCGGGAGGCGAACTGCTCTCGCTGATCAAGCCGCAGTTCGAGGCCGGCCGCGAGAAGGTGCCGGGCGGGGTGGTCCGGGATCCCGCCGTGCACGAGGCGGTGGTGGCGGCGATCAAGACGTTCGGCACCGAGTCGCTCGGGCTCGTTTGGCTGGGCTGCGTGCCGTCGCCGTTGCGTGGTCCCGAGGGTAATGTGGAGTTTCTGGCATGGTGGCGCAAAGAGGGGACTTAAGACGCATGAAAACGATCGGTGTCATCGCGAATTTTGAAAAAGAGCGGGCGGTCGAGGCGATCCGTCACGTCTCCAGCCTGGCGGGGGGCATGGGGTTCACCGTGTACGCGGAAGAGCGGGCGGCGGCGATCTGTCCCTCCGAGCGCGTCTGCCCGGTGAAAGAGTTCGGCTCGCACGGGGTCGAGGCGGTCTTGGTCTTGGGCGGAGACGGCACGATGCTGGACGCGGCGCACCGCGTGGCCGGACAGAACCTGCCGCTGATGGGCCTGAACATCGGTTCGCTCGGCTATTTGACCAGCGTCGAAGAGCATCAGTTCGCCGTGGCGTTGCAGCAGGTGCGCGAAAACCGTTTCGACGTGAGCTTGCGCGCCGCGCTGGCGGTGGAGGTGACACGCCGTCAGGGTGGCCGTGCGGCGCTGCCGGACGCGCTGAACGACGTGGTCGTGAGCCGCGGCGCCTCGGGGCACGCGGTGGAGATCGACCTTTCGCTCGATGACCAGGCGGTGACGCGCGTGCTGTGCGACGGCATCATCGTCTCCACCCCGACCGGCAGCACCGCCTACTCGCTGTCGGCGGGGGGGCCGATTCTGCTGCCCGATACGCCCGCGACGGTCATCAGCATGATCTGTCCGCATACCCTCACCTATCGGCCGCTGGTCATTCGCGACACCGTGCGCGTGTCGCTGCACGCGGCGACCTGCCAGGTGCCGATGATCGTGAGTTCCGACGGTCGCGACGACGAACCGCTGCAGCGCGGTGACACCGTGCTGATCGCGCGCAGCCCGCGCAGTGTGCCGCTGATTGAGCTTCACGGATACAACCCGTGCGACGTCCTTCGCCGCAAGCTGGGATGGGGCAGTCGCTGAGCGGGTCGCAGGCCGGCTTCGCACTCTTTTGGACAGGCCCCTTGGCTTTTGGTATCCTACCCCCGTTTTTGACCTGTAGTGGGGAGGGGTGATGTTTGATTTCAACGAGCAGGAGGCTGCGGCGCTGGTGGCGCTTCAGCGCGGGGTCGCGCTGACAGAGCGGCCGTTTGCGGAGACGGGGGCGGCGTGCGGGCTTTCGGAGGAGGCGGTGCTGACGCTGGTGAGGCGGCTGCTGGCGTCGGGCGAGGCGCGCCGCTTCGGGGCGGTCTTTGACTCCCGACGCCTGGGCTACCGCAGTGCGCTGTGCGCCATGACCGTGCCGCGGGCCCGGATGGCGGAGGTTGCTGAGAAGGTGGCGTCGGTGCGCGGGGTGACCCATGCCTATGAGCGCGGCTGGCCCGAGGCGCTGCCGCGCGATCTGCCAGGCGGTCCGGGCGACCGGAGCTGGCCGAACCTCTGGTTCACGCTGGCCGCGCCAAGCGAGCATTTTGTGGAGGAGCTGCAACGGCTGCGCGCCGCATGCCAGCCGTATGGCATCCACGAGCTGCCTGCCACGCGCCGGTTCAAGATCGATGTGGTCTTCGACGTGCGCACGCGAGACCGCGACGAGCGGGTGGAGCCGCGTCCGCCGTTGGCGCGCGAGCCTTCCCGTGTCGCCGTGCTGACCGAGACGGAACGTGCGATCGTGCGTGCTTTGGATGGCGAGGTGCCGGTCTGCGAACGCGTGTTCAAGGCCCCTGCGGAAGCGCTGGGCATGACGGAGGGCGAACTGCTCGAACAGCTCCGCGACTGGCAGGCGTCCGGCGTGTTGCGCCGCTTCGGACTGCTGCTGCGCCACCGCGAGATCGGCTTCAAGGCGAATGGCATGTGCTGCTGGGACATGCCCGAGGATGCCGTGCTTGATGCAGGGCGCCGCGTCGCGGCCTTTCCGGAGGTTACCCACTGTTACGCGCGGCCGCGCATGGATGTCTTCCCTTTCCGGCTCTATGCCATGATCCACACGCCGGAGTGGCTGGAGACGCAACGGCTTTACGAGCACCTGACGCGCGAGGCCGGATTGGCGGACGGGCAGTTGCTGCTTTCGGTCCGGGAATTTAAAAAGACCAGCATGAGTTTTTTTTGAGGGCCGCCTGCCCCAGGTGTCATGATGAAAATTGTGTGCGACAAAAACATGCCCTTTGCGGCGGAGGCGTTCGGCACGCTGGGCGAGGTGGTGCTCAAGGACGGACGCCAGATCGCGGCCGATGACGTGCGCGACGCCGAGCTGCTGATCACGCGCTCGACCACGCGGGTCAACGCCGGCCTGCTCGACGGCAGCGCGGTGCGCTTCTACGGGTCGGGCGTGATCGGAACCGACCATATCGACATTCCGTATCTGACGTCGCGCGGCATCGTCTGGACCGGCGCGCCGGGCTGCAATGCGGAGAGCGTTGCGACCTACGTGACGGCGGCGCTGCTCTGGCTGGGCGGCCGGACCGGCCTGACGCTCGAAGGCCGCACGCTGGGGGTGATCGGCGTGGGGAACGTGGGCCGCCGCGTCTGTGCCCATGCGCGGGCGCTCGGGTTGCGCGTGTTGGCCAACGACCCGCCGCGCCAACGCGATCCGTCCGATGCCGAGGCCGCCGCGTTCGTCCCGCTTGAGCGCGTGCTGGAAGAGTCGGACATCATCACCTGCCACGTGCCGCTCACGCGCCAAGGACCGGACGCCACCTTCCACCTGCTGGACGCGGTGCGGCTTGCGCGCCTGCGCCGGGGCGCGATCCTTGTCAACGCGGCGCGCGGACCGGTGGTCGAGACCGACGCGCTGCTGGCGGCGCTGGACAGCGGCCAAGTGGCGCAGGCCGTGATCGACTGCTGGGAGGGCGAGCCGACCTACCGGCCGGAGTTGCTGGCGCGCGCCGTGTTGTCGACGCCGCATATCGCGGGGCATGCTTACGAAGGCAAGGTGAACGGTACGGCCATCGTCTACCGGCGCGCCTGCGACTTTCTCGGCATGCCGGCCGTCTATCCGTTCACGTTGCCCGAACCGCCTCTGCCGCTGTGGCGGGGTGACGCGTCCGGCCGTGGCGATGAAGCGGTGCTGCGCGAGCTGGTGCTGGCGGTCTATGACATCGAGGCCGATTCAAGCCGTCTCGCGGTGTCGTGCGTGGCCGACGATACGGCTCGGGCCGCAGCGTTTGACGCGCAGCGCAGCCGTTATCCGATGCGGCGCGAGTTCGCTTCAACGCGTGTTCAGGTGACGCATGCGTCGGATGCGCTGCTGGCGAAGATCGCAGGACTGGGCTTCCGTTTAGGTTGACAGGAGAACGGCACGCATGACGGATGGTCTGCTGATTGCTCTGGGGGTCCTCCTCATGCTGCTCGGCCTGGCAGGCTGCCTGTTGCCGGCGCTGCCGGGGCCGCCGCTGGCGTATGCCGGACTGTTGGCGCTCCACCTGACGGCGCGGGTGGCATTCAGTGCGCGTACGCTGGCGTTCGGGCTGGCGCTGATGGTCGCTGTGCAGGTGGCGGACACTGTGGTGCCGGCAGTGGGCACACGACGCTGGGGCGGGACGCGCTGGGGCGTCTGGGGCTGCGTATTGGGGTCGCTGGCCGGCCTTGTTTTTTTCCCTCCGCTCGGATTTGTCGCGGGCTCTTTTCTGGGCGCGGTGTGCGGCGAACTGCTGGGCGGAAGGGACGGACAGGCCGCCCTGAAGGCCGGATTCGGCGCATTCCTGGGGTTCTTGGCAGGCACCGTCCTCAAGCTGGCGGTGTGCGGCCTGTTCATCTTCTGGGCGGCGCGCGCGCTCATGGGAAGCGAATAGCGAATAGTGAATAGCGAATTGTGCGCAAAACGCTCAACGTTCAACGCTCAACCAGGAACCAGAAACCAGAAACCATCCGCCCGGCAGGGCGGGGTTAGAAACGCTTGCCGACCGAGAGGGCGAGCAGGTGGCAGAAGCCGTCGTCGAAATCGACGCTCATGCGCTTGGTGCCGTTGCTGACGCTGCGCGAGCAGCTCTGCATCATGATGAGGCCGTAGCTGGCGTTGAGGGTCCAGGTGTCGATTGCGTAGCCGACGCCGGTGCTGAAGATGTGGCGGTCGCCGGGAGGCAGCATGGTGTCAGTGTGGCTGCGGTTGATCGGGTCCATGTCGCAGACATAGCCGCCTTGCACCGACCAGCGCTCCGTGAGCAGGTATTCGGCACCGAGACCGAGGCGCCAGACGTCCTTCCAGTTTTTCTGCTCCGAGGAACGTGGCAGCTTGGCATGGTTGCCGAGCGTGGGGCCGAAGGTCATGGTCAAATCGTCATAGGTGCTCCACTCGGTGTAGATCGCGGCAAGGCCGATGTTCAGGCGCTCGACGGGGCGGTAGTTCAGGCCGGCGGTCCAGGAGGGCGGAAGCTCGATCTCGCCGCGCGCCGAGGCGTTGCCGTACGGCAGGGGATTGGGGATGTCGACCGGAACGACCGTGCCGGCCGAACTGTTCACCTCGAAATCGCCTTTTACGGTGTGGCGCACGCGTGAGCGATAGACAAAGCCGGCATCCAGGGTATCGGTGATTTTGTACGACACGCCGAGGTTATACCCGGTGCCCCAGGAGTCCCCCTTGACGCGGGTGCTCATGCTGCCGATCACCGGCAGCGGTGGGAAGGGGGGCGGCAGTGCGCCGATCGTGTCGTTGTCGAACGGGGTCTTGCGGTGGTCAAAGTCGAGGTACATCATGCGCAGGCCGGCGGCGAGCGAGAGGCGGTCGTTCACCTTGTAGGCGACGTTGGGGTTGAGGGTCATGGTTTCCAGCGTGGTCTCGGTGCTGCTCCACTTCAGGTTCCAGTCGCTGTCGTATTTCGTGCCCAGGCCGAATTCTGTGTAGAGGCCGAAGCCGAGGAACCAGTCGTCGGTGAGCTGGTGGGTGACATACGCGTGGGGCGGCGCAAACCAGCCCGAGTCGAGGTTGTTCTTTTCGCCGTTGGCGGTGATGTCCAGCGTCGGGTGAATCGCGGTCGCGCCGAGCAGCGTGTGCGTGCCGCTCAGGTCGGTCATGTTCGCCGGGTTGAAATAGTTCGCCGAGGCGTCGCCGGTGTCGCCGACCAGCGCGCCGCCCATGGCGTTGCCGCGCGCGCTGGCCTCATAAAGCCCGAAGCCGGCAGCGTGCGTGGATCGTGCGCATGCGAATGTTACCAGCATAGCCAGAGCGACCGAGACACGGCGAGTTGACATCATAAACCTTTTTCTGTTGAGAG
>Ga0265294_10005061_pt1 | contig 16166 bp, 15 predicted proteins | sample MunlanPumphouse3_FD_192504 | JGI IMG/M metagenome (GOLD analysis project Ga0265294, IMG submission 192504) | Groundwater microbial communities from a municipal landfill in Southern Ontario, Canada - Pumphouse #3 | ecosystem: Environmental > Aquatic > Deep subsurface > Groundwater | place...
CCGAAGATGCTGATGGTGCCGGTGCCGGTGCGGTCCTCTTTTCTGACCCCTTCGTCGAGCACCCGCTGCAATAAATCGAGATATTGTTTCATCTGTTTAATTTTTCCTAATATGACAAAAATAGTGCTTTTTTTGCTGGAAACAACCAATTGGTCGGGCCTATTTGTTTTGGTTTCGTTTTCGGATGAAGTGAATTCCTATTCCTTTTCCAATTGAAGGTCTATCTGGTGTTCGATTGTTTCATCAATCCGTTTGAAAAAACAAACATTTCCTGCGGTATGATTGTTTTTCATTAAACGAATGAATGTTTTCAGAGTCATAGGTGCATCAAATGAAACGCAAAAAACTAACAAACATGAAAAGGAAACTCTTTTTATTCACTGTATCTGCACTGCTTCTTCTTTTTTCGGGTTACGGATGTTCCGATGATGATGGTCTGTCGGATCGGGATATACAACAAATGATCGATGCATCATTGAACGGACAATGGAAGATTATCCCCGTTGAAATCAAGCCGGATGACTGGGTGTGGTATGAGGATGAGAAAGAGGCATATTATCGCGTCACGATTGATCTGCCGGAATTGAAAGACTACATCTTTGATGAAGGAGCGACACTTGCCTATTACCGATTCAATCAAAATGCCAAAACTGCCTTACCATATGTGAAAACGACTATCGGTGACAATGGTGTTCCTTTTACAGAAACATACAGTTGTGATTTTGAACTTGGAAATCCTTCCACAGCCACCTTTTATCTGGAATCTTCTGACGCCGGTAAATATGATGGCAATCCTCCGGGAGCCCTTTTCCAGATCGTATTGATCTATTGATCAAATAAACAGTGGCAGTGCGTCTGCCACCACGAAGGAACTGCCGCCGATGAAGATCAGATCTGCTTCATCGGCGTTTTCCATGGCGGCCGCTATCGCTGCAGCTACTGTGCTGAAGGTTTTACCCTGCAAGCCATGGCGTGCTGCCTGCTCCTGCAGCAGGTGTTCATCCAGCGCCCGTTCCACAGAAGCCTTGGTAAAATAGTAACGGCCCTCTTTCGGCAAAAGGGGAAATACAGATTCCGTATCCTTGTCGTTCGCCATCCCGAATACCAGATGCAGTTGTGTGCATGATTCCGATTTCAACTGCTCCATCACATCACGGAGACCATGGGCATTGTGGGCAATATCGCAGATGATCTTCGGTTTTGCTTTCAGAAGCTGCCACCGTCCCCTCAGGCCGGTGAGGGAAACCACATTGGAAAAGGCTGTGCGGACAGCTTCATGGGGAATGGCATATCCCCGTTCCTGCAACAGCCGGACTGCTGTGAGAACCGTACGGGTATTTTTTTGCTGTGCGAATCCACTTAACTCTCCTTTTAATTCAGGGTATTCGCGGGTGCGGTACAGCCATCCCGTGCCAATCTGCACTGCAGTGAGATCGCTGATCGTTTCTTCTGCAAAACGGATGGGGGCCTGAACCGATCGCGCTTTTTCTCGGAACACCTTTTCCACCTCCGGTTCTCCCTTCTCACCGATCACCACCGGCACACCCGGCTTGATGATGCCTGCTTTCTCGGCGGCAATCAGAGGAAGCGTGTTGCCCAGAAACTTCATATGGTCGAAGCCGATATTGGTGATGATGCTCAGCTCCGGCGTGATGATGTTGGTGCTGTCGAGCCGCCCGCCCAATCCCACTTCAATAACGGCGATATCCACTTTTTGTCGGGCGAACCAGAGAAACGCCATCTCCATGGTCAGCTCAAAGAATGAGGGCATCACCGGTTCGAACTGCTCCCGGTATTGCTCCGTAAAGGCTACCACAAACTGTTTGTCGATCATCTTTCCATTGACGCGGATTCGCTCGCGGAAGTCGGTCAGATGGGGAGAGGTATAGAGCCCCGTTTTGTACCCCGCTTCCTGCAGGATGGCCGCCAGCAGGTGGGAAGTAGAGCCCTTGCCGTTGGTGCCGGCCACATGGATGGTTTTGTACTGCCGATGGGGGTGTTCGAAGATGCGGTCGAGGGCCAGGCTGTTGTCCAGTCCCACCTTGTAGGCCCGCTCCCCGATTCGCTGGTATTCGGGCATCTGACTGTATAGATAGCCCAGTGTCTCGTCGTAGGTCATATTTTGAGGGGTTGATTCGGTGATGGAATACAAAAATAAGCGTTTCAGCTGAACCGAAACGCTTATGGCAATTATTTGTTTTATCGATCAATTCTTAAGCGGCAATACGGAGTACTGACGTGAGTAGCGTAGCTGCTGATCTACATAGCTCTCGTCGTAGGAGATGGTTACGTCGGTCACCTTGCCGTTCTTGTCGGTCACCAGCTGATATACCGGGTTGACGAATCCTTTGTAGGGCGCGAGATTGAGTGCCGCATAGCGGGCAAGCACCTCTTCTTGGAGTTTCGGATCGACCTTCACGCCGTAGCTCTCCACCAGGTTCTTCCCGGCTACATAGTCGCCTTCCGACTTGATCCGTTGTACTTCCGACAGCAACGCGCCGAAGAGCGCGCGCAGCTTTTCGTAGTCGTTGATCACCACATAGGTCTTGTTGTCGCGTTGTATAAGCTCGACCACGTTCGCTGCCTGGCTCTGATCAACCACCCAGCGGGAGATTAGCGCCCTGTTGCGCATATGGGCTTCTTCAATCTCTTTTCCCGGCTGAATGCGGGTGAGCTGTGTGATGGCTCCGTTCATAAGGTAGGAGTAGTATGCTGTTTTGTAGGCCTCCCTGTCGGGCAACAGCCCCAGTTCCACCAGTTTCGGATCGGCCAGGTAGTAGAGTGCGAACAGGTCGGCACGTGCCTCCTCGAGCGGAGAGCCGTAGGCCTGCAGCACGTCGCTGCTCACGCCGGGGAGTAGCTTTCCGGAGCCGTGGCCCAGGCATTCATGCAGGTCGGTGTGGAGGTTGTCGGTGAGGGGGCCATATTTTTTTGCCAGCTCCCGCTCGCTGTCGCTCCACATAAACTCTTCATTGAAGCCGTTTCCTTCGGCCGCTTTGGCATAGGCAAAAGTGATGTTGTCGATGGAGACCGACTTGGAGCCGTGATCCCGGCGAATCCAGTCGGCATTGGGCAGGTTGATGCCGATGGGAGTGGCTGGGTAACAGTCGCCCCCCAGGATGGCGGCAGTGATTACCTTGGCCGACACTCCTTTCACCTTTTCTTTCTTAAAGCGGTCGTCAATGGGAGAGTGGTCTTCGAACCACTGGGCATTGTCGCTGATGATCTGTGTGCGCTTGGAGGCCTCTTCGCTCTTGAAGTTAACCATCGACTCCCAGGAACCCTTCAGTCCGAGCGGGTCGGTGTAGGTCTCCATGAAGCCGTTGATGAAGTCGACGCGCGAAGCAGTGTCGGTTACCCACTTCACCGAGTAGTCGTCGAACCTCTTCAGGTCGCCGTTCCGGTAATAGTCGATCAGCAGGGTGATTATCTCTTTCTGGTGATCGTTTTCGGCGACGACTGCCGCTTTCTCCAGCCATCCGATGATTCGTTCGATCGCCTTGTCGTACATGCCGCCCAGCTTCCATACCTGTTCGGTCACCACGCCATTCACTTTCGTCACTTTGCTGTTCAGTCCGTAGGATACCGGTGTCTCGTTGGCAGGCTCTTTCTTTGCATTGTAGAACGCCTCTACTTCCTGTTGGGTCACCCCTTCATAGAAGTTGACTGCCGAGGTGGCCACAATATCGGTGCCGGGTGTCTGGTTCATTCGCTTGGGTATCACTGTCGGGTCGAACATCACCGGCAGGATCTCGGTGAGGGCCTCATCGGCAGCCATCCCGTCGCGGAAAGGCATCCGTCCCGGGTCCACTCCTTTTACGAGAGAGACAAAATAGTCCCGCGAAAACTGCGGCATGATCTTGTCTTCCGAATAGTGGTGGTGGATGCCGTTGGCCATCCAGATCTGCTTCAGATAGGTCTCGAACTGTTTCCACTCTTCGGACGTTTTGTCGCCCATATAATTTTCATATACTCCTTCGCACACACGACGGATGGTGAGGTTGTAGCGGTTGTGCTGGTCCCAGAGGATGTCGCGTCCTTCCAGGGCAGCCTGCGACAGGTAATAGATCAGTTCTTTCTGTGGAAGTGACAGGCTGTTGAACCCCGGCACGGGGTAACGCAAAATTTCGATATCGGCAAAACGGTCCGCCTTATATGCAAACGCGGAGTCGATACCATCGTCTGTCGGCCCGTTTCCGCCCTGTTTGTCGTGAGTGCAGGCACCCAGCAGAAGGATTGTGGTGAGCATGTAGATCACTTTTTTCATAATCAGTTCGTTTTATACTTGTAAGATACGTTTGCCAGCTCTTCGTTGGCTTTGGTAATCTTTTGCTTCAGGCTCTCCTTGTAGGTCGCCAGCTTCTGTTGTGCCGCCTCATCGCCGGTGGCAATCATCTGCAGCGCCAGGATCGCCGCATTGAGCGCCCCGTTGATGCCGACGGTGGCCACGGGGATACCGGGAGGCATCTGCACGATGGCCAGCAGGGCGTCGAGGCCGTCGAGAGAAGCGTTGATCGGCACGCCGATCACCGGCAGGGTGGTCATCGAGGCAATCACTCCCGGCAGGTGTGCTGCCATGCCGGCAGCAGCGAGGATCACTTTGATGCCTCTCTCCTTTGCCCCGTTGGCAAACTTTTCCACCTCTTCGGGTGTGCGGTGTGCCGACAGGGCGTTTATCTCAAAGGGGATCTCCATCTCATCAAGGAACTGAGCGGCTTTTTCCATGATGGGCAGATCGGAGGTGCTGCCCATGATAATGCTAACCAATGGCTTCATAGGTGAGATGGTTACTTGCCGGTAAACTTCTTATAGGCCGCGGCAGACATCAGTTGTTCCAGTTCTGCGGCGTCCTGCACGGTGATCCGGATGATCCATCCTTCGCCGAAAGGATCGCGGTTGACCAGCTCAGGGGCATCGTCCAGTTTTGCGTTCACTTCCAGTACCTCTCCGGAAACCGGCATCATCAGGTCGGAAACGGTTTTTACCGCCTCAATGCTGCCAAACACTTCACCCTGTGACAGGGTCTCACCTTCGCTGGTTACATCCACATAGACTATCTCACCCAGTTCATCCTGTGCAAAATCGGTGATGCCTACCCAGGCTTCGTCACCTTCCACGCGCACCCACTCATGGTCGGAGGAATACTTCACGTTTTCTGGAAAATTCATAGCAATCGTAATTTAATAATAGTTGTTTGATCGGGTAAAAGTACGACAATATTATGTATTGTCAAAGAGCCGCCATTCGATTTATTTTATATCTGCGTGCCGCCCCACACAAATACAAATGAGACCAGAAAACCGAGCAGGAAACCGGCGATCACCTGGTGAAGGGTGTGACGCCTCAGGATCAGCCGGGAGGTGCCGATCAGTCCCGCAATGATAAACAATCCCATAAACATGTAGTAGGGGTTGGAGCGTTCCACAAAATAACTCACCGCCATGGAACCGCCAATCAGTCCCCCCACACCGAACATATGGGCACTGATCTTCCAGGTGAAGGTGACCAGGATGGCAATCACCATGATCACCACTGACGCGACCATGATCATCAGAAACCATACCGGCATGCGCATTCTGAAATAGTAGACGATCATGACGGAATAGGAGAGGAGCGTGATCAGGTAGGGATAGAAGCGCTCCCGCCTGATCTTCAGCGACAGGTCGGAGATGATCCGCATGCGATAAAGCATCAAGATGAGCAACGCCGGGACAGTGAACGAGAAAAGTACCGCCGGCAGGATGATCTGCCAGAACTGAGGCAGATAGATCATGCCGAAGTAGGTGTAAACAAAAATGAGCATCACCCCGTAGGTGGGCATCAGCAAGGGTTGGAATATGGTGGAGATTACATGTGCGATCGTTTTCATTCTGATGGGGTTCCTTTCAATAAGGAGACAAAGTTATATTTTTTTTCGTAAACGGGAGACAGGAATATTCAATTGTTCCCGATATTTGGCAACGGTGCGCCGGGCAATCACATACCCCTTTTCGTTGAGGATCCGGGTGAGCTGATCATCCGTCATCGGTCGGGAGGGATTTTCACCGTCGATGCTCTCCTTTAGGATTTTTTTCACTTCTCGTGAAGAAATATCCTCTCCTTCACTGGTTTGCATCGCTTCTGAGAAGAAATACTTTAGAGGATAAATGCCGGCGTTGGTTTGTACATATTTGCTGTTGCTTACCCGTGAGATCGTGGAGATGTCGAATCCTGTTCGTTCCGCCACATCTTTGAGCACCATCGGTTTGAGCTGCGATTCATCCTCGGTCAGGAAAAAGTCGTACTGCAGGTTGACGATCGCTTCCATGGTGCGCTGAAGGGTATTTTGCCGCTGTTTCACCGCATCGATAAACCATTTTGCCGAGTCGACTTTTTGTTTCATGAAGAGCATCGCCTGCTTGTTGTCTGCCGACATGCTCTCCCGATTTTCCTGGTACCCTTTGAGCATCTCCGTGAAATTTCTGTTCACCTTCAGACTGGGGATGTTGCTGTTGTTGAGGTGGATGGCCACCTGTCCGTTGTAGGAGTCGACCAGGAAGTCGGGCGTGATATTGTTCATGGCCGTCTGCAGGGTTCCACCCACCGCATTGCCCGGTTTGGGGTTCAGAGAGGTGATCGCTGCGATGGCATCCCGCAGCTCCTTCTGGGTAATATTCTTTTGTTGGATGATCTTATCGTAATGCTTTCGGGAGAACTCCTCGAAATAATCCGTCAGGATCGCTTCTGCCAGCTTCACCCGGGGGGATGGTTCCATTCTTTCCAGCTGCAACAGCAGGCACTCTTGCAGGTTGCGGGCTCCCACGCCGGGAGGGTCGAGCTCCTGGATCTCATAGAGCAGATCCTCCAGCTGCAGGGGAGGGATCTCCAGCTGCTGCTGAAAGAGCAGGTCGTCGGAGATGGCCTGCAGGTCGCGTTGCAGGTATCCGTTCTCGTCGAGATTGCCGATGATATAGGTGGCGATGGTATGCCGCCGTTCATCCAGGTCGAGCAGGTTGATCTGCTCCAGGAGGGAGTCGCTCAGCGATTGATCGTCGTAGTAGCTGATTTCGATGAAGTTCGGCTCATTCCTCCGTTCTGCGTGGCTGATGTGATAATCGGGGATATCCTCATCCGAGAAGTAATCGCCCAGGATCATCTCATCCTGCGTGATCTCCTCTTCCTTTTCTTTTTCTTCACCTTCCGTATCGCTCAACAGGTCATTGTCGCCCGTTTCCAGGGCCGGATTATCCTCCACCTCCTGTTTGATGCGATCTTCCACCTCCACGGTGTTCAGCTCCACCAGCTTGATCACCTGCATCTGCAGGGGAGAAAGCCGCTGTGTCTGTTTCAGTTCCTGTTGCTGCTTCAACGCCATATCGTATGGGATATTTTGAAAACAAAGATAGGAAATTCTATTCCAAAAAACAATCATCATCACACTCCTGAAAACGATGCTGTAAAAAGAAGCCATTAAATCATCGGCATCTTATACAGATTGAAAACTTTTTCTTACCTTTGAATCATAAAACAGCGATCACAATGGTATTCAAATTTCTTATTCTTTCCGATGAAGTGGAAGACTTCAGAAGAGAAATCACCATCGATGCAGATGCCACATTCCTGGAGCTCTATAAAATAATCTTGGAGTGTAACAAATTCAGTGACAAGGAGATGGCCTCGTTCTTCCTATGCGACAGCAAGTGGCGTAAGGAGAAGGAGATCACGCTGGTGGAGATGGATACCTATTCTGATGAGGATTCCTATATCATGGGAGAGTGCGTGTTGGGTGATTATCTGGAAGATGAAAAGCAGAAGATGATGTTCATGTTCGATTATCTGAACGAACGGGCTCTTTATATCGAACTGTCGGAGATCATTCCCGGCAAGAACCAAAAAAAGGCACTCTGCACCCTCTCCGTGGGTGAGGCTCCCCGGCAGTTGGTAAGTCCGGAGGAGATCAAGGCTGAATCTCTTGCACTCGATACGGATGAGATCTTCTTCGGGGATGAGAGTTTTGATCCCGATGAACTGGACAAAGAGGGATTTGACGGGCTCGATGAGATCCCCCCGGAACCGGGCGAAGGTGACCTTTACTAAATCCTGTCACGATGAACAGCCTGCTCGTGTTGCTGGGCCCCACGGGTGTGGGGAAAACCGAATGGAGCGTCCGCATTGCCCGTAATCTGCAATGCCCTGTCATATCAGCCGATTCCCGGCAGATCTACACCGGAATGGGCATTGCCACGGCGGCACCTACCGCTGAACAACAGAAACAGGTTCCCCATTATTTTGTGGGAACCCTCTCACCCGAAACTTATTACAGTGCCAGCGAATACGAAGCGGATGTCCTCGCCCTGCTTAGCCGGCTGCATCGGCAGCACTCGGTGGTGATCCTGTCGGGTGGTTCCATGATGTATATTGATGCCGTTTGCAAGGGGATGGATGAACTGCCCACCGTGGATGAGGAGTTGCGCCGCGAACTGCAGGAGCTTTACCATCGGGAGGGACTGGATCCCATCCGGCGTCAGCTGAAGATTCTCGATCCGCTGTTTTATGACCAGGTTGATTTGAAGAACCCCAAGCGGGTGATCCACGCCCTGGAGGTCTGTCTGATGGCTGGGAAGCCCTACTCGTTGTTGCGCACCAACCCCGGCAGGGAGAGGCCCTTTCGGATGGTGAAGATCGGCTTTACCCGCGATCGTGAGGAGCTCTATGACCGCATCAACCGGCGGGTGGATGCGATGGTGGAGGAGGGGCTTGTCGGGGAGGCGAGGGGCTTTTATCCGCTGCGCCATCTCAATGCCCTCAACACGGTGGGGTACAAGGAGTTGTTTGAACATTTCGACGGGAAATGTACCCTGGAGCATGCACTCGATAAGATCAGGCAACACTCCCGCAATTATGCCCGCAAGCAGCTTACCTGGTTTAAAAGGGATAAAGAGATCCACTGGATCAATCTCTCTGAGCAGGAGCCCCATGTGATGGAGAGAGTGGCACGCTTGCTGCCGCAAGGCTTTGATGAATGATTTGTTCATTTCGGATGATCCTGTTTTTATCATCATTTTTTCTGTTTTGCTGTTGGATAATTGGTATAAATGTGCTACTTTTGCATCACTTTTCTGAAAGGAAAACAAAATTCTTCAGTAGCTCAGTCGGTTAGAGCATCTGACTGTTAATCAGAGGGTCGTTGGTTCAAGTCCAACCTGAAGAGCGGAAAGGTAAAGGGGGAGGGAAGTTTATTCTTCAGTAGCTCAGTCGGTTAGAGCATCTGACTGTTAATCAGAGGGTCGTTGGTTCAAGTCCAACCTGAAGAGCGGAAAAGCGAGTCAAAAGGCTCGTTTTTTTGTTTTCAGCCTGTTTGTAGTTACATTTGTGAAAACATTTCCGGGTTGCTGCCTGTTAGATAAGTCAACTCAATAGCTTTTATTCAAACCGGATTCAAACGAACTGTGACAGATGAAGAAAATATTGATTGCCTACCGGTTGAAACCGGAGGGACTGACGGAGCTGGAGGGTGGTTACCAGGTAACCATGCCGGCAGACAAACCTACGTTTAACAGGGAAGAGGTGTTGGCAATGATTCCCGATTATGAGGTACTGATTCCCAACTTCAGCTTTTTTACCGACCGTGAGATGATGGACCGAGGGGTGAAGCTGGAGCTGATCTCCAACTATGGAGTGGGTTACAATAACATCGATGTGGCATATGCCACCGGGAAAGGGATTGCCGTGACCAATACCCCTAACGCTACCCGGGAACCGACGGCTGAGTTTGCTTTCGGCCTGCTTCTGGCTGCAGGACGCCGTATCGGTTACTACGACCGCAAGCTGCGAACCCCTGAAGGGGTGAGCTGGAGCGTTTATGCTGAGTCCGGTCTTCCGGTCTATGGCAAACGACTGGGGATCATTGGGATGGGGCGTATCGGTCAGTCGTTGGCGCGCCGCGCCCTGGCTTCGGGAATGGAGATCGTTTATCACAATCGACACCGGCTCGACCATGCGGTTGAGGAGTTGTACCGGGCGCGGTGGGTCACACGCGATGAATTGCTTCGCACCGCTGATTATATCTCACTGAATGCGCCCTCGACACCCGAAACCTACCACATGATCGGGGAGAAGGAGTTTGGCGTGATGAAACCCACCGCCATCTTGATCAATACCGCTCGCGGCAACATGGTCGATGAGCAGGCGTTGGCTGTCGCACTCAGGGAGAAACGGATCTGGGCGGCTGCCCTCGATGTGTTTGAACACGAGCCCCATATTCTGCCCGAGCTGCTCACCCTCGACAATGTGTTGTTGGCCCCGCATGCCGGCACCAGGACGCTGGAGGACCGCATCCGGATGTCGGTAGAGATGGTGCGGAATATCATCGGTTTTTATGAAGGTTCTTATCCGGTGTCGCGAGTCAACAAAGTGAAATAATATAAGAGAAAATCTTCATGTATTGTGTAACTGCGTCGCTGTTGTTTAGTTTTATGGCACTATTTTGATACATCATTTTTTAAAATATCATATGAAATCAAAAATTGTTTTATTATTGGTAGTGATTTCCTTCTCTACTTTATCGTTTGCCCAAACCAATAAAGGGAATTGGATTGTTTCGGGTAATTCATCACTTCAGGTTTCTTCCTCTAAATTGGAAGGGGCAGGTTCATCTACAACCACAGTCGTGTTCAATCCTTCTCTTGGTTACTTTGTGACTGACGGGTTGGCAGTAGGGGCTTCCGTAAATTTATTAAGTTCAGACGGAACTACCGTCTACGCCATTTTGCCTGCAGTCTCTTATTATTTTCAGACTCAGAGCCAGGTAAAACCGTTCGTCGAAGTGGGCATCGGTTATGGTGGAATTAGCGCTGACTCAGATTCTTCGGGAGGTTTAGTATTGGGTGCAGATGCCGGTATTGTTTATCTGATCAACCAAAATATCGGTATAAATCTTGGAATGCAATATCTCAGAGGTGATTATGACGGATTTGTGAATAATACTTTCGGCGGAGTATTGGGTTTCTCCATTTTCATTTAAGATATATACTAAACGGATCTAAAGGGGAGACTATTTTTTTTGTTTTCCCTTTTATTGTTGATTTGCATGACGGCAGAAAAAATAAAATTACAACTCCTTGCTTTTGGCAATCCCGAAAAAGCAAAGCACGCGGTCTCATTTTTCAAGACAGGCAAAGGGCAATATGGCGAGGGAGACTGCTTTATAGGCTGTACGGTGCCAGAGACAAGAAGGGTGGCGTCCCGTAATATGGATACCTCCTTGAGCGAGTTGGAGAAACTGCTGGAAGATCCCCTGCACGAATGCCGTCTCTGTGCACTGGTTATCCTTGTCGGACGGTTCAGGAAAGCGGATGAAACCGGGCGAAAGGAGACGGTCGACTTTTACCTCTCCCACACCTCCCGGGTGAATAACTGGGACTTAGTGGACCTCTCCTGCTATCATATCGTAGGAGAGTGGCTGAAAGACAAGAAGGATCGTTCCCTGTTGTATCGTCTGGCTGCCAGCAACCTGCTCTGGGATCAGCGCATCGCGATGGTATCGACCCTCGCATTGATCCGACACAATGATTTTGCCGATACCCTCCGATTGTCGGAGATGTTCCTTTCTCATACCCACGACCTGATGCACAAGGCTTCCGGGTGGATGCTGCGGGAGGTAGGCAAGCGCGATGAGAACGTGCTGACGGGCTTCCTGGATGCCTTTCATGCAGAGATGCCCCGTACGATGTTGCGCTATGCCGTTGAGCGGTTGACACCAAATAAGAAGAAGCATTACATGCAACGGCCCGGGAAAAAATAAGATGATGATCCATACATATACCCTTGCAAACGGACTGCGCATCATTCACCGGGATGCTCCTTCCGAAATATCCCACTGCGGCATCGTGCTGAACACCGGTTCTCGCGACGAGTATCCGGAGGAGGCCGGCATGGCCCACTTTGTAGAGCATATGCTTTTCAAGGGGACCCACAGGCGGAGGGCGCACCATATCGCCAGCCGGATGGAGAGTGTGGGAGGAGAGCTGAATGCCTATACCACCAAAGAGGAGACGTTTTACTATGCCACCTTTCTCGGGGAGTATTTTCCCCGGGCGGTGGAGCTGCTGGCGGATATGCTGTTCCATTCCGAATTCTCCCCGGTGCAGATCGACAGGGAGCGGGAGGTGATCCTCGATGAGATCAACTCCTATCAGGATGCTCCTTCCGAGCTGATTTACGATGATTTCGAAAACATGTTGTTTGAAGGACACGACCTGGGACATTATATCCTGGGAGCGCCGGAGACGCTGAACCGATTCACCAGGGAGCAGATCCTGCAATTCGTACAACGACAATATCAGCCTTCGCAAATGGTTTTCTTCTCCACCGGGAAGACCCCTTTTCCGAAGGTAGTCCGTCAGATAGAGAATCATTTTGCTTTTTCATCCGCAGCGTTAGAGCCCAAAAAGAGGATTGCCCCTTCTGCCTCTTTCCTGCCAAGGAAAGAACGACCCCGGAAAAACACCGCGCAAGCCCATGTGATGATGGGTTTCCCTGCTTTCTCTATGCATCATCCGCAGCGACAGGCTTTGCTCCTGCTCAGCAACATACTGGGCGGCGATGGTCTCAACAGCCGGCTCAATGCCTCACTCCGGGAAAAGCACGGCCTGGTTTATGAAGTGGAGTCGAATGTGACCCTCTATACCGATACCGGGTTGTTTGCCGTCTATTTTGCCGGCGATCCGCAGCAGCGGGAGCGATGCATCCGTCTGGTAAGAAAAGAGATCGGCCGCCTGCTCCAAAAAGAGCTGACGCCCATGCAGCTCTCCCTGGCCAAGCGACAGTGGAAAGGGCAGCTGGCTATCGCAGCGGAGCAGAGTGAAAATTACACCCTGGCCATGGCGAAACGTTTCTTGCATACGAGCCGCTATCTCTCGCTGGAAGAGATGTTTGCCCGCATCGACGCCATTACGGCCGGAGAGATGCGTGCCGTAGCCGGTGACCTTTTTATTGCGGAGCCCTTTGAGTTGTCTTATTTGTAAGATCTGATCCGTACGGCTACGGAAAAAAACAACTCTGTACGAACAATTCGCGGAAGTGAACTGTTGTATGTTAAGTTCGTAGAGTTGCATCTTCGAACCGTTTGACCAAGATTATAAACTTAATGAAAGAATTTATGAAAAAATTGAGATTAACAACAGTCGTTGTGATGCTTGCCGTCGTTACGGCAGTGAGCGCGCAGGTGAACTTAGGCATCAAGGGAGGGATCAATCTGTCGAATCTTTACGATAATGATCTTGACGACAAGAATGCAAAGATCGGTTTCCACGTTGGTTTGGCAACTGATTATGAATTTGCATACAATATGGCAATACAATCGGGGCTGTTCTTTACGACCAAAGGGGCAAAGGTTGTCTATGATTTTCCGATCATTGGAGAAGTAGACGGTACGCTTAACTCATTAAACTTTCAGGTTCCGGTTCATTTTGCCTATAAGGCAGATGTGACCCCCGGCACACGGGTTGTATTCCATGCCGGTCCTTATCTGGCTTATGGCGTAGGCGGCAAGATTACCAGTGGTGGTGATGAATTGGGAGATACCTTTGGTGACAATGGACTGTTGAAACGTTTCGATGCCGGCCTGGGACTCGGGGTTGGTGCCGAGGTGGGTGCATTCCTGATCGATCTGGGCTGGGACATGGGACTGGTCAACGTAGCAAATTGGGACAATGGTAGTATAAAGAACCAGAGCGCATATCTGTCATTAGGATATAAATTCTAATGGGATAACGATTATATTGAGTACCCTGCATCTTACCGGTGCGGGGTTTTTTTGTGCTCGATTCACTTTTTTCGTTAATTTTGCAAAAACCAAATGCATAAACCGATGAAAAGAAATCTCCTCTTCTCCATTTTCCTGCTGTTCGCCAGTTTTATCTTTGCCCAACCCGCCCTGGAACGTTTTGGCAATCATCCCGCATTGAAGCATGCGTCGGTCGGGGTGTCGGTGAGTGACCTGGAAACCGGCAGGCGAATCCTGTCGCACAACAGCGAGTTGTCGCTCACGCCGGCATCTGTACTAAAACTGATTACCACCGCAACGGCAGTTGAACTGCTGGGTGAGCACTACCGCTACAAGACGGACGTGGCGATCGATGCGGATGATCCTTCCCGCATCCTGGTGATCGGGTCGGGTGATCCCACCCTGGGCAGCGAAGCATTTGGCGATTATCCCGAGACATTTTTCACTGTCGCAACCGATGCCCTGAAAAAAGCACTTCCTGCCGGCAGGGAGTACTCCATTTACGTGGTAGACAACCTGTTCGGGTACGAAGGTGTGTCGCCCGAGTGGACCTGGATCGATATGGGGAACTATTATGCTGCGGGAGCATACGGCATCAGCATCTTCGACAACAGCTACCGACTCTTCTTCGATACCACCGACCGGAACAGCTGTCCGCAAATTTTGCGCACCGTTCCGGAAATGAAAGACCTCATTTTCCGGAACGAACTAAAGCTGAACAACACTGGTCGCGACAATGGTTACATCTACGGTATTCCCTTCTCGAACGAGAGAGCCCTGCGGGGCAACATCCCTGCCGGAAGAAAGGAGTTTAGCATCAAAGGCGATATTCCCGATCCAGGATTGTTTTTGGGAGAGACGCTGGCCGGTTATCTGAGAGATGCGGGACTGCGGATCGGGAGAGTGGAGACGGCCCGGGAGGATGATATGTCACAAGTGTGCTGTTCAGACAGAAGCGATCGATATCGGGTGGGCAGGGTGCTCTTTACGCAGGTTTCTCCATCCCTGAAGGAGATCATTCGCGAGGTGAATGTAGAGAGTAACAACCACTACGCAGAACACCTGATTCGCACCATCGGTAGAAAGAGTAAAAGCAATCTGAATGAGGATGCCCTGGGGGCAGGGATTGCCGTCATATCGGAACTATGGAAGAGCAGGGGGCTTTCGGTATCTTCTCTACAGATGCATGACGGCAGCGGTCTGGCACCCCAAAACGCGGTGAGCCCGCAATTTCTGACCGATCTGCTGGTTTATATGTACAGCAGGAAGGATCATTCTTCCGCTTTCTTCGATTCGTTGCCGAAAGCAGGACAGGAGGGAACACTCAGATCATTTCTCCGGGATACGAGGTTGAGCGGCAAAATAGCCGCCAAAAGCGGCAGCATCGGAGGGGTGCTGTGTTACGCCGGTTATCTGGTCGATGGCAACAAAAAATATGCCTTCACCGTGATGGTAAATAAATACAGTGGCACATATGCACAGGTGAGGGGCGCCATTGAGCAGTTGCTGCTCAATTTGTAGCCCCTACGATATCTACAAGTTCAATTTCAAAGACCAGGGTGGTATAAGCCGGTATGCGGCCCGAACCGGCCTTCCCATATCCTAATTCCCAGGGGATCCATACCTCCCATTTATCACCCACCTGCATGTGCTGCAACGCAGTGGAGAACCCGTCTACCACACCGTTTACGGCAAAGATGCTGGGGATGTCATTCCGGTTGCCGGTGGAATCGAAGATGATCTTGTTCTGGATGAGATTCCCCTTGTTATCGGTGTAACTGTCGGGTTGTGACCAGCTGTTCTTGTACCACCCGGTATAGAGCACTTTCACCTTGTCGGTGAAGTAGGGCGTTGCACCCGCTCCCGACTGGATCTCTTTGTACATGATATATCCCTTGCCGGATTTGGAATCCAGCCTTTGGTACTCCGAATAGGCAGCTATCTTTTCAAATTGGGCTTCATTTTCGAGCTTCCACCGGTCGTCGAACGTTTCTGTCTTATCGCACGAAGCAAACAGAAGCAGCAGTCCCATAATGGGAAAGGAAATGGTTCGGATTGTTTTACACATCATGATTGGGATAATTGTTTAAGGAGACATCTTAAATCGGTTTTTTCAGCAATCACTTGTTGCAGCGAGTCGATGGTTACTCTTTCCTGCACCATCGTATCGCGGTAGCGGATGGTGACGGTGTTGTCCTCCAGTGTCTGGTGATCGATGGTGGCACAGAACGGCGTGCCAATGGCATCCTGGCGGCGGTAGCGCCTGCCGATACTGTCTTTCTCGTCGTACTGGCAGGTGAAGCTGAACTTTAGTTCGTCCATGATCTCACGTGCTTTTTCGGGCAGTCCGTCTTTTTTCACCAGCGGCAGGATAGCCAGCTTCACCGGTGCCAGTTCAGGA
>Ga0265294_10005063_pt1 | contig 16164 bp, 18 predicted proteins | sample MunlanPumphouse3_FD_192504 | JGI IMG/M metagenome (GOLD analysis project Ga0265294, IMG submission 192504) | Groundwater microbial communities from a municipal landfill in Southern Ontario, Canada - Pumphouse #3 | ecosystem: Environmental > Aquatic > Deep subsurface > Groundwater | place...
TGCGAAAAGACAAAACGACTAAAGAGATTATCCCAGCAAAGTATGTAAATAGCGTAAAGTTTGAGTATAACTCTAAAGTTATTACAACTATGACTGTTTGGGAGTCACTCTCTACAAATCCAGTTTTTACTACATATATGAAGATAAATGGCGAGGGTAGATTTAGTGTCACATATAGTGATAGTACAGGTGAAGTTCACGAAAAAAGCATGAAGATTAAACCAAAAGGATAATCAATGAAGAACACAATTAAAATAGCACTATCTCTTGCTCTTGTCTGTTCACTCTCTTTTGCAAGTGAACAGTTTGCAATGAGCGATGCAGACCGTGAAATGTATGCTGAGATGCTAGAAGATAATCCAGCAGATATTATGGTAGCAAATGGTGGTGAACTTCTTGAAGAGTTCTGTGGTGGGGAAGCTGGTTTAGCTGCATTTTTCAAAATTAGTGAAGATGAGTTACCAGCTTATATAGCAGGTTTTCCACGATACTTAGAGGAGTTTAAGCAAGTTGTTGGACTCGATCAAGCACTTCAAGGACTAATGCATAAAAATGGGCATAAACCATTTGCTCTTAAGAGTTCAGATATGTTTGATATGGGTTCATACGCAAAGTCCCTTGCAAATGGAGTTAAGCTTCAAATAGATATAGATGCTAACAAACATATGAAAGAAGCATATGCTTTAGGTAAGTTGACGTTTGAGCAAAAAAGAGGCTCTAGAGGACTCTCTTGTCTATCTTGTCACTCACCACAAGTGATAGGTGGAATTTTGAGAACTCAACCATTACCAGATATAGGTTCAAAGGGTAACGCATCAGCTGCAACATGGCCAGCGTATAGAATGACAAAGTCATCTCTTAGAACTTTGCAACGCCGTTTTCAAGGATGTATGAATAATGCTTTATTAGCTGTTATTCCTTTGGGTTCGCCTGAGATGGTGGGGCTTGAAGTATATTTTACTCAAGAAGCTAAGGGAAGTGAAGTAGCTATCCCTGGGCTAAAAAGATAAGGTTTAGATAATGGATATTTCAAGAAGAGATTTTATGCACATAGCTGCTATTTTGGGGCTAGGTGCGGTTAGTGTTGGATGCTCTAAAGATGGTGTTAGAACTCCCGCACAAATATCACTAAAAGATATTTATGATTTTAAGGCAACTGGAAATTTCACTCTTTTACATATGTGTGATATTCATGCGCATCTAAAGCCACTATATTGGAGAGAACCGTCTACTTTGATATCTGCTCCAAACTTAGTTGGAACTCCTGGTTTTTTATGTGGTGAAGCTTTTGCAAAACACTACGGACTAGAGCCTAGCAGTTTAGATGCTTATTTTGATACGCACATAGATTTTGAGACTTTAGCTAAGAAGTTTGGAAAGATGGGTGGAGTGGCTCATATGAAGACTTACTTAGATCATGTAAGAGGCGAGAGAGGGGCTGAGAATGTTCTCTTTTTAGACTCTGGAGATACATGGCAAGGAACAGGTGTAGCACTAAAGAGTAGAGGAGAGGCGATAGTAAAAGCTCAAAACTACTTAGGTGTAGATGTGATGGTTGGTCACTGGGAATTTACTTATGGTAAAGAGAGAGTAAAAGAGCTTATAGGCATGCTAGATGCTAAGTTTATCTCTCAAAATATAGTAGGAAACGACCCATTTGCTGATGAGTATGAAGAGCTGATTTTTGAGCCATATACAATTGAGCAAAGAGGAGGTGCAAAGATTGGAATTATAGGACAATCTTTTCCTTTTACTTCAACCGCTAATCCAAGAGAGTTTACTGAGGGCTGGAGTTTTGGTATAAGACCAGAGACTCTTCAAGAGTATGTAAATGAGTTAAGAGATGAGCATAAGGTTGATTGTGTTGTTGTCTTGTCTCATGATGGTTTTAGTGTTGACCAAGAAGTAGCTCGCATGGTTCATGGCATCGACTTTATACTTAGCGGGCATACGCATGACCCATCGCCAAAACCTATAGTGATAGATGGTACAGTAATTGTTATTGCAGGAAGTCATGGTAAATATGTTGGTCGCCTAGATATAGATGCAAAAGATGGTAAAGTTCATGGATATGAGTATAAACTTGTTCCTATGGCTTCTAACCTAATTCCAGCAGATCCAGCTGGCGTGAAATTAGTCGAAGAACTATATGCTCCATATGCCCAAGAGATGAATGAAGTTTTAGGTAAAACTAAAAATATTTTATATAAAAGAGATACATTCTTCTCAACCTTTGATCAACTTATAAACGATGCTATTATGGATGAGATGAAGTGTGATATCTCTTTTACTCCTGGGTATAGATGGGGAACTACAGTTTTAGCAGGTGATGATATTACTATGGACAATGTCTATGAGATGTGCGGGGTTACCTATCCTGATGTTTATACTTTTGAATTAAAGGGCGAAAATATTGCAAAGCTTTTAGAAGATATAGCAGATAATGTCTTTAATGCGAACCCTCTCTATCAACAAGGTGGAGATATGAGCCGTTTGGGTGGAGTTACATATAGCATAGCTGTAGGCAACAAAGCAGGGGAGCGTATATCAAAGCTAAAAGTTGGCGGAAAAGATATAGTTTTAGATAAAACTTATATAATTTCATCTTGGGGTGGAAACTTGCAAAATGCAGGACAAAACCTACAAAAAGACAAAATCAGACCAGTATATGATGTAGTGCGTGATTATATTAAGCGTAAAAAAGTAGTGGATGTAAGCAATAAGGGAAATGTTGTCTTGCTAGACTTTGATTGCGGATGCCCTACTAAGGGTTCACGAAAATGCTAAAATTTAAAGGAAAAAGATGAAAACACTAAAAATAAGCCTAGTCGCAGCACTTGTTTGTGCTGCGGGTTTAAGTGCAGATGATGTAAAACCAAAGAGAAGCCTAAAGGGTAATATGAATGTTGTTTATAACACACTTCCAAAGAGTGTAGATAACATAGGTGCTGCATTTACTGAGGGAGTCTTCTATGGTCGCTTAAGAACCAATGCGTTTAGATGGGACTGGAAAGATGATGCCAATGGTGATAATAAAGCTTTTGGATTAGGTGGAAGTCTTATATATAAATCTGCTCCACTATATGGTATCAGTGCTACTGCTGGACTCTACTACTCAAACAGTCCAATCTCTAACTGGAGACAAGACAACGGTGATGTAGGTAGTGTCAAATCTGGTAAAGATACATTTAGTAGATACAATGCACAAAATGGTGATTGGGAGATGGCAGTTTTAGCTCAAAGCTACATACAGTACAACATCTCAAAAACAGACTTCAAATTAGGTCGTCAAATGTTTGAGTCAGCTCTTACTGCATCTAACGATACAAAGATGATTCCAAATACTTTTGAGGGTGTGAGTGTTGAGTCTAAAGATCTACCAGACACAACTCTAAAAGCTGCATACTTTACAGCTCAAAAACTCCGTGACCACACTACTTTTCACGATGTTTTAACATTTAATGATGGATCTTCAAACTGGAACAACAACGATGATTCTGGTGTGCATAAAGGTCTATCATATGCAAATCTTAAAGCAGCAGGAAAAGATGTTGATAATGAGCTTATAGTTGTAGCAGCGAGTAACAAGTCCATACCAAACCTTAAAGTAGATGCGACATATACAGCAGTTCCTGATATGCTCTCTAGTGTTATAGGAGAGTTGAACTATAGCATTCCTATAGGTGGCGTGACTATAACTCCTGGTGTTCGTTATATGAAACAGTTTGATAATGGAGCAGGAAATGTTGGTGGAGCAAGTTTAAGTGGAAAAATAAATTCCGCTAATGCTGCTGCAAATGGCTATAAAAGTGGGGACTCTCTAAAGACTTCTCTTTGGATGGCTCGTTTAGTGGCATCTGTTGGCGCTTTTAGTGGGCATGTTGGATACTCAAAAGTAGATGACAAAGCAGATATCGTAGCACCATGGCGTGGATTTCCAACTGGTGGATATACTCGTGCGATGGCACAGCTAAACTGGAAAGCAAATGCTGAGTCTATAATGTTTGAAGCGAAGTATGACTTTGGCAAGGCTGGCATGTTAGATGGATTTAGAGCTATGGCTCGTTATGCTATTCAAGACTCCGATGAGAAAAAACAAGGTATTGGTGGTGGACAAGCAGACTTAACTATCATCCATATAGATTTAAACCAACAAATCACGCCTCAACTAGATGCTAAATTTCGTTTAGGGATAGTTAATGCTGATAGTAGAACAGCTGGTACAAACAAAGACTCATACAATGAGTATCGTTTTGAAGTGAACTATCTGTTTTAAAAATATGGAGCACAAAGCTCCATATAGAAAATATTGCCAAAAGGTTGTGTGTATGAAGTCATTACTGTTAATAGCGTTAGCTTTTCATTCTCTTTTCTCCTTTGAGTATAATCTTGTGCCAAAAAAGATAAACGATCAAATCTACTGCTTTTTTGGCAAGCCACAGATAATGAATACACACAACAACGGCGATATAACCAACTCTTGCTTCGTAGATTTGGGCAAGAGTTATCTAGTAATAGACAGCGGACCTAGCTATAAGTATGCTCGAGATGCACACAAAGCGATGAAGAGCATCAAAAATCAAAAAGTCTCTTATGTTATAAACACTCATATCCATGATGACCACTGGCTTGGAAATGGATACTACAAAGAAAATGGTGCAACAATCATAGGCGCTAAAATATTTGCAAATACACCAAATGCAACTCCAATTAGGATGCAACAATTCATATCTAAAGAAGCTTTTGACAAGACCGAAGAAGTTTTTCCAACAAAGCATATAGAAGGGGTGCAAACTCTTAATCTTCAAGGCGTTGATGTAGAACTTACAAGTTATGACAAGAAGATACATACAGATAATGATATGATAGTTTTTATACCATCACAAAGTGCTGTATTTGCAGGTGATTTAGTGTTTAATGAGAGGGTGTTATCTTTGCGTGATGGAGATATCAACAATTGGATAGATGCCTTAAATGAGATAGATGCAAAGAAGAGTAAGTTTATTATAGGTGGACATGGAAATCTTTATCTTAGTGATAGCACAAAGATGACAAAGAGATATCTTGAAGCCATTAAAGAGTTTGTGTTAGAGTCTATTGATATGGGGCTAGATATTACAGATGCTCTTGCAAAGTCTCGTATGAGTGAGTTTGAGCATCTAAAACTCTATGAGGAGATGCATACTAAAAATATTGAGACAGCTTATAGAACATTGGAGTGGGGCGATGAGTAAACTAAAGTTTGCAACTCTTTGCTTAGCCCTGTTATGCTTTACTTTAGATGCACTAGAGTTTAAAAGTTATGCAGAAGCGAAGATACTTCAACAAAAGAGTAAAAAACTTATAATGCTTGAGGTTATGCGGACAAATTGCCACTACTGTAGCGATATGCAAAGAGATGTTTTTGATGATGAAAAGATGAGTGATTGGATAGAAGAGAGGTTTATTCCTGTTAAGGTAAATCTTGATAAAGACACTCCTCCACTCGGACTAAAAGTGAGTTTTACCCCAACATTCTTTTTTATAGATGTTAATGAAAATATCAAAAAGAAAATCCCTGGTGCATGGAATATTGAGGATTTTAAATCACTAACAAAGGATCTTAAATGAGAAGATATTTTACTTTAATTTTACTCTTGTGTGCGATACTCGCAGCTGAGACAAAGTTTGCCGAACCAGAGCCATCTTTTGATAACCAAAGGCGTATCGTCTTCTCTATTAAGAGTGCAGATGATGCAGAAATTCATCATGTACTAAGTAGTGCTAACAATGTTTTAAAGTTCTATGGGCCAGATAATGTTCAGATGAGAATAGTAGCTTATTATCACGGTATTAAGGCCCTTCAAAGCGTTAATAAAGAGATAGCTCTAAGAGTGAGAGCTTTGATGCTTCTTGATGTTGAGTTTGTAGCTTGTGGAAATACGATGACTACAAAAAACATAAAGAAGAGTGAGCTTATAGATGGTAGTGAGATTGTTACTGCTGGGATAGTTGAGATGATAGAGAGAGTTAAAGATGGTTGGGTAAATATAGTCCCTTAAAGTTTAGATATAAAGGAAAAACATGAAAAAAATAGCTTTACTAGTACTCTTTAGTTTTAGCATGCTCTTTGGAGCTGGAGATTTGCATCTTTTTGAGATGCAAAACAAAGATGGCGCAATAACTCCAACAAAGATTGAAGAAGCGTTTAAAAAGGGTGGTTTTAAGATAGCGGTAAATAGTGAGATGAATGTTCCGTATAAAAAACAGTTTAAAAAGACAAAGTTTAAAACCTTTAATCTTTTAACTATATATCATAAAACTTTATCAGCTGATTTGGTTAAAAAATATCCAGAAGCTGGAGTTCTAACTCCTTTTGGTGTTGGCATCTATCAGGCTAAGGATGAAGATGTGTTGCATCTATCTTTACTAACTTCAGATGCACAAGCAAAAATCTTAGGAGTTGATGATGAGCTACTTAAGAAGTTAGAGCAAGAGGCTCTAAAAGCAATAACAACAACTTTTAAAGATGCTAAACACTCTATAAGTGAAGATAGCCTCAAAGAGAGCAGGGGTCTTGTTGCTAAGTTTGAGTATGAGCTAAATGGAGAAGACTTCGATGAGGCAAGAGAGACCTTAGAGATGGGACTTGAAAATGGTTTTGCTCCCTTTGGTTTTGTTATGCCAAACTATATGGATTACAATGATGAGATTAAGAGTGTGTCAAATGGCGAGACTCCGTTTGACTTCTATGTCTCATACTCTATTTGTAAACTAAAGGTAATATATACAGTATCTTTAACACGCCCAGAAGCGAGTGCATTTGCTCCTTGTACTTTGATGCTGTATAAGAAAAAAGATGAAGATAAGATAGTTTTAGGATTTCCAGCTGTTTACAACTGGATGAGTAGTGCAAGAGTAGAAGATAAAGATTCAAAAAAAGTCCTGCTTGAAGCACAAAAAGATTTTGAATCAATCTTAAAAGAGATAACAGAATAGAGGTAAAAAGATGAAAAAAATAATTTTAGCATTGATGCTAATAGTCGGTTTAAGTAGTGCTGAGAACATAACTCCAAAGCTAGTTATTGACCTTACTGCTGGAAATATAGAGACTTTTGAAAAAAGAGTACTTAAGGCTATAGTTGTAAATAAAAATCACTATGAGAGTAAACTTCAAGAGTTGGAAGTTGCAGTAGTAGTGCACGGTAGTGCATATAGATTTTTTGTAAATGATCCAAGCAAGACAAAGTATAAAGATGATAAAGAACTCTTAAGTAAGTACAAAGAGTTTCATACTAGGCTAAAATCTCTTGCGAGTACTTATAATGTTGAGTTCTTTGCTTGTAAAGTAGGAATGACTAAAAACGGACTTGAAGATAAAGATATGCTTAGCTTTGTAGAGATAGTTCCAACTTCTACTATAGCGTTAATAGATAAGCAAAATAGAGGTTACGCTTTTCTTCTAGTTGAAGATAAATAAGCAAGTAAAAGATAATAGATAAGAAATCTTTATTGGATATAATTATCCAAAAAATAGGTGTGACTAAATGAAAAAACTTCTTATTTTACTTTTAACTCTAAGCATCTCTCTCTTTGGTGCTTCAAAGTTTTTGATGCCAGATGAGGCTTTTAAAGCAAAGGCCACTATAAATGCTTCAATGCAAATCGAGGCTTCTGTTGAGATAGCAAAAGATATCTATCTCTATGTAGATCAGTTAAAGCTTGAGGTAAAAGAAGGCAGTGGCATCTCAATAGCAGAGATAAAAAAACCAGAGAGTGTAGAACACCATGAAGAGATGGTTTACCTAGAGTCTCCCATATTTTTAATTACTTTGCAAAAAGATAGTGATGCTAGTGAGATGCAAAAGATAGAGTTTGTACTCTCATATCAAGGTTGTTCTGAACAAGGGCTTTGCTATGAACCGCTAAGTGAGACTTACAACTTTACAGTAGATACAAGTAAGCTTGAAGTAGCATCTGAAGTGGCATCTATAATTAAAGGTGATGTTGAGATTAGAGATGGGCAAAAAAGTTCTGAAGTAGCATCTGCACAAGAGAGCGTCTCAGAAACAGATGCCATAGCAAACACTATAAAGTCTGGAAATATCACACTTGTACTTCTGACATTTTTAGGTTTTGGGCTTCTTTTAGCCCTTACTCCTTGTGTCTTTCCTATGATTCCTATCATCTCTGGGGTTATTATCTCACAAGGCGAGGGTATTACAACTAAAAAAGCTTTTGGATTATCAGTTGTATATGTCCTTGCTATGGCAGTTGCATATACTATAGCTGGTGTTTTGGCAGGACTCTTTGGTGCAAACCTTCAAGCCGCACTTCAAACGCCGTGGGTAATTTACTCTTTTGCTGGTGTTTTTGTAGCCTTAGCATTTAGCATGTTTGGCTTTTATGAGTTAAAACTTCCTGATTCTCTTGTTACAAAAGTGAGCAAAAACAGTAACAGAGGCGGCTACATTGGCGTGGCTATTATGGGCTTTTTATCAGCTCTTATAGTTGGTCCTTGTGTGGCAGCTCCACTTGCTGGGGCACTTGTTTATATAGGTCAAACAGGAGATGCTGTTCTTGGTGGTATGGCTCTGTTTTTTATGAGTATCGGTATGGGGATTCCACTAATCGCAGTTGGAGTTAGTGCTGGACGCTTTATGCCAAAACCTGGAGCGTGGATGACTATGGTCTCAGCTATCTTCGGTGTTATGATGCTCTTTGTTGCAGTTTGGATGTTAGAGCGCGTAGTAGATGAGTATATAACTATGCTTCTTTATGCATCTCTTGGGATTGGTTTTGCCATTTACTTGGGAGCGTTTGAGAGAGAGTCTCACATCTTTAAGCGAAGTGTCGCTCTTATATCTTTTATCTACTTTGCGGCTCTACTTATTGGAGCACTTGGCGGATCAACAAGTATGACTAAACCACTTTCATTTTTGCAAGGTAGTACAAATGGCAAGGTAGAAGTTCAGACTAAAGAGTTAGACTACACTATAGTAAAGTCTATATCTGAACTAGATGAGCTTTTAGCAAAGCACGAAGGCAAAAAAATTATGCTTGATTTTTATGCTTCATGGTGTGTATCTTGTAAAGAGTTAGAAAATGTAACATTTGCAGATGCAAGAGTTAAGTCGAAACTTAGCGAGTTTGTCTTTATAAAAGCAGATGTTACGGAAAATTCACAAGAACAAAAAGCTTTGAGTAAGAAGTATGGGGTTTTTGGACCGCCAGCTCTTATATTTTTCGATGCTTCGTCAAATGTTATAAGCTCTAAAACTATTATCGGTTTTGTTGGACCAGATGAGTTTTTAGCCCACTTAAATCAACTCTAATCTTCAAGCTTCTCAACGAGAGGCTTGGAGTCTTCTAAAAGTAGAGTTGGCTCTATAAAGGGTGCAACTTGAGCTAAAAAGTTAAGCATGCTCATGATGGGTGAGCCATAGAAAAACTTTACCTTGTTGTTGTAGTGCCAAAGTCTATCTGCATATTGGTAGATTAAAAAAGAGTTATCACCTATATTGTCTCTATTTTTATCAAAACCTGCATATCTATCCCAGTAGTTATACTCCACTTCGTTTAGCATAGTTTTATATCCAGCTGTACCTTTTACGATATCATCTATATTTCCCTCAAAAATGTTGTTAGCAATTTTGTTTTGTCTGATGGTCATATGAAAACCCATAGCTTCTTTGTTATAAGAGATGTCATTGTTTGTGATAAACCTCTTTATCTCTTGCTCATTTGGATTTGAATCTATATAGATAGCTTTAGCGTTGTATCTAAGGGTATTAGAGTCAAAAACAGTTGAGCCACCTTGAAGTATAACCCCAATGCCAGCAGCACCATTTGAGCTTAGTATGGAGTTGTTTATGATTTTAGAATCCTCACTCATCATCATCATTAAAGATACGGAGTTATAACGAAAGCTATTTTTTTCTATAAGATTATGATTACTATGGGCTACATTTAGTGCAAATCTTGAGTTTGTAATATTATTATTTGTAAAAATATTGTTATGGGATTGGTTTATAGTAATATCTCTAGTTTTTGTGATGGTATTATGAGAGATAAGATTGTTGTGAGAGTGCCATATTTTTAGTGCATCTCCTCTTAGTCCTATATCATAATCTTTTGAGCTTATAAAATTTTCTTTGATTGTAGAATCCTGCATCATATAGATGTTAAGTCCATATAAAGAGTCTAAAATTTTGCAGTTTATGATGTTGATATTTTTAGCTTTTTCTATCTTGATGCCACTATCAAGCGAGTACATAAGAGGGCCACTATTTTGTATGGTGAGATTATTAAGAGTTACATTTGAACTCTTGATATCTACAACATTTCCGACACCACCTCCATCTATGACAACGTCAGCTTCAACGCCGATTATATTTAGAGGTTTGTTAATCGTAATATTACCACTATAAACGCCACTATAGAGCTTTAGTGTTGAGCCTGATGGAGCTTTATCTATAGCCTCTTGAAGCACATTTGCATTAAGAGCATAGATGAAAAGTAAAAGGAGTAAAATTTTTTTCATCTATTTTTAAAACTCCTAGTAGAACTTGTGGATCTCTTCCATAATATTGGCAAACTCAACATCATCACCTTTTTCTTTTAGAAACTTTACAAGATACTCCTCAGACGCAGCAACACCTTGAGTTTTTTCTATCTTTAATAGCTCTGCATAAAGAGCAGCTATAGTCTCTATAACATATTTTGAGATTGCTTTTCTTGAAGCGTGATAGCCTATGATTTCACCAGTATCTGTGTTTTTTCTTATCTCAAATTCTGTAAAAATCCAGTAGTATCTTCCATCTTTTGCGAGGTTTTTAACTATTGCGTTGATATTTTTACCCTTAGATATTGTCTCCCATAGAAGTTTGAAAACCACTTTGGGCATATCAGGGTGGCGAACGATATTGTGAGGTGCACCTATAAGTTCATCTTCTGTATAACCAGAAACCTCTCTAAAGTACTCATTACAGTATGTTATATTTCCTTTTGCATCTGTCTCACTAACTATATATCTCTTTGGATCGAGTTCTATCGCTTCATCTCTTGGAGCTTGTTTAGTCATTTTATATCCTTCCATTTAAAAGTTTTATAAGAGCTTCTGGAATCTCTTTAAAATTTAAAATTCTCTTCCCATTATGCTCTTTGCTATAACTTTGTGCTGAGTCGTATGTTGCAAAAGCTGGTAAATCATCTCCAGCAGGTGAGACCATATTTGAGCCATAGACAAAAAAAGCGCCTCTAGCATTGATTGGTTTGAGTGTTGTAAAGTCAGTGACTATGATATCTTTTATATCATCTTCACTCTTTACACCCACATCAAACCATTTACCAGGATGAAAATAAAACTGCATCATCGCTTTAGGGCTTACAAAAAATACTTTTTTACCATTTGTCAGTTCTATCTTAGCCACCCAATTAGGGCCTTCATGAACTTTCATCCCTTTTACTAATCCCTCAGTATCTTTTGTATAGTCCATCTCATAAGAGAATAATACGCTTGATGCTAATACTACTGCTAGAAATATTTTAACCACTATAACCTCCTATTATTAAACTAAATCTTTTTTCTCAAATATCTTATAACCCAAAAATGCAAATAACAACCCTATAAAAAGAGGATAAGCAATGGATAGTAAAACAAAAACACTTTGACTCATAGAGTCAAGTATATAAAACGCAACAGGTCCCATAACAGTAAGTTCAGGATCAAAAAGCGAGATAGCAGCCACACGGAAAATCTCCATAGGATTTATCATAGCAATAAATATAATAAGCTCTTCATTAAATCTATTTTGCATCATAAGCGAGATAAGTGCGATATCTATAAAAGCTAGTAGAAATATCCAGATAAAAAATGCAATTCCAAGTGCTACTTCGCTAGATTTTACAAATGAAGATATGAAAAATGCTATACCTAAAAATGCGCTACTCATGGCAAAAAGAAGGCCTGTGTATAAAAAGAAGATGCTCCAAGGAATATCCGCACCCTTAAATGCTCCATATATAATTGCAATAACCATAGCAAACAAAACAGGTAGATATACAGTAATAAAACGACCAATAATCTTACCCCAATAATACTGTTTTAGTGAAATAGGAAAAGAGAGCATATACTCCAATATGTGGTTATCTCTATCTCCTGAGATAGACCTAACTGTAGTTATGAGGATAAAGATAGGTAAAATAACTATAGTTATCTGTATATACATAAGAAGGAGTCTGCTAAGACCACTAAAACCCATAACTTGTGACTCTGTAACTCCTGCTATAAAAAACAGAGCAATCAACCCTCCAAAAACAAGAGAGTAAACTACAAACCATTTAGCTCTAAGGGACTCTTTTAGGTCCAAATATGCGATTAAGTATAAATTTTTCATTAGTATCCTAGTATCTGTTTTCTAATTTTGGGATTTGCCATATGCTCACCTCTTAACATTTTGATGCTAACTTCATCAAAGTCTATTGTCTCTTCTACACTATTTTCAAAGGCAACAAAACCGTAAGACATGGGAGTTTTTTCTCCTATCTTGTAGTGTGCATCTGTTGCATTTATATAGCGAGTTGAATCTTTTGTAAAAACCTTTGCATCTTTTGCATCTAGTTTATTATCATTGCTCCACAAGACAAGACAACCTATATCATCAAAATAGTATATGGTATCATTTTTTACAAGTGATGCGCTATGTGTATTACTCTTATCTACTTCCATATGACACTTTGGGCATACTCTACTTTTACTTTTTGGCTCTTTTGCACCTGAACTTTGAGTAGAGTTACAAGCGCTAAAAAAGCTAAGAGCAATAATAAGGATAAGATTAAAACTTTTCATCCGAAACCACTTTTCCAAGATCCATATAGATCTGACGATTAACAAGGTCTTGTACCTCTTCTAATCTATGTGTTACAAAAAGAAGGACTTTCTCATCTTCATTTTGTTTTAATAGTCTATAAAAGTCATCCCTAGCTTTAGGGTCTAAGTTTGCAGTAGGCTCATCATAGATGATAATATCACTCTTTTTTGCCAAAGATATAGCAATAAGCAACTTCTGCTTCATTCCACCACTAAGCTTAAAAAAGGACTTTTTCATATTTAGAGCCACATCAAGCTTCATCTCGTTTGCATAGTGTATGATTTTATCTTTTTCTACATCTGCACTTATGCATATATACTGTATAAGCTCTTCAATATTTAGTTTAATAGGAGGAGGGAGTTGAGGAACAAAACTTATCTCCTTTAAAACTTCAACTCTCTGTTTTATAGGATCAAGTCCGTTTATAGAGACACTTCCAGCATCAGCGTGGTAGTATCCTAAAATAGAGCGTATAAGCGTAGTCTTGCCAGCTCCATTTGCACCCATAAGTGCAATGGACTCATTTTTGTTAAATTCGCAACTCACATTATCTAAAGAGATGTGAGAGCCAAATTTTTTTGTTAGGTTTTCTATTTTTATCATGATTTACACCAAATTCTTTAGTCTAAAGTCAAACTTTAAAGCGTCTGCATGACATACATCGATGCATCTACCACAAAGCGTACAATCTGCACCAGTTATATACTCTCTTGTGATACCTTTTTCTTCTCTTTGCTTATCATATTTTGCTTTTGTAATCTCTAAGACTTGATTTTCAAAGCAAACATCACTACAAACCATACAGTGGTCACAGTTGTCATTCCACTCAACTCTTAAAGCAGAAATTTTACCTATGTAACCATAAGTAGTACCTATTGGGCAGATGTAAGTACACCAAGCACGGCGTGAGTAAAAAACTTCTATAGCAAAAACAACCACTACCCAGAAAAATGCTAGTGACCAACCATAAACTATCATCCTACTTAAGATGCCAACTACATTAAATGTCTCAAAAACAAGGTATCCGCTTGTAAAAGATAGAATTAAAAACATAGCCCAAAAGACATGTCTAACTCTATGATCAAACTTTCTCTCTTTAATGATTTTCTTGCTAACTAGCGTGTTATGCAACTTCTCACCAATCTCGCTAATTATGCCATAAGGACATACCCAAGCGCAGTAACTTCTTCCACCTAAGAGTAGATAGACTAGAACAATAGTTGTAATACCAATGATCACATTTATAGGTAACTCATGTGTAGCTAAAAAGAGCTGCATAGTAGTAAAAAGGTCTATCATATGAAAGCCCAAAAATCTTGAGCCATTTAGCGTACCCTCAAGCATCTGCAAGTCAATAAAAAATGACAAGAAGAAAAGGAGATGCACAGCAATAACAACTACCCATCTCTTCATTCTATAACTAAAAATTCTTTTCCCATCTCTTGTTGTATCAAAAAATGTAGAGAAAAAACTTGATTTTTTGATGGTTTCTCTGTTGTTATATTTATCCATTTAAATACTCCATTTCATACTAGATATTTTTAGTTTTGCTCTTCTTTTGCTCTTGCTGGAAACTCTCCGATCTCTTTTGCAAATCTTTTTAAATCTTCATCTTCAAGGTGCATTAACAGACCTTTCATAACCATATTCTCTTTTCTACCAGCTTTAAAGTCAACTAAACTTGTGTAAATCTCTTCTTCGCTCTGTCCAAAAAGAGCTGGTCCCATCATAGGTTTACCATTTTGAAAACCAGAACCATTTACACCGTGACAAGATGCACACTTACTTTTGTACTCATTGCTAACTTTAAATGCTCCAGCATTTCCAGCTTTGTCTCTTAGTGCTTTTAGCTCTTCATCTTCTTTTTCTCTATCAGATTTTTCTTCAACTTGTGCTATTGCTGCAACTTTTTGGTTGCTACCGTCGCCAAAATCTTCAATTACCTTTGCTTGATGTCCGCCATGAAAAACTGCATCATCCATTGCAACAAAAACCATTAAACCTACTATAAAAAGTGTTAAAACACCTACTACTATATTTTTCACTATTTGTTCCTCATTTTTGTAATCTCTTTGTTAAACTCAAATATCTCTTGAGCTAATTTCTTAATATCTTCATCACTCATCATCTTAACAAGGTCATTCATTAGTGGATTTGACTTTTTCCCAGTTTTAAAAGCTGAAATTTTGTCGTAAATATAATCACTATCTTTTCCTAAAAGTGATGGACCAATGATTCCATTTGCATAGTTATCATGACAAGCTGAACACTTTACTATAAACTCTTTAGAGAGTTTTTTTACCATCATAGATATCTCTACTTTTTCATACGGGCTTCTTACATGCATGTTTGCTTCTAAATTAGTTCTTGGTTTTCTTCTAACTGAAGCATCTTCATTTGCAGGCGTCGAGTTTGGATCATATTCACTATTAATGTTATAGTCGTAGTAAAAAGATTTACTTTGAGACTCATCATTATCTTTTTGTGCAACTTTCTCTGCAAGAGCATCTGTGTTTTGAACAACTTCTATCTTAGGTGCTTCGCTTGAAACTGCCTGTTTTTTAACCTCTTTTTTTTCTGAACTATCACTACAAGCACTAAATGCTAACGCAAGTACTAAAGCAGATGCAAAAATTTTAATCCTAGATATCCTCATAACTCTCTCCTATTTTTTACTAGCGTAATACTCTTCATAAGTAACTCGCGGCTTAATCACAATAGATGGAATTGACGTAGGACAGACTTCTTGACAAGCCCCACAACCAATACAACCATCATAAATCTCAGGACGATTTCCACCACCTGCATCTGGTACCATAGCAATGGCACTTAGAGGGTGTGGAATTGGGCACATATCTGCACAAAGTGTACACTGTTTACCCTCAAACTGCGAAAACTTTTCTAAAAGCTCAACTTCAAGATCATGTAAATTTGTAACTGAGTTATTAAACTTACTCATTCTATCAGCATATCCAGCAGGAACAGGAATGTTTTTCATAGCTAGACAGGTGTCTGGATGCTCTAATACTGCTATACCCATATGTATATCTTCTGGTTTTTCACAGCTATGATCTAGTGCTCCAGTAGGGCAGGCTAAAACACAAGGAACAGCACTACAAGCCCAACAACCTCTCTCGTTTGCATCTATGTAAGGTGTCCCAACTCCATGGCCATGTGCCATATCTGTTAGTTTTATGGAGTGATATGGACAGACTTGAAGACACTGCCCACATTTGATGCATAGAGCTAAAAATTTCTTCTCATCTACAGCTCCGGGAGGTCTTAGTCTATTTTCTGCTCTTAGAGTGTATGG
>Ga0265294_10005065_pt1 | contig 16160 bp, 13 predicted proteins | sample MunlanPumphouse3_FD_192504 | JGI IMG/M metagenome (GOLD analysis project Ga0265294, IMG submission 192504) | Groundwater microbial communities from a municipal landfill in Southern Ontario, Canada - Pumphouse #3 | ecosystem: Environmental > Aquatic > Deep subsurface > Groundwater | place...
ATAATTTATGCTTTTTTAGCAGATGTCTCGGTGGCTAGAATGTTTTTTGCCGGTTATCTTCCCGGCTTGTTGATGTGTGTTTTTTTAATGATCACTATCAGTATAATTGCAAACAAAAGAGGCTATGAGGCAACAAGAGAAAAAAGAGCAACTATAGGCGAGATTGGCAAGCAACTAAAAAAATCAATACCTTCTTTGTTTCTCCCTTTTGGAATAATCTTGGGACTAAGATTCGGTCTTTTTACTGCGACTGAAGCAGGTGCCATGTCTGTTTTATATGCAGTAATCATAGGTTTCTTTGTACATAAAGAGTTAAAGATCAGTCATTTTTCGGAGATATTAAAAGATTCTGTAAAAGCGACAGGTTCTGTCTTATTTATTATTATTGGCGCAGCTGCACTCTCATACTATCTGAGTTGGGAGAGGATTCCTCAACAAGTTACAGAATTAGTTGCTAGGATTACTACTTCGCCCATGATGTTTTTGTTTATTGTAAACATATTTCTGCTTATTCTTGGTATGTTCCTAGATTCAGGAGCTTCCATGATCATTCTTGTTCCTCTTCTAGTACCAACTGTGATGGCATTAGGAATAGATCCAATTCATTTTGGTATTATGTATATTGTGAATATAAATATAGGGACTCAAACTCCTCCTTTCGGTAATCTAGTGTTTTTGACCAGTAGTATACTTAAATTATCACCTACAAAAGTGTTTAAAGAGGTTATCCCGCTTACTATTGGACACCTTCTAGTATTGGCTATAGTTACATATTTACCCCAAATAGTTTTATTTTTCCCGAATCTATTACTAGGAGTGTGATAAATGAATCTGTCACAACGATTTAAAATACAACTTCATCACGATTTTTGGGAACGGAAAGTTCAAAACCAACCACTTATTTCCACTAGTCTTTCTGGTTGGTTTATTAAGAATCAATTTAGTTGTTTGGATAGATTACTTATTAAAGGTCAAGAAATTCTTCCTGAAATGATTAGACCTGAAGATTTTATTGCAGATTATGAGCGGCAGTATCGTGAGTCTCTGCTTATTCCCCAAAATACATTTTGGTCAGGTTGTCCCTTTACAGGAATTCCTTGGATGGAAGCTTTTATGGGTTGTAAAGTGTATGCAATGGAGGAAAGTTTTATATCGCAACCTAGTAATCCTTCGCTTGAAGAGTTAGTGGAGTTTAAACTTGATCCTGAAAACCCCTGGTATAAACTATATTGGGTGTTTATGGGTAAATTGGTTGAACTTTCTGCTGGTAGATTCCCAATTAATAAATCTTTACTGAGAGGACCAACTGATGTACTTGGGGCCTTAATTGGCCAGACAGAAATGATTTATGCCTTGTATGATAATCCTGATAAAATTAAAAAAGTTATCAGTAGCATAACTAGCGTTTTTAAAACAATAATGGCCGAACAGTATAAGAGAATTCCTTCCTTCTTAGGAGGATATTCTATGACAATTTTTAATATATGGGCCCCAGGAAAAGTTACTTTGTATCAAGATGATGCTGCCGCTATTCTCTCCCCAGTCCTCTACAGTGATTTTTTTGCTAAAGCAGGAGAGGATATCTGTGATGGATATGATTATACGGCGATTCATGTGCACCCCACTGCATTTCATACTATTGATGATTTGTTAGGGAATGAGAAACTCAAAGTAATAGAAATAAATAAAGATGAGGGAGGTCCTTCTGTTGAGGAGATGCTTCCGATTTTAAAGAAAGTAAATAACAAAAAAAACCTTATACTTTGGGGCGAATTCTCAAAGAAAGATTTGGTACTCCTCAAGAGAGAACTCAATCCTGTAGGTGTTGCTTATTCCTTACTAGTGAAGAGTAAAGAAGAAGCTGAAGAATTATATAATGTCTTATGTTCGTAATATGAAGGAGAATATCTCATGATAACCAAAGAAATATTAACTCCCACATCAAGGGTGAATATGGGTTATGCTACAGTCGATATAACACCACCTGTTGGCATTTATAATAGGATGTGGGGAGCTGCAAAATATGATACAGCAATAGGTATTCACATGCCTTTAAGGGCTGATGCCATATATCTTAGTGATTTGAAAAATGCTAAAAACAGTTTTTTAAGAATTCAACTTGATCTTGTGTATCTCGATGATGGGATCCGAGAAAATCTTATACAAGTTGTTGCTGAAAAATTGAAGATTGGTAAAAAACAAATCCTCGTAACTTCTTCACATACACATGCAGCAGGTATGTGGTGTCCTGACCGTTTTAATCTTCCTGGTGGAGATATCTTAAAAGATTATCTTTCAGGAATTACCGACTTGATACTTCCAGCCTGTGAAAAAGCGTTTGCGAATATCCGCCCTGTAGAAATAAATTATTCTCAAGGCTGGTGTGATATGGTTGCTGATCGAGATTCTTGGGACGAAAATTTTGGTGGGCGAGTTTGTGGATTTAATCCAGGAGTTGTTTCAGACAAAACTGTTTCAGTTGGTAGAGTTACTACTGATGGAAAATTATATGCTATCTTTGTCAATTACGCTTGTCATGCGACTACATTAGCTTTTGAGAACCGTTTGATAAGTCCGGATTATATAGGTCCTATGCGAAAGACTGTTGAAGAAATTACCAATGTTCCCTGTATTTTCTTTCAGGGAGCTAGTGGAAATCTTGGCCCAAAATATGGTTTTGTCGGTGGTACAAAAATAGCTGAAAAAAATGGTCGCTGGTTGGGATATTCTGCATTAAGTGCATTAGAGGGTATTGCTCCTCCAGGAGAAGATTATATCTATAGGGGGCCCGTTATATCTGGGGCAACTTTAGGAGTATGGGATTTTGCACCGATGAAGGATGAACACATTAAAAAATCCATGATATTTGAGGGAGGTATGTATGAGGTAGGATTGCCTCGCCGTGCTATTGGTACCGAAGCAGAACTAAAGGCTGAGTGCCTAGACTGGGAAGAGAAGAGTAAGCAAGCTGAAGAAGCAGGACAGTCAAAAGATGCCATTGATTATAGAGCACGAGCGGAGAGAGCTCGGCGCTGGGTGACAACTGTAAAAATGTTACCCGAAAAAGGAAATATTCCGTACTATTATTCCGTCTATCGGTTAGGTGATGCCTTCTGGATAACGGTGAATGGGGAGCCTTACAGTAAATTGCAGACTGAGATACGCAAGCTATTTCCGGATTATTCCTTTTTTATTTCCGGGCTAGAAGGGCAGACTTTTATTAATTATCTGCTTGAAGAAGAGTCCTATGGTAAAGGTTTATATCAAGAAGAACCAGCGGTATTAGCTAAAGGATGTTTAGAAATCGTTATTGAAAAAATATCAGAAAAAATAAATGAATTGATTATGAGGTAAGCAGTACCATTTCATAAACAACGAGTATTACTAGTGCAATAAAGGTGGAAAATAATAAAATGAAACTTAGCTGTTTACCAATATCAATTTTTAATGGGATCTGTGCTGGAGAAATAAAACTTCATGAATGGTCTAAATTTGCTGCAGAAATCAGGTTGGATGCATTTGATATTAGCATTTTGTTTATCCGCGATAGAACTCCGACCGGGTTGAAGAACGCACGAAAAGAATTAGAATCTGGAGGAATTCCTCTGGGGATGGTTGCAACATATCCAGATTTCTCAACCCCTGATGATGTATTTCGATCAAAAGAACTCCATAGAAGTTTGGGCGATATTGCCACGGCAGCTGATTTAGGCGCCTCGTATGTTCGCATTACTGCTGGTCAATATTATCCCGGGCAGGATTCTGTAAAAAGCTTAGAAGAAATAATCAGATGCCTGTATATCTGCGCAGAAGCTGCCCAAAAATATAGTATTAAATTGCTCTGGGAGAACCATTCAAAACCGGGCGCATGGGAAAATGTTGATTTTAACTATGATGTTGAGCGTCTTGAAATGATGCACCGTGAACTTGAAGGTGGTCCTATTCAAATGAATTATGATATTGCAAATGCATGCTTATTGGGATTTGGGGTGGAGTTATTTGAAAAATATTATAATCAGATTGCAACGATCCATGTTAATGACGTTAAATCTATATCTCCTATTCAATTCTGTGGGATAGGAAACGGTATAGCCAAAGTTAAAGAAACGCTAGAACTTGCCAAGAAGCGAGGGTTTAACGGTATGGTAAGTGTGGAAGAAGCATCCTTTGAAGGATGGGCTGGAATATCTAGGTATGTAGCTATAACTAGATCTTATATTGAAAAATAAAAATTGAATATTATTAGGTATAATATTCGTCAAAATCTAGAGGTGATTTATGATAAATAAATATCTGAAATGGTTAAGTAGTGAAAGTAATTCTATTTACTGGCATGATTCAGCGATCAGAAGTGAACAAGTAGATGCATTTAATAATGGGGCCGTAGGTATGACTACAAATCCATTTTTAATCAATGCTACATTAAGAAATGATCCAGAATTCTGGAAAGAAAGACTCCAAGAAATCCCAAAAGGTTTAAGCAAAGATGAAAAGGTTCTTGCACTCGTTAAATGTGTTACAGGATTCTATTCAGACCAGTTGATGCCGATTTATAACAAAAACATTCATGGTAAGGGATATGTTTGCGCACAGACAAACCCGAATAAAACCGGAGACTTCCAATATATGGTTGATCAGGCAGAGATATATTCTAAATGGGCACCCAATATAGTTGTAAAGTTACCTGGAACTAGAGCCGGCCTTAAAGCTTGTGAAGTATGCGCTGCAAAGGGGATAAATGTAGCAATTACCGTTAGTTTCTCTGTCCCGCAAGTATTAGCTGCTGGTAAAGCCTTTCAGAAAGGTGCGGACGAGGCCAAAGAAAAAGGTATAAAACCTGGGCTTGGGATTGCGGTATTGATGGTTGGTCGACTAGATGATTATCTTAGAGATGTTGCTCATGATACACAAAGTATTGTAACTGAATATGATATTAATCATGCGGGCACAGCTTGCATAAAGCGTGCTTATGATATTTTTCAAGAACGTGGCTATGAAGCTTTCCTAATGCCAGCAGGTTGCCGTACTGCAGATCATATTATCGACTTAGCCGGCGCAAAGATGATTATGTCTATCTCCACAAAAATTGCAAAGATGATTAACGATAAAAAACCAGATACAGTAGAGAGAATCGACAAACAGGTAGCTACTGATTCGGTTGAGAGACTTCTCACAATGGCAGAATTTAGAAAAGCTTATGAACCAAATGGGTTGTTGCTTGATGAACTGATCACATTTGGTGCAACGAACCGCACTACAACTCAGTTTATTGAGTCTGGATGGAATCCATTAACTGAATTTAATTATTAATAGACTTATAGATACATTCACAAGGAGAGAATAGCATGTATAAAATTGGATTTATCGGAATAGGAATCATGGGAAAACCTATGAGCAAGAATTTGCTAAAAGCTGGTTACAAGGTGACTGCTTATGATTTGAATCAAGAAGCTTTGGAAGATGTAGTTAAATCAGGAGCCTCTAGAGGTGAAAATAGCATGCAGGTTGCTTCGGTGAGTGATGTTGTTATTACAATTCTACCAAACTCTCCTCATGTTAAAGAAGCCGTACTCGGTAAAAATGGGGTCCTAGAAGGAGCAAAACCTGGAACCATGATAGTAGATATGAGTTCTATTGATCCGATGGCTTCAAAAGAAATACATGCTGAAGTTATAAAGAAAGGCTGTTTCATGATTGATGCGCCAGTCTCTGGAGGCGAACCTAAAGCTATTGATGGTACACTTTCAATTATGTGTGGCGGTAAAAAAGAGATTTTTGAAAAAGTAAAAGATATTCTGAACGTTATGGGAAGCGCTGTAACTCTGTGTGGAGATATTGGTGCAGGAAATACTACAAAATTAGCCAACCAGATAATTGTAGCAATAAATATTGCTGCGGTAAGTGAAGCGCTTATTCTTGGGCAAAAAGCAGGCGTTTCTCCTGCAGCAATTTTCGAGGCGATCAGAGGAGGCTTGGCAGGCAGTACTGTTATGGACGCAAAGGTTCCTAAGATGTTGAAAGGAGATTTTGATCCTGGCTTTCGTATTGCATTGCATATTAAAGATTTAAATAATGTGATCGATGCGGGGCATAAAGTCGGCGCACCATTACCTTTAACCAGTAGTGTAATGGAAATGATGCAATGGCTACGTGCAAATAATAAAGATATGCTGGATCATAGTGCTATAGTTCAGTATTATGAATTCCTTTCTAATGCAGATGTAAGGGCATAACATTGTAGAAAAACTCTCACGGGCAACCCAGTTTAATTGGGTACCCGTGGGAGGCACTTTTAACATGTCTTGATAATTAGAGAAGTAAGAAGAAAGCAACTCGTTTTGTCGCTATCGTTCGTAATTAGTGTGTTCTGCGAACAGATACAAGATAATAGATAAGCTCTTTTAATAATTCGCGATCAGAGGGGACGTTTAATGGGTCTAGGCCAAAATTTGATTTGAGCTTGTTCAACCTAAATGAAATTGTATTTCTATGAATGTGAAGATCTTTGCTAGTTTTAGCTAAATTATAATTATTCTTTTCGAGACCTTGTATTGTTTCAATTAAAAGAAGACGTTCATCGCCTTGGAATACAGAACTTATAGATGAGAAAATATTATTATATACATCGATGGTAACAGAATACCTCAAGTATTCTTGAATATGATCTAAGAAGAAAAGTATTTTCTTATCATAATCAACACCTTTGTTGACCGAGAGGAATTGAGCATGTAGGAATGAGCTTTTAAGGTAATCTACATTGTTTTGTAAGCTACCTACAAAATAACGTAAATCATTCTCTCCTAATTCCATTGGTATTTTTGATTCAATATCTTTAAAGTAATCACCTATTTGTTCTTTATAATTTTCAAGTCCACCGAAGTCTGTTGCATCTATTGGCTTCATAAAGAATATCTCTCCATTTTCTCCCTCGATAGATACCCCTTTCTTAAAATCTGCATTTCCAGTATTCAATACACGTTTAACTAGTTTGGAGTCAAACCGATTTGAACAACGTATAATGATCATGATATGGAGTTTGTCTTTATTCAAGGTAGCCTCATTGAATAAGCGGTTCGCTTCCTCCGATTTATACCGATCTTCATACAAAATATAGTATAAAAACTTCTCGGCAGCTGAAAACTTTTGCACACGGTTTTGCATTTTTAATTCATAATCTAACATGGTTTCAATTGAAGATTTTATGAAATATGCAAAAACTTGTACTTCCTCTGGATTTCCCGAAACACAAATAACTCCAATATGGCGATCATTGTAATCAATGAACATATTTATTCCAGGTTTTGTCCCTGCGAAATTATCTTTTTCAGTGACCACTCCAGAAGTAAATCTACCTGTTAGCAACCCATGTGCTACTTCATGAAAATCTCCCACTCGAGAGACATCCTTACTAGCGATGATAATCCCTCTGTGATTCATGATATTGACATTAAATGGTAGGGTTTTAACTGTTTTCTGGATAAATCGTTGGGCGAATTCTGGTGTTAACATATTTCCTCCCTTTTCAGATACTCTATCGATATGATGGATAGCGATCTATTACTATTTCCCATTTTTATGTAGCTTTATTATCTTCATCTATATTTTAGCTAAAACTATATAATTTGCTTATTTTTGTTGATACAGATAGATAGTCTTAAAAATCATAACAGTGACCTTACAATATTTGGACATTTTGAAAGTTCAACAGACTTACTCTAACATAAAATAAATTATCTGTCTTTAGTGAAACATTCAAATTTCTTTGTCACACTTTAGTTCAAGGTAACAGGTGCAGAGGGTTTTCATATAAATTAGAAAGCGATTTTCTATTTTAGCCAGTGGTATTAGCATCACTGATACTCCAAGGCCACCTTAGAGGTCTCTAGTGTAAGATGTGAACCATAAGAATCTAATTTACAAGTAGTGTGAGTGCATACCTAGTTCTAAACAAAAACGGGTCTCGAAGAAGATAAAAAAAAGCTGTATAATGTCTCATGTAAGGAAGATTTATTTTTAATTTGAGGAAAATATGCAAACCAACAGTTTAGATTTTTCTGGAAAAGTTATTGTTATTACCGGAGGGACTAAAGGAATTGGCTTAGGTATTGCTAAAGCTTTTGTAGAGCATGGCGGGCAAGTCGCAATTCTAGGAAGGAATGCCGAAGTTGGGCACAAGGTCCAAGATGATTTTAACAGAAAGAGAAAAACTTGTCAGTTTTATCAGTGTGATGTTACTAACGTGGCGATGGTTACACAGACTAGCCAAGCAATAATAGAGACCTTTGGACGAGTAGATAGCCTCATCTTGAATGCCGCAACAGAAGTGGCCAGCTCGGCTATTGTCGACACTCCAGTTGAAGATTGGCGCAAGCTTATGGCTACAAATGTAGATGGGGTCTTTTATGTGTTGAAGTACATTCTGCCGGCAATGATTAAGCAAAAAAGCGGGAGTGTAATCTTTATCTCATCGGTGGCTGCTAATACCGGTGGAGGAACTGCAATTCCCTACCCAACGAGTAAAGCAGCCTTACATGGAATGATGGCACGAGTTAATTACGACCTTCTCCAGCAGGGCATTAGAGCCAATATGATCAGTCCTGGTTTAGTCGATACTCCTCTGTTGAGGAGGAAATATCCTGATACTTTAGCAACCAACACAAGTTTAGAAGCCCAAATCCCCATGGGAAGAATCGGGACTCCTTCCGATATTGCCAATATCGCGCTATTTTTGGCTTCTGAGCTCTCGGCCTATGTCTGTGGTCAGGATATTATTGCTGATGGTGGCCGGTTCAAATACCGTAGATCGGTGGTAAAGTAACTACTTTTCATAAAACAGGTGTTCCATAGTCGTTAACGAGATTGTTTTTTCCTCATTGCCAACCTGAACTACCGCTAAACCGGTGTTTGATGTTTACTCTCAATTAAAGTATAAAATAATTTAATTAGCCTGAAAATTAGCTTAATAAAGTAAATAATATTTGACAACGCGAGTTTGCTGGTTTAACATAACCATGAAGGGCTCTATAAAGAGTTCAAGTTTCAAGTAAAAAAGGAGAATGTTATGAAAAGGAGTAAGGTTCTTGGATTGGTATTGTTGGTATGTGTTGTATTCACAGCAACAGTATTTGCTGCTGGGCAAGCAGAGCAACCAAAAAAAATTACAGCTCTGTATTTTTCTTCAACATATGCGGATGCAGCGAAATCATATGTTGACGAATTTAAAGAAAAGACAGGGATAACTGTAGAGATTGTTGAATATCCCTACATATCTTTGTATGAAAGAATGGGATTAGCTTTAGCAACTGGCGACACTTCTTATGACCTCGTAACAGTTGCATGTCAGTGGGATGGTGAATTCGAACCCTTCCTTGAGGATCTTTCTGATTACATCGAACGTGATAACTGGGATGAAGCAGATATTATGCAGAAACTGTGGCAGCAATCAGGGATTTGGAATAATCGAATTATTGGTATTCCGTTTGCTAATACTCCTCAACTTATTTCATACAGAACTGATCTTGTCGGTACACCCCCAAAAACATGGGATGAATTCTTTGGTGTCTGTGATGAACTCTACGATCCAAATAAAGGATTTTATCCAATTGCTGTCCCTGGGGTAAAAGAGCAACTTTCTGGACTATGGATGTCGGTGCATTGGTCCTTAGATGGTCGTTGGGCAGATGAGGACTGGAATGTGACTATTGATGCTGAAGAGACACGTGAAGCTTTAAGAATTACCAAACGATGGTTTGATTACGCTGATCCAGCAGCTCCAGCCTGGGGCCTTCCTGAAGCTGATGCTGCGTTCTTAAATGGTAAAGCAGCCTTCTGTTTTGCATGGCCAACTTTGGGCGTTGCTGTTCAGGGCGACAATCCAGAAAGATCTAAAGTTGTAGATAAGTGGGCTGTAGCGGGTTTTCCAGCTGAGAAGACTGGTGTTACGAACTTATCTTCATGGGATATTGGAATTCCCAAAGCATCCAAGAATAAAGATGCCGCGTGGGAGTGGATTAAGTTCTATACAAGCAAAGAGAAACAACTAACCAATTTCACAGATTTTTCGATTCTTCCTTCAAGAACATCAGTTTGGGAAAATCCAGTAATTAAACAGTCAAAGATGTATCCTCATAAAGCAATTTCTGATAAAGGGGCTGTAATATGGTGGAGAATTCCTGCAGGTACTATGGCTGAAACCTATGTTAGGGACGCTGTTGCTAACTATGTAACAGGTCAGTGGGATATTGAAAGGGCAGTGAAGTACATGGAAAAGAACTTTAAGGAACTGCTTGCGAAGTATCCTCCTGCTGAGGGTGTGAAGAATACAGGACGCTAGGTCCAGTATAGGAACGAGGTCCTTTCTCTCTTAAGGGAAAGGACCTTTCTCTAGGAGTTTATAGATGGCTCGTCATAATGTGAGTATACGGTATAGTAAGTTGGATATAGCCTATTCGTGGATATTCTTGATGCCTGTAATAATAATTCTTTTTATTGCAGCATTTATTCCGCTCCTATCTGGGTTATTTTTAAGTTTCAATGAATATAAGCTAAACATGCCTAGTATTCCTATGCATTTAATAGGGTTGAAGAATTATCAGGAGCTTTTTAAAGATGAATTATTCCTAAACGCCTTGAGAAATAATACGCTCTTTGCAGTGGTTTCTGTGACGATAGAAATGATTCTTGGCGTTATGTTTGCAATGATGTTATCGGATGACGATAAACTCTCGCGCTTTATGACTACCATAGTTCTTATTCCGATGGTAATAGCACCAGTTGCTGCTGGAACTTTGTGGCGTATGATGCTTGACCGGACCTATGGAGTTCTCAATTATTTTATAACGCTGTTAGGGTTTTCCCCAGTTTCATGGTTAGGGGATCCCTCAATTGCGATTTATACAATAATTGGGGTTGATATATGGCAATTTACACCCTATATTACTATTTTAGTCTTATCATCTATCAAAGCAATTCCCAAGAGTCTTTTTGACTCTGCTAGGGTCGATGGAGCCTCCTCGTGGAAGTTGTTTAGTAAGATAATTTTGCCAATGTCATCACCGGTCATCATTGTTGTAATGATGCTGAGGTTTATTGATGCATTTAAGGTCTTTGATACTGTTTTTGTAATGACCCAGGGAGGACCGGGAAATGCAACAGAAATGTTACCGACATATATCTACCAACAGGGAATTAAATTCTTTAGAGTCGGGTATTCTTCTGCCATTGCAGTTGTATTCGTTATTGCTATGTCTCTAATTTCCTATGGCTACAATAGGTTTAGAGCAGCACAGTTAAGGAGGTTGAACTAATGGCCCGAAGTCTCAAAAAGGAAAATACGAGCTATTTAAGTAACTTCTTAGGTACTCCAATAAGAGTAATCTTTCTGATTTTTCTATTAATAAGCATATTATTTCCACTCTATTGGCTTATTACGAGTGCTGTTAAGTTTGAAAAAGACTATTTTGCACAACCTCCAATCATTTTTCCTCTCAAAATTACAGGGATAAATTTTATAGAACTATTTACGCGATATGGTGCACTTCGGCCGTTAATTAACTCCTTGCTGATAGCTGGTTTTACTACTTTGTTTAGTGTCATTTTTGGAAGTTTGGCAGCATACTCTCTGGTAAACGGTTGTCTTCCCAAGAAAATAAAGGTTATTCTTTCTGGATGGTTCCTTATCCAAAAGATGTATCCGGCAATAGTCGTTGCTGTACCTGTATTTTATGTGTTTAGTAAATTACGACTACTGGATAATATCTCTTCTTTAATTATCATGAACACAAGTTTCAACCTTCCGTTAGTAATAATATTATTGGTTGGGTTTTACATTGAAGCCCCGTATGAGCTTGAAGAGCAAGGGATGCTCGAGGGCTGTAATTTATTTCAACGTTATTTTTTCATTACTACACCCATGGTCAAAGCAGGATTAATTGCTGTAGGAATGTTGACATTTATTGCAAGTTGGAACGAATTTTTATTTGGTGTTATTCTTTCTGTTAATAAGGCAAAACCACTAACAGTAACTATCGCCGGCTTTATTACTGATATGGGGTTACGATGGGGTCCTATGGCGGCAATGGGTTGCTTGATTATTATACCAGTACTCCTACTGATGTGGATGATGCAACGAGATTTTATTAGTGGTGTTTCTGCAGGAGCTCTTAAAGAATAAGCATATGATAATATCCGCGGGGTTCTCAAATATTAAGCAAGAAAGGATGAATGCCATACTCAGGACGGTTTTAAGTCATAAGCGTATAACACGTAAAAAGCTGGCAGAACTTCTTAATCTAAGTCAAAGCTCCATTGTTAAATATGTAAAAGATTTAAATGACATCGGTTTAGTAAAGGAAACTACAAAAACAGGTACTTCCCTTGGCAGGAAGTCAGTGTATATTGAAATCAATAATGAGATTGGTGTTAATCTGGCAATAGTCTTAAATGCGAGTCACATTAAAGGAGTGTTAATAGATCTTGGCGGCGTAGTTATTGATGAATATATTGAGCAATCTTTTGAAAACGTTCCAAAAGATGTCGAGCTAGAAAAGTTATATCTGGTTATTGTTAACTTACTTAAAAAAGCCTCTCAAATGAAAAAGAAAATTTTTGGCATTGGGCTAGCTATGGGGGGCTTTATTGATCCCAAGAAGGGGATTTCGCATGATTTCCTCTATGCTACTGGGTGGTATGATGTACCGCTAGCAAAAATGATTGAATCACGCTTTCACTTACCATGCTTTCTTGTGAACGATGCTAATGCTTACGCAATGGGAGATAAGTTTTATGGATTAGGGTTGGGATATACCGATTTCTTTACCCTCAAGATCGATGAAGGTATAGGGATGGGAATAATCATAAATGGAAATCTCTATCTTGGCGGCAATAATTATTCGGGAGAGCTAGGACATAATAAAATTCAAGGAAATAGGGCCAAGTGTTATTGTGGGCTTACTGGGTGCTTAGAAACTATATGTAGTAAAAACGCCATACTCGAAGCTTGTCAAAAAGAGTTAGACAGTGGCGTCCATTCTGACATCCTGCGATTGATGGAAGTTGATCATTCCCCATTAACTTTTCAGCACATTGTCTCTGCAGCAAACAATGGTGATCGCCTAGCTCGGAACTTATTTAGGAAGGTAGGAAAAGCGATTGCCTCTAAGTTAAGTGACATCGTAAATGTATTTAATCCACAACTTATTGTTTTCAGAGGTGAGGTAATAGATGGCAATGAATTTCTATTTGAGACGTTTAAGCAGTTTCTTTCTAACCAAGTTCTTCGGCATACGGCTTCTCATTTAGTGATAAAATATTCAGAAAAAAGTGAAGATATAGACATGAAAGGTATTAATGCAATGATCCTAATGGATTTCTTCACAAAGCGAGCAGAGTTATGAGTAGTACATCATTAGAAAGAGTTCAAGCAGCTTTTAATCATGTAACTCCTGATAGAACTCCTATTTTTGAGTACCTATTATTCGGCAAAAGAGCTGAAGATATTTTAGGTCATGCCTTTGCTGACTATACCTATGATCTACCGCAGTGGAATGACTATGTCCAGCATACAGGATTAGAACAAGCATTGAAAGATTATGCGAAGAATAGGATTGAGTTGGCTCTGAAGCTGGGACATGATTTACTCTATGTATGTCCCAATCCCCTTCCTAATGCAGAATACGTGTATGATCCGTTAGTACAGGTGGATGATTATTTCACTATACATAGTACTGAGGACCCCGTAGAACGTCTGCAATTAAGAAATGAGAAAGTTCAACAAACCTTAATGAAGAAATTACCAGAAGCTTGTTATGATGTGTTTGTGAGAATGCAGTCTGAGATGGCCAATAAAGGCATTGAGCTACCTCTATTTGCACCAGCTTATTTTCATGGGATTTGGAACGATGTGGATTTGATGCAAACAATCTTACTCGATCCGAATGTAGCACATACCCATTTTTCACTGGCAACAACACGGGCAAAACTTATCATTGATGACTACTATGATAATGGAATCTTTTTAATAGGCATAGGTGGAGACTTTGCAGGTAATAGACCTCTCATATCTCCTGAAACGTATCGCGAATTCATCGTTCCAGAGGTTCGTATTCTAGCTGATTATGTTAAAGCTAAAGGTGGCTTTCCTATTAATGCGACTGATGGCAATATCTGGTCAGTTATAGATGATTTTATCATAGGTTGTAATGTGGATGGGTATATGGAAATTGACGCTGGTGCAGGCATGTCTCTTAGCAAATTAAAGAAAGCTTATGGGGAGGTAGTGGTTTTAATGGGAAATATGGACTGCGGAAATACCTTAACATATGCTACTCCAGAAGGGATTACAGTTAAAACCCATGAAATATTAGATGCCGGTTACGGTAATGGGGGACATATCTTTACGGCGAGTAATGCCATAACTGAAAGTATCCCATTGAAGAATTATATGGCTATGGTCAATGCTTATCGAGAACATTTTTCTTTGAAACCAGTAGAATGGTGATTACAGGTACATAAAGGGGGATTTAATAATGTCAATGAATGGCTGCGAACGGACTAAAGCCGCAATTAAACATCAGAAAATTGACCGGTTTCCGGTTTTTCCAATATTACTAGCTCCAGCATGTCAAATGTTTGGTGTGAACCAACGAGATTTCTTATCTGATTCGAAAGTACTAGCCAAAACTCTCCTTCAAGCTCGTGACTATTTTGATTTTGATGGGATATATGTTTCTCGAGATAATTGGGTATACCATGAAGCACTTGGAGGGCATCTGGAGTATCCAGATGATGATGAAACTTTTTCGAAAGAAGTTCTTTTAGATTCAATAAAGGATTTTAGGAAACTGAGTATTCCCGATCCTTGGACTGCGCCTGGTATGAAAACCGTATTAGCTGCAGCCAAAGAGATTGTAGAGAAAACTGATAACCAATATTACATTCAAGCAAATATTGATTCAGGACCTTTCAGTTTAGGAGCTATCTTACGAGGAACTCAGAATTTTCTTTTTGATTTATATGATGAAGAGAAAGAAGCGTTAGATGCTTTTTTAAATTTCTGCACAGACGTTGTAATTACATATGGAAAAGCTATGATAGAAACTGGGGTACACGGAATTCAGATGGGAGAAGCTAATGCTAGTTTAATTGATCCCAATCTTTTCAACGAGTTTGTTTTTCCATACCTTAAAAGAGCTTTAGATGAGCTCCAATCAGATCATTGTGATAGATGGGTTCACATCTGTGGTAATACGAAGCACCTGCTACCAGATTTGCAAAACCTCCCAATGGAAGGGTTTGAAGTAGATGCTCTGGTCGACTTAGCTACTGCAAAAAATCTCATTGGAAATAAGATCGCTGTAAAAGGTAATTTAGATACTAGTGAACTACTTTTCTCTTCTGCAGATAAAGTTTTTAACGATACTCACTCAATGCTGGAGAATTATCCGCTTTCTACAGGCTTGGTAGTCTCAGCTGGTTGCGGTGTCCCACGCATGACAACACCAGAAAATTTATTAGCAATGGTGAAGGCCAATAAGAAATTTAGTATTCATAGAAAGTGATAATGAAAATGTAATACTATAAGACAAAAGTTTTAGAAACAACGGATTATTAAAGCCAAGAGGGAGTAGGGTATATGAATAAGCAAAGAATTGACGAGCTACTTGAGTTTTTCTCAACAGAGTTACTAGAAAATACTATGCCGTTCTGGATGAAGCATGCACCAGATAAGGAGTTTGGTGGTTATTTTACGACCATAGGGAGAGATGGGCAACCGTTATCATCCCATAAGAACATATGGATTCATGGTCGCTTTATCTGGTTGTTGTCGCATTTATATTCCGTTTTTGAACCGAGACAAGAGTGGTTAGATATGGCAACCCACGGGATGTCATTTTTAGATGCGCATGGATTTGATGAGAACGGGAAAATGTATTTTACATTAGCACGTAACGGAAAACCGATAAGAATGCGTCGGTACGTATTTTCAGAGGTGTTTGGAGTGATGGCGTATGCTGAGTATTATCGTGCTACGCAGGATAAGAAATATCTAGAAAAGGCTCTCGCTATCTTGGCCAGTATGCAAAAATATTCAGAAACACCTGGATTATTAGAACCAAAATATAACCCTGAAACCTTTGCCACCAAAGGGCACTCTATGACCA
>Ga0265294_10005066_pt1 | contig 16158 bp, 17 predicted proteins | sample MunlanPumphouse3_FD_192504 | JGI IMG/M metagenome (GOLD analysis project Ga0265294, IMG submission 192504) | Groundwater microbial communities from a municipal landfill in Southern Ontario, Canada - Pumphouse #3 | ecosystem: Environmental > Aquatic > Deep subsurface > Groundwater | place...
AGGAAAGCCAGTAGGCCGGCCAGAATTAAGATGATCTCCGGTACATGGGCCGCCGCGATGCTTTCCATCGTTTCTTCGAGGGTCATGATACGATATCTCGGCCTTGTCATATTAATCTGCGCCGGCCAACGGCGCTGAACACGGCTTTTTTACCAGGAATGCCGGAACGCCTGCAGACAGCCGAAGTACATCAGCCGGTCGGCCGGCCGCGTGAGAACACACCGCAGTCCGGTAAGGTAGATATGGCCGCTGCGGAAGGGCGACGCCAGCCGCGAGATCTCGGGCGGCGACATCTGCAGGAGTCTGGTACGGAACTCCATAAAACGCACGTCTGAAAGAATTGAATGTTCCCACCAGGCCGCATAACAGCCGAGATCGTTCCGGGCCACCGCTGCCGCGGCCTGGCTGCCGGCCGTAAGTGCTGCCCTCAGTCCCGCGAAGGAGACCGGGTTCGCCATTCCCGCCGCGTCACCTAACAGCAATACGTGCCCTTTGACAATCGGACCGACCCCGCCGATCGGGATGAACCGTCCCCGGCCCGAGTGCCGGTCGGTGACACCCTGACAGATCCGGCTGCCGGCCGGGAAGGTCCAGCTGTAGCCGCCGGCACCGACCTTGAAATGCAGTTCCGCGGCCTGCCCGGCGGCCCAGTGTTCCGAGGCGGGGATCAGTTCGGCTGGTTCGGTGCCGAAGACCTTTTTCCTGACGACCGAGAACGCCCCGTCCGCCCCGAGCACATAGTCGGCGGCAATCCGCCGGCCGTCGGCCAAGACCACCGCGCCGTCAGTGACGTCGGCGACACGGCCGTGCACGAACTCCGCTCCCTGCGCTGCGCTCTTACGATACAGGTCCTTGAGAAAAGCGACCCGGTCGAGAACATAACCCGGCGACCGCAGCTGCAAAGCGCTTCCGTCAGGCCATTCGATTACGGTATGAGAGACCTCATTGAGCACTGGCGGCCGAAGTCCGATACCCTTCAGTGCCGCCCGGCTGATCCCCGCCCCGCACACCGCGTGATACTTTTCATAGTTGGCCTCAAGCCTTTCGACCGCGGTGACCTTTACGCCTTTCTGCAAGAGAAAATATGCCGCCGCCAGGCCGGCGGGTCCGCAGCCGACTATCACGGCCCTGGTGACGCCGCCTGCGGATTTCATGACTGCCGCAATGGAGACCGCACATAATGGTCGTTTGCCCTGCCCGCGAGAATAACACAAGTTAGATACCTCTGACCTGATTATGTACCATGGTTCTCGGGCTCGACATAGGGCTGGTCCTGACACTTGCAGCATCCCTGTTCTTTATCCTGGATCCGTTCGCAAGCCTGCCGGTGTTCCTTTCGGTAACTAAAGGCCTGCCGCCCAAGACCGTTATTAAGTATGCCAATGAAGCCGTGCTGGTCGCCGCCATCCTACTGTTCGTGTTCATCTTGACCGGACCGACCCTGATGGACATATTCGGCGTGACCATGGCCAGCTTCCGCGTGGCCGGCGGCATCCTGCTGTTGCTAATGGCCGTGGAGATCGTCTTTGATTTCAAGATAAACAAGAGCAACGACGAAGACAGCGCACCGTGGGTGATTGTCGCCACACCTATTCTGACCGGCCCCGGCGTCATTACCCAGTCCATTCTGCTGTCGAACACGTACGGCATCGTCTCCGTGATCCTGGCTAGCGCCATCGCCCTGGTGATCACTTGGGTATTGCTGCGGCTCAGCAATGTCATCGTGAAGGCGGTCGGCACACAGGCCATCGGGATCTTCTCACGTATCATCGGTCTGCTGATCGCGGCCATGGGCGTGGAATACATCTTCGAAGGTACGATCGACTGGTTCGAACTCAGCACCGCGCTGATACCGTTGCTGACCGTGGTCTAAAACGGCTGAAAAAATCTGATAAATATAGCCAGCGCCCGTGCCTGTACAAGCGATACCTGAGGACGGGAAGTTAGATCCCGAAGTCCGGAGCACGGGCGCCTTTCGGAGGAGGAAGAAGCGTTTGACACCAACGCCACTTCACACCATCCTTATGTACTTTAGAAGTATTTAAAATATAGGATATAACATCCATCCATCAAATGGAAAACAGTTCTTTTTCCGACTGTGGACACCGCTACCGTGACATTGTTGAAGACTTTGACAAACTGGACGCCCACATCGACACTGTCGTCACGCTGTTTCCGCAGAAACGCAAACCAGCACATCAACCGACTTCGGTTTCGGCCCTGAAATCGGGCAGAACATACCTCAGCACAGATCATCGCCTGCCGCTGGCCGAAAGACCCGATTGACCTGCAGATGTTGACGGCCGTGAATTTCCCACTATGGCAGGCCGCCGACCTCATACCCGGAATGCTGGCCCTCGGCACGGTCTCGGTATCGGGGATACCCTTATCGGACCGGAACGGCCGGCCGCTGTTAGCGACCGGCCGTTCTGCAGAGTGCGATGCACTCCGAAATAATTCAGAACAGCCCAAAGACCAGGTCCGAATAGGAAACGGCGTCGTCCACCGGGACCCCGGCAATTATGCAGGCCTGGTTGTACATTATCTGCACGAATCTAGCCGCCTTGTCCTTATCGCTCTTGAACGCCGAGTCCAGAGCCTTAAAGGCGTTGCTGTCCGCATTGAGCTCCAGGACCCGCTTGGCCTTGACCGGCGTGCCCTGCACCAGTTCGGGGCGGTCGTTGTAATACTTCTCCATGTCGAGGGTGACCGGCCCGTCGGTCGTGAGCAGCACCGGATGACTCTTGAGTTTGTGTGAGATTTTCACATTCTCGACCTTGCCGTTCAACTTTTCCTTGGCGAAAGCCAGGAGGTCCTTGTAGGTCTCGTCCTTCTGCTCGGCGGCCTTCTTCTCCTCCTCGGTCTCGAGACCGAGGTCCTGGGAGGTCGCATCGCAGAACGGCTTTTTCTCGTACTCCTGCAGGAACCGCATGATGAACGAATCCACGTCCTCGGTCAGACAGAAGAAGTCGTATTTTTTCGTCTTCAGCGGTTCGGTCTGCGGCAGGGCCTTGCCCTGGGCCGCCGAGCCGGCAATGACGTAGTAGATCTTCTTCTGGTCGGCCGGCATGGCCTTTACATAGTCCGCCAGGGAAATCAGTTTCTCCTGGTCGGCCGAGTGGAAGAGCAACAGGTCCTCCAGCAGTTCCTTGTTCTTGCCGTAGTCCTCCATGACGCCGTATTTCAACAGGGTGCCGAAGCTGGCGTAGAACTGCCGGTACTTGTCGGGCTCTTCCTTAAGAATCCGCAGCAGTTCGGCTTTGACTTTCTTGGTCAGACTGGCGCCGACGGCCTTAAGCTGCCGGTCTTGCTGCAGCACCTCCCGAGAGATGTTGAGCGAGAAGTCCGGCGAGTCGATCACACCCCGCACGAAGCGGAACGGATACGGCAGCAGGTCGGCGCAGTGGTCCATGATCAGCACGCCGTTGGCGTACAGCTGCAGTCCGGACTGGAAGTCCCGGGAGAAGAAGTCATACGGCGCCTTGGCAGGAATGAACAGCAGCGCCTTGTAATCGATGACGCCCTCGGCGGACATACGAATGACCGCCAGCGGGTCCTCGAAGTCACGGAACTTATCCTTGTAGAACTCGCCGCAGGCCTTGTCGTCCGCCTCTTCCTTTGATTTCCGCCAGATGGGAACCATGCTGTTGACAACCGAGTCCTGGATGGTGGTAACGTAACCCATCTTGGGCTTGCCGTCCTTGTCCTTTACCGGGTTGCCGTCCTTGTCCTTCTCGCCGGTCTCCTTGTACTCGCTGTGCGGCAGTTGCATATGGATCGGCCAGCGGATGTAATCGGAATATTTTTCGACCAGTTCCTTGAGGAATTCTGGGTCCAGGTACTGGTCGTAGTCCTCGCCGTCGGGCGCGGAGGCCTTAACGTACATGATTATGTCGGTGCCGGTCCGGTCACGGGTACTCTCACCGATAGTGTAGCCGTCGGCGCCAGTGCTCTCCCAACCGTAGGCCTGGCTTTGGCCGTAGGCGCGGGAGACCACCTTAACCCGGTCGGCGACCATGAAGGCAGAATAGAAGCCGACTCCGAACTGCCCGATGACCTCGGTATCCGGTTCCGTGACCTTTGCCGGGTCCATACCCTGTTTGAAATTACGAGAACCTGAATAGGCGATGACGCCCAGGTCCTTCTCCATTTCGTCCTTCGTCATGCCTATGCCGTTGTCCGACACGGTAATAGCGCGGGCGGCCTTGTCGACAGCGACGTCTATGCGGAAACCGCCGGCCGGCGAGGCCACGGATGGCTCGGTGAGGGCGCGGTAGTTCATCTTGTCGATCGCATCGGAAGCGTTGGAAATGAGCTCCCGGAGAAAAATCTCCCGATGGGTGTAGATCGAATTGACCATCAGGTCCAGGATGCGTTTGGACTCTGTTTTGAACTGTTTCTTTTCCATGCAAATCGCCTTGCAGATGAAACTCATCAGTGTTTGCACTTCTATATTAAATTTTGTAAACAACTAGCTGTGAACCGGCACTTGACAGCGCAATGTACGATGCCATCAACACTGGAGCAGAATGTGGCAAAGGCTGTATTGGTGCCCACCGAATAACCGCTCCTGACAGCTCTGCCGGCCTTGATGCTGATATGCAGGTCGGCGGTCGTTCCGGCCTGCCGCCTATCGCCGATGTCTTTCCCGAATACGACGCGACAGTGATCGACCCGGTCATCCCCCTCCCGTCACTGGTATCGCGATCTCCGGCCGTTTCGGCAAAGTGCAGGCCGGGCCGTCTCCCTGCTGGTCTTCACGTTCGGTGAAATCGCGGTCCGTTCCCCCAAGATCTTACCGATCCACCGGCAACCCGGATTACGGTCGGGACCTGCAGACCGCGTTTGCGGTCACCGGTCCGTTCGCCGCCTCGACGATGAGGTTCGTCCTGATCTGGATCCGCTTCGGACAGAACGGCCGAGGGTGTATGGAAATGAAACAGAAGTAATAAAAAAGGCCAGTGAAACGCACCGGCCAAGGTTTAATATAACAGACGATCCGAAAGACCGGCCGGGCTCATTTGATCTTTTTCTGCAGCTTGGCGAGTTTCTTTTTAGCTTTCGGATCGGTCTCGGCCTGTTTCTGCAGCTCGGCGGCCTTGGCCTTCTTGACCTTGTTCTGCTTTTCCAACTGCTTCTTGCTCATCGGCATGTTCTTTTCCACCCCCGAATACTTATTGCTTCTGCCTAACTGTAAACGTGTATAAATGAGGTTCTCTTGTATCAAGCCGAACGGTTTGCCGCATCCGGCTTACGATACCTTGACCGGCGAAGGGGACCGGGCGGCATTTTGATCCGCTCCGATTTTTCCATTATTGCCGACCTCAGAATCTTTGACCCCGTCTCCCGCCCATTTAGGAATAACGAAGGGACGCCCCTCATGAATAATCACATCATTATCTATACCGTAGACCTCCTTGATCAAATCAGCAGTAATGACCTCCCGCCCGCCGGTGGCCAGTAGCCGACCGTTTTTAATAAAAATGAACCGATCCGAGTAATAGACCGCCAAATTGATGTCATGCATGGTCATGATTGTGCTGAGGTGGCGGGATTTTACCTGATGGTAGATTATCTGCATCGCCGCATGGGAGTTGGCCACATCAAGCGCACTGGTTGGCTCATCCAGCACCAGCAGGTTTGGCTCCTGGACCAAGGCCCTGGCCAGCTGGACCTTCTGATATTCGCCACCGCTTATCTCGTCTGTGTAATGGAGAGACAGGTTAGACAGCCCGATCTGGTCAATGACCGCAGCCACCAATTCATAGTCGCGGTGCCCGGCGCTGATTTGAATGTGAGGACGACGCCCCATCAACACTGCATCAAAAACCGTCATCCGACTGGGAACCGGACGCTGTGGAACATAGCCGATTATCTGGGCCATGTCGCGCGAGTTCATGGCCAGCGCATTTTGGCCGTTCACTTCAATCGCCCCGTTCTTCGGGCAGTAAATTCCACACAGACATTTTAGCAACGTAGTCTTGCCGGCCCCGTTGCAACCCAGAATCGAAACAATCTCACCCTCGTTGACCTCAAATGAAATATCTTTCAGAATCTTTTTAGATCCGTATGCAAAATCCAGATTTTTTACTGTGAGCATCCAACACCCCTCCTGCGGTGTCCGGCAATCAGGATTGCCAGAAACAGCGGTCCGCCAAAAGCAGACGTAATGATCCCCACCGGCAGTGTTGTCGAGATGAGTGCCGAGAAACCATAGGTGGCGATGATGTTTGAAATCAGCAGCACCAGTGCGCCCATGAGCATGGAACCGGGCAGGAGATAACGGAAATCATTGCCGATAAGACGTTTAACCATGTGGGGAGCGATCAGTCCGATGAAACCTATGATGCCTGTAAACGAGATGACCACTGCGGTGATCAACGACGAAGCGACCAGTCCGCCAATGCGTACCCGATTGATGTTTACGCCTAGCCCCTTGGCAACCTCATCGCCGGCCTCGAGCGCGTTGTAGTCCCACATCCGATACAGGAAATAGACTGTCACTAGGACCAGAACGGCAATGATAACACAGATGTTGTTCCAGGACAGTTTATCGAGACTGCCGAACTGCCAATAGACAATCGAGGACATAGCGGTCTCATTGGCGATATACTGAGTAAAGGCCAGGACCGCCGAGAACACCGAGCTCAATGCCATTCCCGACAGGACAATCATCATCGGCGAGGCATCGATGAGTTTAATCAGCAGCAACGTCACGGCTACCGAGATCAATGAGAACACGAAGGCCATAAAAGGCACCAGAAACTCGTCGCTGACCACAGCATAGGCATTGAAAGACCCGACAATGGTGCCTCCGCTGAACATCAGAATGGCGAAGGCCGCACCACAGGCCGCGGCATTGGAGATGCCGAGCGTGAACGGCGAGGCCATCGGATTCCTCAGGATGGCCTGCATGACCGCTCCGGCTACACCGAGAGCTGCCCCTTCGGCAATGGCCGCGACGATCCGAGGCATCCGATTCTTCCAGATGACTGTGCTGTCCCAAGAATCATTCGGATGAAACAAATAAGAAACAATTTGCGCATAACTCAGGTTTGTATCGCCCAGCCGGATACTAAACAGACACAGCGCCACGAGCAGGGCGACAATCCCCAGCAAGAACATGACCTTGCGGCGGCTGTAAGCCAAGTACCCGCTGAGCGTACCTTTGGCCATGTCTTTGGTAATTGCCCCCTGCTCTTCCGCCATGATATTCAGCTCTCTGAAACGAGCGAATAGACACCATCCGTGTTTACAATATCGGCGGCTGTGAACAAGTTAAGGGTTTGACCGGTAGACGAGGAAAGCTCCGTGTAGTACTCCTGCATCGAACTGACCACACCGCAGTCCTCTCCATAGAAGAAATCGAACATTGCATTGATCTTTTCAAGCAACTGGGTCGCGGTCAGACCTGTATTATACATGCTGTATGCCATGAAATAGGCAGAGGCTAATGCACAGTCCCAGTTGGCACCGTGACTGATCTCTGGGATGGTTACCAAAATGGAGACGTCGTTTGTATTGTTGTCGTCATTGTTTAATCTATAAAGATACTCAAGAACCAGCTGACTGTCCTTCAGACCGATGACGTTCATTGAGGAGGGATCGACCACAACAGTGTTGAATGACAGGGTAGTAAAGTCCTCGGCATCCAGTGTGATCATCTGATCGGTAGACGAGGAACGCGAGGCCGCCGCATTGGTGATATTGGTCAGCAGCAACGGAATATATGCTGGAAAAGTACAGTTCAGCGGATTGCATCCTTTATGTGTACAGCCGGCAGTGTAGGCAACGCAGGTCGTATCCCCAGAGGACAGACCATGAATCTCGGAAAGTACTGCATTGAACTCTCCGACTACAGCTTCCGCCCGGGCCGTCATATTGAGAATGCTGCCGTACAGATTGGCTTGTGAAGTAAACCGTTCGTTCAACTGATAATCGCTGTCCCAGAAAGCTACCGATTCGGCATTCTGCATGGAGTCGATAACCACGACGGTGACATAACCGGCCAACGTATCAACGGCTTCCTTATAGGAATTGTAGGTAGAATCATTGACCAGAACAAGACTGGGATTGAGATTATGAATGGTCTCCATGTCGGCAGAGGTCAGAGAATCATTGGTGTGAGTCTGACAGTTCACCAGCAGGCTGTGATAGGCTGCGGCATACGAATACCCGAGTCCGCCTGCCCCGCTGGAAGCAGAAGATTGAATTCCCTTGTCGATCATGATGACATGCTCCATGGCTTCAGGGAAATAGGCCAGCCACCGCAGGGTGGAAAGTCTTCCGACAGTGACGATGCCGTTGTCGAGATTGTCAGGAACGACAACCTCGCGCTCAGCATAATCGGTAATAGTGGTGCCTGAAGTACCCTTCTCTTCGGCATCACTGCCATGGTTGTCAGTAACATAGTAGATGCCGATGCCAGACACGAACAACACGGCGACAACTGCTACCGCAAGTAATTTTCTGTTCATCGTCGCGGTAACACCTTTTTTTATATTAATAGTATTTCATATGCATTAGAATTCTTTTCTGTTGATATTTATTGGTCTTTGACAAACAGTCAATAAACTGAAAATATCATTCTAATAAAAATAAGTAATATTAATAATCAAAACCGACATAGACGGCCATGGAAAGTGAAACGCTCTGGAAAGATTGCATTAATTTCCACGGACACAGCTGCCCGGGGCTGGCAATGGGCTTCCGTGCCGCTCTGACTGCACTGAAAATACTCGGCCTTAAGGGCAATTGCCGTGCAGTAGACGAAGAACTGGTCTGTGTCAGTGAGAACGATGCCTGCGGCGTCGATGCCATTCAATGGATTACTGGCTGTACCACCGGTAAGGGAAACATGAATATCCACCTGACCGGCAAACAGGCCTGGTCTTTCTACGATCGGCGCTCTGATAAAAGCGTTCGCTTGGTGCTGAAGCCGTTCGACCGTACTAAAATGACCCGGGAAGAGACGTTGAACTGGCTGCTGAATTCGCCCGCTGAAGAACTGTTCGAAATAAAATCCGTCCGCGGCCCCGTTCCAGAGAAGGCCCGGATGTTTAACAGTATTGTTTGCACAAAGTGCGGTGAAGCCGCCCGGGAGGATCTGATCCGTCTGCAGAACGGAAAGCCATACTGTCTGGACTGTTTTGATCCATACAATCGTGAGGTCTGAAAATGGGACTGGCAGAGATACGCGCTCAGTGGCATTGCCGTGAAACTGATTCAACAGCCAGTGCCGCCAAATGGGATGCACTGTCCGCTGATTTTGCGGAACATCCGCTTCCGACTGAAGATAACGACAAATTCATGGCTCTGCTACATGACACCTATCGCGGCGGATCTGGCACAGCACTCGACATTGGCTGCGGAACTGGCCAGTACGCTCTGGCTATCGCCCCGAAATTTCAGCAAGTGACCGGCGTAGATATATCTGAGGGCATGATCAGGCATGCACAACAAAACGCAGAACAGAGCGGTCTGAATCGGGTCTCTTTCCAGGTCAGTGACTGGGAACACCTTCCCGCCACCGACCCGCTTCTGACCCAACGCTATGATCTGGTCTTGGGTCATATGACCTCGGCAATCGACTCCGCGGCAGCTCTGGAAAGGATGTGCATGGTCTGCCGGGGTATGTGTTATCTTTCCAAACCCAGCCGTCGGCATGATCCCATTTCCGATCGGGTACGGGAACTGGCCGGCCTCAGACCACGGAACGATCCCGACATGATCCCAAACATCTTTTCGATGCTCTGGTATCTCGGCTATGATCCAAAAATCGAATACTGGAACACCAAGTGGAACAGCAAGCGCCCTCTCGGGGTTGCGACCGCATTCTACCTGAACGACCTCCGGGAATCAGCACCGGTTACTCTGGAAACTGAGGAAAAAATACGTGATTACCTGCAGTCCCAGGCAAAAAACGACATCGTTCAAGAAGATGCAGAGGTGCTGATCACCAATGTATATTGGAGCACCGGTCCGCAGGAATAAAGACCGCTGACCAAAACTGACAGCTCATCAGCAGTATGTTCAAATGGACCACCGAGAACGGCAACGCATTCTCGGTGGACTTCGTCGGCATCGTCTATGTCAACGAAGATAGCAATACGTACGTCCGGACCCTTAACAGCAACAATAGGCCGAAAAACATCACTCCGACATTCCATCCTACGGTTCTCGGCGGTCAGCTGCATAAGCGATGGGACATGCAGCAAAACGATCGTCCTGAATGTGGATTGAACATAAATCAGGGTTTCAGCCCTCGTTCTCCTTTTTTATTTTGATATTTCCGACCAATCTGTTCCGTCGGAAAACACCGGTTCCGACCAAAAAAATGCAGAACGCTATCGGAAACAGAGACTAAATTTTTAATTGGACAAGACGAAAATTCCAACCATCATTGCCAGCTAGCAGGCCCGAGGGGCCAATTCGCCACGATTATTGTGCTTTCGACAATAGCGTGGATTTGCCGTGCCGGCCCCTCTGCCGCCGGGGTTTCTCTTTGACACACTTTATACGCTGCAAGACATTGGAAACATTCTTGAATCCAAAGTGAAAGAACGAACACCCCCGACGGATTTCGTCCGTCCCCGGCAACCAGAAACAATCGTTTGCATTTCTTTACGGCCGCTTGTTCTCCCTTTTTGAAGAATCGCTCGTAATAGAGTGGACATAATGGAAAAATAAAACAACAGAACAGCAAGATAACAGATTAATAACGCATTCGGACCGGCAGTATGGCCCTCGCTCAAGGCGGCGAGCCAGAAGACCCACCTAACGTCATTCAGCGAAGGCAACGTGCACTTCGAGCTGAAGCTCGTCTCGTACTTTGTCACAATAAACAAACAGTCAGCGGACTCCGGACGGCCGAGTTGTAAGTATGGAACCTCAGTCTGTTTCGATATGCACCAAGCTCCGGACCTCGTCCTCGCGTTCGCGCAGGATGCAGCCGCCGACCGGCTCACCATGCAGCAATCCGGCCGTCCGGAGCCGTCCGAACAGCGGTGACCTCAGCACTTCGGTGAGCCGATGGTCCCGCAGATTCATGTCGGAATACGGCGAAGCAGGACAGGCTTCGGCATCTCCGTATGGATTGATGTGGAAGAAGCCGCGGCCGGCCCCGATGCATCCGCCGAAACGGGCTTCGTCGGCCGGGAACGACATAAAGACCGTCTGCCGGTAGCGGTTCCGGCAGTTCTGCACTCCTTCCGCCAATTCCGCCCGCTTCGATCTGCCGAGCGCCAATCCGACATCGTTTCCAGTGGGTACGTATTCAATGAAAAATACGATTCCGCAGCCTGCCTCCTCCAAACGATCCTGGAAGGCAACTCCTGTCACCTCTTTGAGATTGGCGGCGGTAACGGTAACAGAAACTCCAAAGAACAGGTGCCGCCGGGCAGCCTCTTGCATCGCGGCCGTCACCCGGTCGAAGGTCCCCGCCCCCCGCCGGAGGTCGGTGGTCTTCTGCAGTCCCTCGAGACTGAAGATCGGGATCAGGTTGCGGTACACATCGAAGAGCTCTAAGGCCTCACTGTCCATGAGCGTGCCGTTGGTGAAGACTGGGAACACCGTGCCGCGGTGCAAAGCGGCCTGCCTCAGCAGGTCCCGCCGCATCAGCGGTTCACCGCCGGCCAGAATGCAAAACGAGATTCCTAGGTCGGATGCCTGCCGGAAAATGCTCTGCCACTCACTGTCGGTCAGTTCCCGCCGATCGGACCGGCCGCAGATACCGTCGGCCCGGGCATAGCAGCCCCGGCAGTGCAGATTGCAGGAGGTGGTGATGCTGGCTATCAGGAAGCCGGGAACATGACAACCCGCGTTCTCCTGCTCTTTTCTGGTCCGGGCGGCCTTTTTTTCCGCAATCGCGAATCTTAACAGGAAACGGGTTTCAGCTGGATTCCGCCGGGCCAGTTGCCGGACGCGGCCGATCAGCCGGTCCGTCGCTTCGCTCATATAATCGGCCAGGGCCTGATCGTCCATCGTCAGGCCTCCGGTATCAGCAGATTGATCTCGCTGCGGATGACCTGCTCAATCGTACCTGCGGCACGCAGGTCGAAGCCAAGATAACCGCTGACATCGTCCATCCTGTAAAACAGGACCTGCAAGAAAGTCACCAGCTGATAGGAAATCATACGGCAGGCCGTCTCATCGTGTCCGCCAGCCGCGGCTCGGACTGCCGGCAGCAGCCGCTGTGGCAGTTCGATCGGGTCTTTCAGGATCAAATTCGGAATCACAATCCGCGTGTAAGCCTCGTACTGGAGCATCAGCCGGCCCATTTTCAGAATGAACTCGAAAAGAAAATCCCGGGGATCAGCCGACGGACTGCCGCTGTCCAGAGTCTCGCCGGCTTCCTCGAGGATACGGTTTACTGCGACCTTCAACAGGCTATCCTTAGAACCGAAATAATAGTTGATGAGCGCCGAATTAACGCCGGAACGGGCCGCCAGTTCCCTGGTGGTCACGTTGCAGGACCCGGCCTGCTCTTTCAGTAGCTCTACCGCTGACTTGATCAGCAGTTCTTTTTTGTCGTCGGCCATGTCCTTCATTTAATCATGATTAAAACATGATTAATATTAATATTTTCGGTTCGTTCCGCCGTTGCCGTTACAGAATAACGAAAAATAAACTAAATAAATCGAGGGCCGATTCATTTTTTAAGCATCTGGATGCAAAATTAAAGTGGACAGGGCGAGATTCGAACTCGCGACCTCTACAATGCCAATGTAGCGATCTTCCAACTGATCTACCTGCCCAGTTGTAATCCCCTTCATTCACTGATGGTAATTAAAGATTTCGACTAAAAGCTGCCATCCGTCTGGCTTCTGGACAGTTTAGATCAGTATCGCCGCAGCAATGGAGTGGCAGATCCGGATAAATGAGCCAGAGCCTGCTCGCTGGCGGCAGGGTCCGATTGCTGTCATCCATTGCCGGCACAGGACATTCGCTCTGCCCGCGACATCCCGCCTGTGGTCCTGCCCGAACACCGAATATCTGACGGTCAGACCAATAATGGCATTGAACACGCCAGAGACGTACTTATCTTCAGTCTCGCCGGCGGCCGGCTGGACCGGAAGACTACAGACCGCTCAGGACTGGAAACTGCTGTCGCCGAGCGTGCTCTGGAACCGCTCGCGCTCGCCTTCGATCCGGGTCGGGTACTGGCCGTTCAGACAGGCCAGGCACAGCTTCTCTGCCGGAATGCCGATGGCCTCGACCAGACCGCTGATGCTGATGTAACCAAGACTGTCCGCGCCGATGATTTTGCAGATCTCATCGACCGAATGCCCATTGGCAATGAACTGGTCCCGCGTCTTCATGTCCACACCGTAATAGCATGGCGCAGTGATCGGCGGACTGCCGATCCGTACATGGACCTCTTTAGCACCGGCCTTGCGGAGCATCAGGACGAGCTGCTTGAGCGTGGTCCCGCGGACAATACTGTCATCGACAATTAGGACCTTTTTGCCGGCCACGGTGCTCTTGATCGGGTTCATCTTGGTGGACACGGCAAGTTCCCGTTCGTGCTGGTCCGGCATAATGAACGTCCGTTCGGCGAACCGGTTCTTCATGAAGCCTTCCTCGTACGGGATACCGGACTCGTTGGAGAAACCGATGGCGTGCGCCCGGCCGGAGTCCGGGATCGGCATGACCAGGTCCACCTTCGCCGGGCTCTCCCTGGCAAGCACGACGCCGATGCGGCGGCGGACGTCGTAGACCTCCTGGCCGTCGATGACCGAATCGGGCCGGGCAAAATACACCCACTCGAACATACAGTGGGCGTACGGGCAGGTAAACTTGGGCATGTTGGATTTGAAAGAATCTTTGAAGATCTCGACAATCTCGCCGGGCACGACATCCCGGACGATCTGCCCGCCGAGCGCATCGATGGCGGCCGACTCGGAAACGGCCACGTAGCCGCCTTTGATCTTGCCGAGGATGAGCGGACGGATGCCGTGAGGATCGCGGACCGCGAACAGCCGGTCGTTGATGATGAGCACCAGCGCGTAAGCGCCGTCAATCTCGCTCATGGTCGCCCGGATAGCCAGGATTGGATTGCTGTTCTGGCCAAGATACTTGCTCATGATGTTGATGATGAGCTCGGTGTCGGAGTCTGTCTGGAAGACCGCACCGTTGGCCAGATATTCCTTCCGGAGATTACCGTAATTGGTGATGTCGCCGTTATGACCGATGGCCACCACACCGAAGGCGGTGGTCATTGTGAGCGGCTGGGCGTTGCGCACGCCTTTCCCGCCGGTGGTGGCATACCGGACGTGGCCTATGCCCATGTTGCCGTGCAGACCTTCGATCCGGCTACGGCTGAGCGCCGTCTGGACCAGCCCGGCATCTTTGACGGTGTGGATGGTCATGCCGTCGAAAACAGAGATGCCGGCGCTTTCCTGGCCCCGGTGCTGAATAATCATGAGGGCTTTCTGAAGCACGGCCACTATATCATGGTCGGCGCTGATGCCGACCACTCCGCAGCTGTGCTTCGGGCCCGTCATTGTTTCCCTTTCTCAGTCACGCAGTTTGGCCCATTCGTAGGACCGAATCCGCGCAGTTTTACCGTATCCGCAGGAGGCACATACACCTTTCCGGACGTTGTAGGACCTCTTGCCGCACCTGCGGCAGGGAATATGGGTCTTGAATTTGTTGTGTCTTCCCTGCGCTGCTGTTCCTGCTCCCATGTTGCTCTCTCCTTATGGTGAAATGTAAATCACATTGTCGCCGCGGACAATGACCGCAGCCATCTTCCCCGCCGACTGACCCTCGTAGAAGGCCTCCGCGTCACGGAGGACCACGTTCATGTGAGGATCATAGCCGTCCAGGACCCCGCGGTATTCACGCCGGCCTCTGAGCACGACGATGACGTTGTGCCCGATTGCCCGTGTTAGCACGCTGAGAGGTTTCTCCATTTAGACGGCCGCCTGGAATCTCGATAAATGATGCACTATTTGAAGGTATCGAGTTGACGGCGGTCAGACAAAGGCCCCGATCGCGGGAGCATCCAGACGGTCCATGTCGTAGAAGATGATGGCCTCGCGGAGGCCCCGGGCACCCAGACCTGTGTGGAAGAACCGGTCGAGCAGACAGGCCCGCCACATGACGTCAAGCACCGCGGTCGCCAAACAGCCGTAGTAGGCGTTGGCGAGGTCGTCCTCGTAACCGTTGGCATCCACCAGGTAGAATGCGCTGCCCATGAAGCTGTCGCGGCCGTTGAGCGTGCGGATGTAATCGGCCAGAACATTCCGTCCCTCTTTGTCCGGGAACCGCAGCGGGATCTTGGCCGTGTCCTCGAAATCCCTGTGGTGGAACTCGCCCTGGTCGTCGGCCACCATCCACTCGATGACACCCTTCTCCTCCATGAAGACATTCCACGACTGGTCCTCTGAGCTGTAAATCGGCACACTTAGCGGATCGTCACTGGAGATGGACTCCAGTGCCGCCCCGCGGGCGGCCTCTTCGAGCGCCGGCAGGTCCGCCGCCGCGTCCCGGCCGTGCGGCAGAGACATCTGAGGTTCCAACTCGGCCATTGCCAGAACCTTGCTGAGGAACCCGGGGTCGGTAAAGCTGTCCAACGACTCGGAGACCGACATCCGCAGGACCGACGGGTTCTTCATGACCCCGGCCTCGCGGCAATAACCGTAAAACTCCCGGTAGACCCGGGCGGCGTCCGGCAGAGCCTTGCGGATGCGGTCGTCGGCAGCTTTGATCAGGGCCTTGGCCTCGGTGAGGGCATCGTTGCCCTTGCCGGTCCAAAGTCCGCGGCAGGAAAGGTCGAGTTCTACCTTCACCCGGTCGGAAACATAAATGTGATAAGGGAACTGCCGGCAGTAGGCCGTGCGGTGGTCGTAGACCCGACAGTGCCGGTCCTCTTTCAGGAAAACACAGGAGCCCCGGCCTTTCTTGAGGGCAAGCGCCTGGTAGTGTTCGGGGGTCCGGCTGCGCACCAGCGCCTCCGGATAATGCTGCTGGAAGAAGGGTTTCTCCAGCGGAAGTACCTCAGGCTGGCACATACAGCACAGCCCGCAGCCTTCCAGACATTCGGCCTTCCGGCCAACGACCTCCGAATAATCGACCTCGTATTCAGCCACAGATGTCCCTTCCGATCGGTTCACCGCAGAGCTCCCCGTCCTTTACCTGTACCTGCCCTCTGAT
>Ga0265294_10005067_pt1 | contig 16155 bp, 14 predicted proteins | sample MunlanPumphouse3_FD_192504 | JGI IMG/M metagenome (GOLD analysis project Ga0265294, IMG submission 192504) | Groundwater microbial communities from a municipal landfill in Southern Ontario, Canada - Pumphouse #3 | ecosystem: Environmental > Aquatic > Deep subsurface > Groundwater | place...
TCTGCTACTCCCAATCTAAAAGTCTTTTCTCTCCTTGTAATGCTCTTATATCGGTAACATCTTGCGACATTTCAATTACACCTTTATAGTTTTTTTGCTCATCTCTTACAGCAAAATATCTTATATGCACAAATTTTCCTTTAAATGTAATCCAAAAATCAGCAATATCTTGACGCCCTGCTTTAAACTCTTCAAGAATTTTTAGAACCTGATCAACACTTTTTGGAGGGTGACAAAATTTAACCTCTCTTCCTATTATTCCAGCACTTCTTGGGAAAACTCTATCATCTCCACGATTATAAAAAACAACTCTATCATTTTCATCTACATAAGTAATATCTACGGGTAAGAACTTAAATATAAAGTTTACTTGTTCAGGTGTTAAAAAACCTTCATCATAATGAGTTCGTCCTTCAAGAGAGAATGGTAATTCTCTTCTTTTCTTATCCATACTTGGATGAATATACTCTGGTTCTAAATTTTTATTTTCATTATTTATAATCTCTGGAAATCTAGGAGGAGGAGTTGTAAACATCCAACCAATTTCACTATCACCTTCATAAAACTCTTCCCAATCTTCCTCTTTTAATAGTTGCAAAGCATTTGGAAGAAGTCTATTCTCTTCTACGTTTGTTAAATGAATCAAATTATTATATAAATTTGTACATTTTTCTATAATTGAGTCAAAATCTTTTGCTTCAATACTAGCTCTTACATCTTTTATTATTGCTCTAATATCATCATGAAATGACCACATTCCTTGAGATGGACCAGTCCAACCATATTTTTCAAGATAAGGAAAAAGTTGATTCTCTTTTCTTGCAAAATGCTTTTCTACTTCACAAATTTGGTTAAAAATATTATAAAATTTTTGATAATCTTTTTTTGGATCTGTATTAAAAAGTTCAGAAAATAGCTCTTTTATTAATATATTCTCTTCTAAATATACTCTTACTGGATGACCTTTTTTAAATATTTCAATATTATTTGATAAATCACTTAACATCTTAAATTCCTTTTATAAATATAGGATAAAGTTTATCCTATTTAAAAGTTTTGGATAATGATTTTAGTCAAGAGTAAATAATATTTATTATAAATTTATATTCATTGAAACCATTTGGCTACTAAACTTTGTTATTCTATATTATTAAATTTATATCTATGAAATAACATTTTTAAACTACAAAAATATTTTATATTAATTTAAAATTACAATATAAATCAAAAAGGTGTATATATGTTTGGAGCAGTATCAAATAAGGATTTAGAGAATATTGATAAATATTTTCAACAGTTAATTGATTTTTTATCTTATAAAAAAAATCAATTTGAATATATAGAATCAACAGGAAACAAGAAAGTTGATGATATGTTTAAAAGATGGAATCAGCAAATCAAGAGTTTTGATAAAAGAGCCAAAGATGATATGAGAGTTCTTGGAGAGATTGTATTAACTGCTGATAAAGTTGAAAAAGGTATCTACAAATCTAGAATAACAGCAAGTAGCGAAAATCCAACTATACATACATTAAAAAATACTCTAAATAAAATGTTATCTAGTATCGAAGATTCAAATTCAAGAATTTTAAGAGTAGTAAATAGTTATACAAATGATGATTTTACTGACTATATAAGAGTTGTTGATAATTATAAAGATGATATGAAACTACTTATGGAAAGTATTAATATTCTTGGAAAAGAGCTAGGAAATAGTGCAAGAAACAATTATGATAATGGTGAAACTTTAGAAGAGAGTGCATCAACTATGACAAGTTCTATGAATAATCTTGCAACAAAAGCAAATGAACAAGCAGAATCTCTTGAACAAACAGCTGCTGCACTTGAAGAGATAACTAGTATTACTAGAAATAATACTCAAAATGCCACTAAAATGGGTGAATTAGGACAAATTGTAAAAAAATCTGTTCAAACAGGTGAAGAGTTAGCTTCTAAAACAGCTATATCTATGGATGAGATAAATGAAAAAGTAAAAGCTATAAATAGTGCAATTACAGTAATTGACCAAATTGCATTCCAAACAAATATTTTAAGTTTAAATGCTGCTGTTGAAGCGGCAACTGCAGGAGAAGCTGGAAAAGGGTTTGCAGTTGTTGCACAAGAGGTGAGAAATCTAGCAAATAGAAGTGCAGAGGCTGCTAAAGAGATAAAAAACTTAGTAGAAGAAGCAACAATAAAAGCAAATGATGGAAAATTAATCTCATCTGATATGATAGAAGGATATAAAGAACTAAATAAAAATATATCTGAAACTATACATATAATAGAAGATGTATCAGGAGCAGCAAAAGAGCAGATGCTTGGAATTGAGCAAATAAATCAAACTGTAAATATACTAGATAGAGTTACTCAAGAAAATGCTTTTGAATCAAATCAGATAAAAGAGATATCTCAAAGTGTATCTAAATTGGCTTATGAATTATTAACAGATGCAAAAAGTAAAAAGTTTAACTAAGAGGACAATAAAATGTCAAAAGAAACAGTACTAGATAAAAATGCAATAAAAGATGGAGAATATTATTGGGTTTTGCAACTGTTTATCCATTTGAAAGTTGTGATGGTTCAAAAGGGTATCTATCTTGTAGAAGAAAAGCTTCTAAAATAGAGATAGAAAAAGCGGAAAAATTATATGAAGAGATGTGAAGGGATGAAAGATAGTAAATTTTAAACAATTGTATTTGATAATTTTGTTATAATATTTTAAATTATATAAAGGCGAATTCATGAATATAGAGAATATGAAAATCATTTCTATTGATGATAATAAAACAAATCTGCTAATTATAGAGAGTTATGCAAAAATTCTTAAACTTAATATCTCTAGTTTTTTAAATCCTTTAGATGCTGTTGATGAGTTAGAAAAAAATGATTATGATTTGATTATTGTTGATTATATGATGCCTGAAATGAATGGAATTGAAGTTATACAAAAAGTAAGAGAAACAAATCAAACTATTCCAATTATTATGCTAACTGCAGTTGGTGATGATATGGAACTTCAAATAAAAGCTTTGGAAGTTGGAGCAAATGATTTTTTAAATAAACCAATAAATGCTCCTGCTTTTAAAGCAAGAATAATAAATATGCTAAAGCTTAGAAAAGCTCAACTTCTTATTGAAAATAAAGCACTATTACTTGAAGAAGAGGTAAAAAAAGCTACATTAAGACTTAAAGAATCAGAACATGAAGCTTTACAAATGCTAGGAAAAGCATCTGAATATAAAGATCCTGAAACAAATGCTCACACAAAAAGAGTATCTCATTATTGTAAGCTTTTAGCAAATTCTTATGGCTTAAGTGAAGAGCTTCAAGATATAATTTTTTATGCATCAGCTTTTCATGATATTGGGAAAATTGGTATTCCTGACTCAATTTTACTAAAACCTGGAAAATTAACTGATGATGAATTTGCTATTATGAAACAACACGCTTCCATAGGATATGAAATTTTAAAAGGCTCAAAAAGTAAATATTTAAAAGCTGGTGGAGTTATTGCTTATAATCATCATGAAAAATATGATGGAACAGGCTATCCAAATAAACTTCAAGGCGAAAATATCCCTATTTTTGGGCGTATAACAGCTATTGTAGATGTATTTGATGCCCTAACGTCAACAAGACCTTATAAAAATGCTTGGGAAATTGATGATGCATTTAAACTACTTATAGATGAAAAAGGTAAACATTTTGATCCTATTTTAGTTGATATGTTTATTCAAAATAAAGAAGAGGTAATAACTATTTTTAATAGGTTCAAAGAAGAAGATTTATGAAATTTTTAAGATTTATTTATAAAATTATTACAAATCCAATTATTGGACCTATTGTTGTTGCTTCTACTACTTTAACACTATTAGCTATCTTTTATCTTCTACCTTTATCTTTAAATAACCAAAAAGAAAAAATAACTAGAGAATCTAAAGAGATAGTTCATCACTTAAAAACATTTAGAAGCTATTATAACGAATTTGTCGTATCCAAAGTAAAAAACTTACCAGATATAAAAGTTGATTATAATCATGAATATAGTTCAAATACTATACCTCTTCCAGCAACAACCATTCATAATATTAGTGAAAAATTATCACAAAATGAGAATGTCAAAGTTAATTTTTTTAGTGATTATCCATTTCCAAATAGAGCAAATAGAGTTTTAGATGAATTTCAAAAAAATTCAATTAAATTTTTAAGAGAAAACCCAAATGAAATTTTTATAAAACAAGATATAGTTGATAATAAAGAGGTTATTCGTGTAGCATTCTCTGATACTATGAATTCAAATAGTTGTCTTGCTTGTCATAATGGAAGAGACGATAGTCCAAAAAAAGATTGGAAAATTGGTGATGTAAGAGGTATTTTAGAAGTTGTTATGCCAATTCACGAAGAGTTTGTTTTAAGCTCAATTCACACGAGAAATATATTAATTTTCATGCTTTTAGTGATTTTATCTTTTATAATTCACTATACTATTTTGTATCTACTTAAACAAAAAGAGACAAAAGAGCAAACAAAAAAACTTCAAGATGAAGTAGAAAAACAGACAAAAGATTTAAAAGATAGCAATAGGCTACTTTTGGAACATAAAAAAGCTGTTGATGCAAGTGCTATTGTTTCAAAAGCTGATTTAGATGGAAATATAACTTATGTAAATAGTACTTTTTGTGAAATATCAGGTTATAGTAAAGAAGAATTAATTGGAAAACCTCATAGCATTGTTAGACATCCTGATAGCCCAAAAGAGCTATTTGAAGAGCTTTGGAAAACTATTAAAAATAAAAAAGTATTTAAAGCAAATATAAAAAATAGAAAAAAAGATGGTTCAGAATATTTTGTTTCAAGTACCATAGTTCCTATTTTAGATAGTAATGGAGATATTATTGAGTATCTCTCTTTAAGATATGATATTTCAGAACTTGTAAAAGAAAAAGAGAAAGCCCAATTTGCGGAGCAAGTAAAATCAACATTTTTAGCAAATATGAGTCATGAAATAAGAACTCCTTTAAATGCAATTATTGGTTTTTCAGATATTTTATGTGAATCAAATTTAGATATAAAAGATAAAGAGAGTGCAAAAATAATTTCAAAAAGTGCAAAATCTCTTTTAAATATTATTAATGATGTTCTTGATATATCAAAAATAGAAAATGGTAAATTAGAGCTAGAATATCACACTTTTTCTTTGTTTGATTTAACAGAGAGTATTGTTGAGCTATTTTCTGTTAGTGCAAAAGATAAAAATATAAAATTTATATATGAAGTTGACCCAAATCTACCAGATTTAATAATAGGTGACTCTACAAGATTACAGCAAGTTATTTCTAACTTATTAAGTAATGCTATCAAATTTACACCTAGATTTGGAAAAGTAAATTTTGATATTCAAGTTATTTCAAATGATTTAGAAACTAAAAAATCTGTTGTAATTTTTAAAATAAAAGATAGTGGTATTGGAATGACTTCTGAACAATTAAAATTAATTTTTAAACCATTTTCACAAGCAGATAGTGGAATTAGTAGAAAATTTGGTGGAACCGGTTTAGGTTTATCAATTTGTAGTGATATTATAAAAAAGATGGGTTCTAAAATAGAGGTAAAAAGTATTTATGAAAAAGGTAGTGAATTCTCATTTGAATTAGAGTTTGATACATTAAAGAAAGATAATGCACTTAATTTAAAGAGTAATATAAATTTTGGTATTTATAGTGCAAATCCAAATATTACCAAAATAAAAAATATTACAAAAAATTATTTAGAAAAGATAGGTAATGTTTTTGATTTTAGTGAAGATATTGATAAAAAAGCATCTTTATTGTTTTGTTTTGGGGGAGATGAATTGGCATCATTTTTACCAATATTTACAACAAAAAATCCTAATGGAAAAATTGTTTATGTTGGTGATAAAAGTAGATTAAGTCCTTTTACTTTGCTTATGATTGATTATATAATTGAACTACCAATTTATGGTTCAAAAATATATAATATTTTAGCTCAAAATTCTAATTTACACTGTAATGTGGTAAATGCTTCAAAAAATGAAAAAGAGTTTAAAGCTGATGTTTTAGTTGCTGAAGATAACCCAAACAATCAAAAATTAATAGATATATTACTTGAAAAAATTGGAATAACTCCCATAATTGTGTCAAATGGAAAAGATGCTGTTGAAGAGTATAAAAAACAAGATTTTGATCTAATTTTAATGGATATAAATATGCCAATTTTAGATGGTATTTCAGCAATGAAACAAATAAAAATTTTAGAAAAAAATACAAACTCTAAAAAAACTCCGATTATTGCATTAACAGCGAACTCAATTGCTGGAGACAAAGAGAGATATTTACAAGAAGGTATGGATGGTTATTTATCAAAACCTATTGAGTTTGATAAACTTGTCTCTATTTTAAGAGATTTTCTTCAAAAGCAACCTTTAGAAGATAAACAAATTAAAAAGAATTTAAATATTTTAGAGACTACGAAAATATCAAAATTTAATAAACAAGATGCTATGAAACAACTATCTTTAGATGAAAGTACTGTTGATATGCTATTAGACAATCTCTTTTTAACACTTGATAGTGATATAGAAAATTTACAAAAAGCGATTGATGATAAAAATAGTGATCACATTGTAAAATTTTCTCACTATATAAAAGGGGCTTGTTCATCTTTAGCGATGAATGAAGCTTCTTTAATTTTGGAAGATATTGAGAAAAAAGCTCTAAAAGGAGAAGTTGATTTTAATTTAGATGAATTAAAATCAATACTTAAAGATATTCAAGACTCCTTATGAGACAAAAAAAATTAATTAGAAGTTTTAAAAACTTCTAATTAGACTACTCATAAATTGCTTTATGCTCTATTTTAGTACACTTATTTTGTACAACTTTTAATCCACTATCAAGAGCTTTTTGTGCAGCTTCATTGTTTGAAAGTCCTAGCTGAAACCAAACAGTTTTTATATTTTTCTCATTTTTTAAAACCAAAACTTCATCTACAACTTTTGCTATAGCATCAGGTTTTCTAAAAATATCTACAATATCAATATCAAAAGGTATTTCAGCCAAACTTCTGTAAACTTTTTCACCCAAAATCTCATCCTCTTTTGGATAAATTGGAACTATTTTAAAACCAACATTTTGCAAATACTGTGCAACTCTATAAGAAGCTTTTTCATTATCAGGAGAGAGTCCTACTATTGCAATAGTTTTTGTCTCTTCAAAAATTGCTTTTATTTCATCTTTATTTGAATTTACTGTTGGAAATTCACACTCCATTTTATTCTCCTTATTTTAGATTGTTTAACTTATTTTGAATATAAGCTCTTACTTCTTGCAAGTTTATAGTTTCTATAAAATCATCAAACTTACAACCACTTGCATTTACATGCCCGCCACCATTTCCTAATTTTGAAGCTAATTGTGAAACATCAAGTTTACCATCTGCTCTAAAAGATGCATTTCCTTTTCTGCCTACATCTATAAAAAAATCATAATCACTATTTGCTCTTAAAAAACTATTTGCAGGAATTGAAATAGCTCCAAGACAATATGTCATAAGACCTTTTTGACCATTATAATATACTGTTAAATCATCTTTTATCTTATCCAATGATTTAACTAAATATGAAGCACTTAAATTATCCAAAGTATCATCAAATCCATCTTTTAGAAACTCTTTTTTCAAGCTATGGACACTATTATCCAAAACAATAGGAGCATTTTCAAGAGATAAAAATCCTATAGAATTTTTTAGTAAATAAAATTTAAAATCTCTATCAAGAGAGTTAAAAAGTATAGAGTTTATCTCTCTTGCTTTTGTAACCATTGACATTAAAACTTTTCCAAATTCAAAATTCTCTTTTTCATTTTCAAGCCAAATATCTACAGCATTTACAGTATCAACCCACTCTTTATAATCATTCAAAGGTGCTTTAAACTCTTTTAAAAGATAATCAAAAACGATTTTTGTAGCACATCTTTTATCATCTAGAAAATACCAATCATATTTTGCGGCACTTACCTTTCCAGTTATGTGATGATCCAAAAGTTGTAAAGTTATATCAAAACCACTATCTTTTAAAGATTTTATCTCTTTATCAAGCTCATCGCTTTCTTGTTGATTTAAATTTAAATCACTAATAAGAAGTAGTAATTTTTCATCTTGATAGTTTTTTATTTCTGTAATAACCAGTTTTAGAGCTTGTTTTACTTCTAAACCGTAGTTTGCATTGTAAAAATGTTTTTTAGGAAATACCTCATTTGTCAAAAATTGACAAGCATATCCGTCTAAATCTGTGTGAGAAATATGAAAAAGTCTTATATTATTCATGTTCTATATCTTTCAATGTTAATTTTGCTAAAAGGTCATTTACTTTGAATTGTAGATTATTTAAAAGTGGCCAAATAGTACAAAGCTTTGCTTTATTATTTGGGCAAGAACTTATTGCATCTGAACATTCAAAAACCATAGGATTTTTCTCTTCAGCAGCCACAACAATTTCTAAAATTGTAAGCTCGTCTATTGGTTTGTTTAAAACAAAACCACCATTTACGCCTCTATGTGATATTACTAAATTTGCTTTTGCTAAATTTTGCATAATTTTTGCTAAAAATGATTTTGAAATTTGTAACTCTTTTGATAGAATATCCACATTTATAGGTTCTTTCTGCTTTGATATAGATATCAAAGATAGCAATGCATATTCACTCTTTTTTGTTAATAACATTTTTTATCCAATATAAAATTTTATTTATATTGTACAAAAGTTCTGATTAATTTTAAGTTGCCCATAAAAAAAGGGATTATGGAAAAACCATAATCCCTTTTTAAAGCTTAAAGTCTAAAATTATTTAGCTCTAATTCCTAAGCTCTCAACTACAGATGTAAATCTTGCATAGTCTGATTTTTTTAAGTATGATAAAAGTTTTTTTCTTTTTCCTACCATTTTAAGTAGCCCAAGTCTTGAAGAGTGATCTTTTTTAAATACTTTTAAGTGTTCTGTTAAAATTTTAATTTGCTCACTTAATATTGCAATTTGAACCTCAGCTGAACCTGTATCTCCATCTTTTCTTCCATATTTTGCGATAATACTTGCTTTTACTTCCTGATCTAAAGCCATTTTGACCTCCTAATAGGTATATTTATTTTTGTTCTATTTAAAATAGGCGCGAATTTTATATAAAGTTTGCTTTATATTTACTTTAAAGTTATATTTTTATTATCCACCAGTTTCATAAAAAGCTCTACTTGATACTTTATTATCATCTTTATTTGACCATTTATTCTTTTCTGGTTTATTTTGAAGAACTTTTTTAAGAATCAAAGTTGCTTCATCAATTTTATTATTTTTTATTGCATCTTTTATACTAAGAGCATCTTCAAAATATAAACAAGGTATTAAAAACCCTTCAGCTGTTAATCTTATACGATTACAAGAAGCACAAAAATCATCTTTATGTGGTTCTATTATTCCAAACTCATATCCATCTTCTAATCTATAATATTGAGCTGGTGAGCTATTATCTCTTGGAACTTTTGTTATATTTTTATATTTTTTTGAGATAATCTCTAAAATATCATCCGAGTTTAAACCTTTTGCACCATTTTTTGCAAAGCTATTCTCCATAAATTCAATATATCTTACAGAAAAATTCTCTTTTTTGCAAAATTCTAAAACATCTAAAATATCAATATCATTTATATTTTTTAAAGGAACACAATTAATTTTTATTTTAAGCCCAACATCTTTTGCTTTATAAATTCCTTCTAAAACAGTAGACAAAACATCTTTTTGAGCTATTTTCATTGCTCTTTCTTGATTTAATGTATCAAGAGAGATATTTATTCTTTTAAGTCCAGCATCTTTTAATTTTTGTGCCATTTGAGGAAGTAAAAAACCATTTGTTGTAAGAGCCAAATCTATATCATTTTTGTAATCACTTATTAACTTTATAAAATAATCAAGATTATCTCTTAAAAGTGGCTCTCCTCCAGTAATTCTAACTTTTTTTATACCTTCATCAATACCTATTTTTATAAACTTAAACAAATCTTCATAAGATAGTAAATTCTCTTTAGGAACCCAAGAAAAAGGTTTTTCAGGCATACAATAGTGACATCTAAAGTTACATCTTTCAGTTACTGAAACCCTTAAATAGTCGTGCTTTCTTCCAAATCCATCAATTAACATCTTATTCCTTTTTAATTTAACCTTTGCCAAGCTTCATCTAAAGAATCAACTCTTGAAGCAAAAAGAAGATATAAAGCCACGTTAAATTTAGCTAAGTTTAATATCTCATCATCATAATTTCTTAAAATATTTAAATTCTCTTCCAAAGTTATATTTTCAAAAACTTTTGAATAGCTAACTCCATAATCTTTTAGGCAAAAATCATACTCTTTTATCTCGCCATCTTCTTTTTGCCAAAATTTTGAATCTTTAAAGACTTCAATATCGCCCTCATTTCCTCTAATCACCGTAATACTTTTAAAATCATCTTTAAACATCTCTAAATATTTTGAAACATATGGTTTATGAAAAGCTCCACAAACTCCATATTCACTCAAAGATGGATTTAAAAGTTTTTCAACTGTATTAAAAGCTGTTCTTAATCCAAATTCATTTCGTAAATTTGTAAGATTGCTCAACTCTTGGAGGTATTCTACTCTATCAAAATAGTGCAAATATTGACCCTTGTCAAATTTTGTAAATATATCTTTTGTTGAAATTCCATTTTTAGTTGGCTGTACAAAATCTCCACTAATTACAAGATTTAATCTTCTAACATCACTGTTTTTTTTGAAAAAATTATCTAAAATATCCTCATATAAAGGAAATAAATATGGATTTGTATCTCTTCCATCAAAATTATATCCGAGTTTCAAAGAGTCTGGAACCTCTTTATATTTTATAAAACTTTTTAAAGCTTTTATTGCTCCTTTAAATTCTTCATTTGTTTCAAGTTTTACTCTCCAAGCTATTAAAAAAGCACCAATTTGTGCTTGAGTTGCTTCTTGTTTTAAAATTTGGCAAACGGCTTCAAAACTCTCCTCAAAGCTTAAATCTCTATTTCCTTTTGGTCCTGTTCCAACTGCTTTTATAAATGTTTTAAAATTCATTATATATCCTATTTTATATCGTTTTAATTCTTTTTTTTACAAGCTTAATATATACTTGCTTAAATAAAACATTTTCAGGATATTGTATGACCCTAACCCAAAGTATTAGAAGTTTAGATTTTTTTGAAAATTTAAGTGATGAACAGATTGATGTTTTAAGCAACTTCTCTTTTATTTCAAAATATGAAAAAGATTCTATTTTATTTTATGAAACTGATTTGAAAACAAATCTTCTTTTTTTAGTAAGTGGTTTAATAAAAATTTATAAATATGATAAATTTGATAATGAGATATTTTTATATCACATATATTCAAACTCTTTAATAAGTGAATTAAGTAATATCAACACAAATGAAATATACTGTTTTTCCAATGCATCTTTTATAGAAGATTCTGTTGTTTTATCAATAGATTTTTTAAAACTTCAAGAACATTTTTTAAACAACAATCTTCTAGTAAAAGAGCTTATGAGCTCTTTGTTAAAAAAAACTAATCAACTTCAATCTTTAGTAAATAGAGAGTTGGTTTTTGATGCAACTGCAAAAGTTGCTTATATGCTAGTTAGCGATTTAAATATGTTTAATAAATTAAAAAGACAAGATGTAAGCTTCATGCTACATATTCAACCTGAAACTCTATCAAGAGTTTTAAAAAAATTATCAAGGGATAATATCATTGAAATTGAAAATCAACAAGTTATAATAAAAGATGAGATTGCATTAAATTCTATTTTTAAAGGGGTAGCAGTATGAAAAAAAGTAATATTAGTACAAAAATAAAAGTAATTGGAATACTTTTTGCTCTTCTAATGACAAGTATTATTGCAACCACTATTTATTTAAATAATAAAAATGAAAAAGATGCAATGATTATAAATATTGCTGGTAAGCAAAGAATGCTTACACAAAATATCTCTAAAAATATCTTCTACTTATATTTAAATCCAAAATCTTCACAAAATGAGCTAGACACTAGTATTGAAGAGTTTATATACAATCTTGAAAGTTTAAAAGGTGGAAATAGTTTATCAAAACTAAAAGAGTCTCCAAATATTCAAATAGATAGACAAATGCTACAAATAGAATATTTATGGTCAATTTTCTATCAAAATATAGTTAAATTTAAAGAGTTAATCCAAAATAATAGTAACAAACAAGAGCTACAAAATATTTTAAATATAATATATGAAACAAATCCAGAACTTCTTTATGAAGTAGATGCACTAGTTAGTCTTCACACGATAAACAGTGAACAAAAAATAAGATTCCTAAAAAATAGCCAATACTTTTTTGCAATTTTAATTCTATTTTTAATTATTTATAGTTTTCTTGAATTAAAAACTATGGAAAAAAATGCTCTAAGATTTTTAGAAGAGTCAAAAAAAGTTATGGAACAAAATTTAGAAGAGCCTCTAAAGCCTATAAAAATCGAAGCTGAGGGTGAATTAGTAGAGGCTTCAAATATATTTAATAGATTTTTAAACAAAATAAATAGTGCAATAATTGACTCAAATAGTGCCTTAGAACAGTCAAAAAATGCTTCATATAAACTAGAAGAAATTACAAATGAGTTTGATGAAATTATTAGTGAACTTAAAAATAAAAGTGAAATATCAAAACAGCTAAACAAAAGTGAAGATATTGCAATACAGACACAAGAACAACTTCTACACTCTAGTAAAAGATTAAATGAACTTAAAAGTGAACTTGAAAAAATTATCCTTTTTGCAGAAAAAAAGAGCTAAAACTTAATTAAAAAATTTTAATCTTTACTTAAATACTCAAAAAGTTTGACATCGGTCAAACTTTTTATATCTACTTCCTAGTAATATCTTATTGTTTATAAATTTATTTCAAAAGGAGTAGGAATGTCACTTTCACGAAGAGATTTTCTAAAAAGTTCAGCAGCCGCAAGTGCAGCAGCAGCTATTGGTATGAGTGTACCAACAGACTTAAAAGCACAAGCAAACACTGCTGAAAGTGGTTGGCGTTGGGATAAAGCAGCCTGTAGGTTTTGTGGAACAGGTTGTGGAATTATGCTTGCAACAAAAGAGGGAAAAATTGTTGCCGTTAAGGGCGACCCTGCAGCTCCTGTTAACAGAGGACTTAACTGTATAAAAGGTTACTTTAATGCAAAAATTATGTATGGAGCAGATAGACTTAAAACTCCACTTTTAAGAGTAAATAAAAAAGGTGAATTTGATAAAAAAGGTGATTTCGCTCCTATTTCTTGGAAAAGAGCATTCGATGAGATGGAAGTTCATATCAAAAAAGCTCTAAAAGAGAAAGGTCCTGAAGGAATTGGTGTATTTGCAAGTGGTCAATATACTATTATGGAAGGGTATGCTGCTTTAAAAATGATGAAAGCTGGATTTAGATCAAATGCTATTGATCCAAATGCAAGACACTGTATGGCAAGTGCGGTTGTTGGTTTTTATCAAACATTTGGGATTGATGAACCAAGTGGTTGTTATGATGATATTGAACTTACTGATACTGTTGTTTGTTGGGGTTCAAATATGGCAGAGATGCACCCAATTTTATGGTCAAGAGTAACAGATAGAAAACTTAGTAATCCAGAGAAAGTAAAAATAATAAATCTTTCAACTTATAGACATAGAACTTCAGATATTGCTGATTTAGAGATTATCTTTACTCCAAATACAGATTTAGCTTTATGGAACTATATAGCAAGAGAAATTGTTTATAATAAGCCAGAAGCTATTGATTGGGATTTTATAAAAGAACATATAGTATTTGCAGCGAGTCCTGTTAATATTGGTTATGGAATGAGAAGAAGTGATGAAAAATCAATAAAAGATGGAAAATACTCTAAAGCTGAAATGGAAATAATCTCTAAAGAGATGGAAAAAGTTGTATCTGAAACTGAGGCTCCTGCTCTTGCTCCTTATGGATATAAAGCTGGAGATAAAATGACTAATAAAAACACTGGTCTTGCTCACTGGGAGATTAGTTTTGAAGAGTATAAAAATCTCTAGAGCCTTATACTTTAGATTATGTTGCAAAAATCTCAAAAGGAAATCCTGATGAGGATATTGAGGAGTTTAAGAAAAAACTTCAACAATTAGCAGACTGGTACATTGAAAAAGATAGAAAAGTTGTAAGTTTCTGGACTATGGGAATGAATCAACATACAAGGGGAACTTGGGTAAATACACTTTCATACAATGTTCACTTTTTACTAAATAAACAAGCAAAACCAGGAAGTGGAGCATTTTCACTTACAGGACAACCAAGTGCTTGTGGAACAGCAAGAGAAGTTGGAACATTTACACATAGACTTCCAGCTGATATGATGAATGATAATCCAAAACATAGAGAAATTACTGAAAAAGCATGGAATGTACCACTTGGAACGATTAATCCAAAAGGTCATCAACATATTATGAAAATCCATAGAGATATTGAAGATGGAAATATAAAATTTGCTTGGGTAAATGTTTGTAATCCATATCAAGATACAGCCAATGCAACTCACTGGATAAAAGCTGCAAGAGAGATGGATAACTTCATTGTTACAAGTGATGGATATCCTGGAATTTCAGCAAAAGTTTCTGATTTGATTCTACCATCTGCTATGATTTATGAAAAATGGGGTGGATATGGAAATGCTGAAAGAAGAACTCAACTTTGGAGACAGCAAGTTGTTCCAGTTGGAGATGCTATGAGTGATACATGGCAATGGGTTGAGCTTTCAAAAAGATTTACAGTAAAAGATGTTTGGGGAGAGCAAGCTCTTCTTAGTACAAACAATGAAGTAAAACTTCCTAGCCTAATTGAAGCAGCAAAAGCTATGGGATACAATGAAAATACAACTATGTATGAGATTTTATTTGCAAATGATAGAGCAAAATCGTATAAAGCAGACCAAAAAGATGAAATTCAAGCTGGATATGATAATAGTGAAGCATTTGGAGATAATAGAAATGTTTTAGGAAGTGATGGAAAACCATGGAAAGGTTATGGATTCTTTATACAAAAATATCTATTTGAAGAGTATGCAGATTTTGGAAGAGGACATGCTCACGATTTAGCAGATTTTGACACTTATCATAGAGTTAGAGGTCTTAAATGGCCAGTTGTAGATGGGAAAGAGACTTCTTGGAGATTTAATACAAAATATGATCCATATGCAAAAATGGCAAATCCAAATAGTGATTTTGCTTTCTATGGAACATTGGCAAAAGAGTTAGCTCAAGGTGATTTACTTGGAGTTAAAGATCAAACTAAAAAATCTCTAAAGAATAAAGCTAAAATCTTTGCACGACCTTATATGGATCCACCTGAAATGCCAGATGAGCAATATCCAGTTTGGTTAAGTACTGGAAGAGTACTAGAGCATTGGCATAGTGGAACTATGACTATGAGAGTTCCTGAACTTTATAGGGCAGTTCCAGAAGCACTTTGTTATATACACCCTGAAGATGCAGTTAAATATGGTGTAAAACAAGGTGAATTAGCTTGGGTTGAATCAAGAAGAGGAAAAGTAAAAGCAAGAGTTGAAACAAGAGGAAGAAATAGACCTTCAAGAGGATTAGTATATGTTCCTTGGTTTGATGAAAAAGTATTTATAAACAAAGTTTGTTTAGATGCAACTTGTCCACAATCAGGACAAACAGACTTTAAAAAATGTGCTGTAAAAGTTTATAAAGCATAAGGTAAAAATAGATGAATATAGTAGAAAACTATCAAGAAAATAGAAGAAAATTTCTTCTAAAAAGTGCTAGAACTATTGGTTTAGTGGTGCTTGGTAGTTTAACATGGAGTGCATATTTAAGCGAAGTAAAAGCTAGTAACTTAATACTTCGACCACCAGCAGCCCTAAAAGAAGATGACTTTTTGGCTACTTGTATAAAATGTGGACTTTGTGTAGAGGCATGCCCTTTTGATACACTAAAATTGGCAAAACCAGGGGATAATTTACCTTTGGGAACTCCATATTTTGTACCAAGAGATATTCCTTGTTATATGTGTGTTGATATTCCTTGTGTTCCTATTT
>Ga0265294_10005068_pt1 | contig 16151 bp, 6 predicted proteins | sample MunlanPumphouse3_FD_192504 | JGI IMG/M metagenome (GOLD analysis project Ga0265294, IMG submission 192504) | Groundwater microbial communities from a municipal landfill in Southern Ontario, Canada - Pumphouse #3 | ecosystem: Environmental > Aquatic > Deep subsurface > Groundwater | place...
CAATTCTCACCCATACAAACAACGCTCATATAAACTTATGTTAATGAAAAAACAACTTGCTTGATTTTAATAAAAGGGACATTTCTACTTTGGAGAAAGGGTGACATTTCTACTTTGCGTTGACAGCACTAGACTGAGAGTATTTTACAAATTGTTATATACATAATACAATTCCATAGCTATGAAATCCTTAGAAGCAGAAATAAACCGCAGAAGAACATTTGCTATTATCAGCCATCCTGACGCAGGAAAAACAACAATCACAGAAAAGCTTCTTCTTTTTGGTGGAGCCATTCAACAAGCTGGTGCAGTAAAAGCAAAAAAAGCAGCAAAATATACAACTTCTGATTGGATGGAGCTAGAGAAAGAAAGAGGAGTCTCTGTTTCTACTTCCGTGATGTGTTTTGAATATAATAATCACATTATCAATCTGCTAGATACTCCTGGACACGCAGACTTCAGTGAAGATACCTATCGAACATTATCTGCAGTAGATTCAGTCCTGATGATGATCGACTCAGTTAAAGGGGTAGAATCTAGAACTAGAAAATTAATGGAGGTCTGTAAACAGCGCGATATTCCAGTAATAACCTTTATTAATAAATTGGACAGAGAAGGAATGAATCCTTTCGACTTAATAGATAATATAGAGAAGGAACTTGATATACAAGCTACGCCGATGACCTGGCCAATAAGCATGGGGAAAACATTTAAGGGTATTTACAATATATACAAAAAACAATATTTAAGATTTGATTCCACAAGCAAAAGCTTTATGCCTATTGATGTAAACAATATTAATTCTAAAAATTTCATTGATTTAATAAGCGAGAATGATCACAGAAAACTAACCGAAGATTTAGAAATGATTGAAGGAGCAGTAGACAAATTTTATCTTCCTTTATACAAAGATGGATTACAAACACCTGTATACTTTGGCAGTGCAATCAATAATTTTGGAGTTCTTGATTTATTGGAAGCAATGATTAGTATTGCTCCTGCACCTCAACCATCTCCAGCCATTGAGAGAACGGTTGATCCTAATGAGAAAAAAGTAACTGGTCTTATCTTTAAAATACATGCGAACATGGACCCCAAACACAGAGACAGGATAGCCTTTATGAGAATCAACTCAGGCGTGTTTACCCGAGGCATGAAGCTCTTTAGCCACAGACTAAAGAGGGAAATAAAAATATCCAATCCGTTAATTTTTATGGCTCAAGATAGAGCAATAACAGAAGAGGCCTTCCCTGGAGACATTATCGGTATACACGACACTGGACTCATTAAAATTGGAGACTCTTTCACTGAGGGGGAACTTATAAACTTTACTGGTATACCAAACTTCTCACCAGAATTATTTAAAAAAGTAATAGTAAAAAATGCACTAAAAAATAAACAACTCACCAAAGGACTAACTCAATTACTAGAAGAAGGAGCTATTCAACTTTTTAAACAGGTTATTGATAACCAACTAGTTTTAGGGGCAGTAGGAGAATTGCAATTTGATGTTGTTAAGTTCCGCTTACAAAACGAATACGGAGCAGATTGTAATTATTTGCCATACAACATCGCATTTGCTTATTGGATACAAGCTACCGAACAAGAAGACCTTGATAAATTTATTTATGAAAACAAACAATATGTAGCCATGGATCATGAAATTAATCCTGTTTACTTTTTTCGGGGCACTTGGGAAGTAGACCATTTAAAAGAGCTTTATCCTAAAGTTAATTTCTTTAAAACATCTGAATGTAAAGAAAAAGATAAAATTTAATTTTTGACTTTACTCAATATAACTATATTATATAAATATGCAGATAATTGACTTTAAAGAATTAATTTCTTTTATTGAGGATTCACCAGAAAAAAGCATTCCTAAGTCGATCTTAATTGAAGAAATTAATACAATGAAAAAGGAAGCTGAAAACCAAATTTTAAAAGCTGAAAAAAGAATAAATATTTCTTTAGTTGCAACTGGTTTGTATGTTTTATCAAAAACCACATTTATTCTTTATGACATCTTTCAAAACATTAAGCCAATATTAATGAATCTGTATATTATGGACGCAATAATTCCTGCTTTTTTGTGTGTAGGGATATTTTATAAAAAGAAAGTAGCTTCCTTGTCTATACTTATTTACTATCTGATATCTAGCTATATTCATCTGGAAATACAGGGAATAAATATCGTCAGATTTCTTCTAGTTTTTATTTATTCATACATCTATATACAAGGATATTTTGCTAATCTTTCTTATCACAAACATAGTGCCTTTTAAAGAAACTAAACTCTCCCAACCGAACCACCAATGACAAGTGAGCTCGGTATTTTGACATATTGCTGACAGCCAAGTAAATCTAAGTATCTATCCTTCAAGAGTTCCAGTGCTTTTTTGCCAAGTAATCTTTTGTCACCTGCAGCAGTGGTAAGAATAGGGTTAGGGTTATTAACAAATCTTGGAAATTTAATAGCATCAAATCCAGTAATCGAGATGTCTGCTGGGATACTTAATCCGTATCTTTCCACAAATCTATAAAAATAATAAGCAAGAAGATCATTACCACAAATAACGGCTGTAATATGTGGGGAATGAGACATAATTTGGTTGACTACAATTTCTACTGTATCGTAATTATCATAGTCTGCAACGAAAACCATGTTTTCGTTAAAATAAGGGTTGTTTTTAATAATTCCTCTTAAAAATTCTGTATTGATGTACTCATTTGGGTGATCACCTAAAAGCACCGCAATATTTTTATGTCCACAACTTACCAAATAATTGGCAAGCATTCCGCCAACTTCCTCACGTTCAATGTATACTGATGTAACAGGGATATCTTCGTTAGGAGGGGAGCCACAAGCTACTAGCGGAACTCGATATTTAATCAACTTGGCATAATATTCATCTGGTTGTTTGCCAAGAAAAATAAATCCTTGTAAATTATGTATACTATAATAATCCATGTCTAAATCAGTCATAAATCTCGTTTGTAAATTAGCCTCTGTTGCAGCACCAAGAATCCCTTCAATAACTTCTCCATAAAATTCATTGGAAAACATCTGCGAAAGATTAGAAACAAGTATACCAAAATTTTGAATTTTATTTGTAAGTTTGGAATATCCCTTTTTTTGTATAAGTGTATATATCTTTGTTCTAACTGGTTCTGAGATTTTATAAGGTTTGTTTAAAGCTAAGGAAACTGTGCTTTCGGAAACATTGCAAAGACTGGCTATTTCTTTTAAAGTTCTCATACGCACTCCTTAAAATATCTTATATTAAATATATCGACAGTTAATGAAAAAAATCCCAAATTATTATTAATTACTTTCTAGATATGTCAGATGCTAGTAAATGTGGGAGTGGTTCGTTTTTCACAATTCACTTCTTAGCTGGTAAGTGGAATCATTGGTAACTTTATCGTGAAAGTCGTCCCTTTGCCTGTTTCGCTTTTAAATTCTATTGTTCCTAAATGTTCTCTGACTACACGAAAAACAATAGAAAGTCCTAAGCCTCTACCTTTTGTGACATGAGTAGAGAAAAAAGGTTCAAAGATTTTGTCTTGTATTTCTTTTGAAATGCCACAGCCGGTGTCAGTTATGCTGATAATAACAGTGTTTACCTCAGAAGAAGTTTTAATAGTTAAGTCGCCTCCTTCAGGCATAGCTTCTCTGGCGTTTTGCATCAGGTTAGTAATCATGATTTGTAAATCATCTGAGTGACCGGAGATGTTAGGAGTTTCGTTTAGTTGTTTTTTTATAGAAACGCCACTAAGTGGCAGAATGTCTAGTGCTTGTTTTATCACTTCATTAATATTTAAGTTCTCTCTTTCTCCTTCTTGGTTGGAAGATAAGCGTAGCGTAGTTCTAACAATATCTCCAATACGAGAGGTCTGAGCAAAAGCTTTTTTCTTTTTGTCCTCTGGTAGATCGGAGTTATCCAGAATTCCTACGAGTACAGCTAAAGGGGTTTTGATTTCATGATTATATTCTTGGATAAGGTTAGCAAGTGAGGCAATACGTTCTGTGCGAGCAAGATTACGTTCAGCATCATAGAGTTTCTTTTGAGTGCCTAAAAAGTTTTTTTCTATCTTTTCATAGGGAGTAAGTTTATAAAAGGCAGAAGTCAGGATGGCTCGAAGTTGTTTCAGAAAATTAACGTCTGTTTCTTTATAATCTTTACCCGAGCTTCTTTTGCCAAGAAGCAGTATCCCTTCCAATAGTTCTGGTGAATGCAGAGGGAATACTAATGAGTTCTTGGTATAATTCATCTCTAGTAAGAGGGCTCTTAGTTCATCTTCTAGGTTTTCAATCTTATAAATTGATTGGTTAGCTTTGAAGAAATCAATCAAAGGACTTGCTGTGGATAATTCTGTTAAATCTGAATTTTCTTCGTTTAGTAGTTTATATCCTTGTAATTTGTTTTCCTTGTCTCTGACTGCAACTATAAAAGAGCTTTGTTCAAGTTCCAGCGCTTCGTCTAGAGTATTTAGAACATTAAAGAAGATACTTTCTCGGTCCGTTTTGCTGACTAGCATGTCGGAGATGGTTAAAAGCACTTTAGCCGGCTCGTAGTAGCCCTTAATGAATTTACGTTTGGTTGTAGTTATTAGGAAACTAGCAAGTGGTCGAAAATAGAATGCCCAGAACACTGATAAAGTAATTGTTACTACAAGAAGTAAAAGTTTATGGTTTATGAGTAAAAGAGGGAACAAGAAAGAGACGCATAGTAAAGAAATGCTGATGAGATAAGAAAAGGTTTTTGTAACAGCTAAGCGGATGTCCATTAATTCATGTTTTAGTATGGCGTAGGCAACGATTGCAATGCAACTTGTTGCGAAGAAATATCCAAGAGGGTAGATATTTATACCATAATTTGCAAAATAATCTACTCCACCAAGCAAGGCAATAAAAAAAGCAAGGAACAAATATATAGAATTATTAGAGGATTGTTTTTTGTAAAAATTAATGAATTCTATGAAAGAGAAGCAGAAGGAAACAATAAAAAAAACAATAAAGAAGTATAGCAGTATCCCTGCTTTCGGGTAAAAGCCCCATTGGTATTGATAAACACCAGAGATAAGTGAGTTGCTAAAGGTATTTATTAATAAGAAAAACACACTAATAAGCATGGATATTTTGATCCATGTAGAAGTTATTTTTTTCCCAACATAGGAGTTAGTATATCCGCTTAAGAATAAAGGAATTAAGATAATCCAAGAATACCCTAATTTGGCAAAAAAATGTGCATTTGTTTGATTAATAGCGCTATACATAAAAATAAAGGAAAAAAACCATAGTCCAGTTGATGCGGAAAGACATGAAAAAAGTATATGTTGTAGACTTTTTTTGTCTGAGTTTAAAACAAATAGCGAAAAGAACAAAAGTAAAAGTGAGCTAATAATTAAAGGTAGAAGAAATATGAAATTGTATTGAGAATTGAACATTACTCAGTAATGCTTATCCCTTGCATATGAGAAGCACGCAAACACATATAGTTCATTTCTCCATAAGCTCCGCCAGAGAGGCTCGTGCCTCCATGTGATGATAGGTAGGGAGATATGCCAATGTGTCGTGAGTTGATTCGAATGGTTCCAGAATTAACAATATTTTGTACTAATTTTGAAATAATTTTTTTATTGTTTGTCCAAAAGGAAGTCCTTAGACCGTATTTGTGAGCATTTATAGTGTCAATCATGAAATTTGTGTCGTCTTCTGATTGATTATTTGAGCCGAATTTAATTATAGGCATTAATGGGAAAAATATTTCTTTTTCAAAAAGCATAAAGGTTGATATTTCTTTATAATCAGTGATTGCTAATACTGTTGGTTGAATAAACATTCCATTTTTATCAAGCTCACCTTTGTAATTTAATAAATTTCCGCCGATTAGCACCTTTGCCCCTTTTTGTTGAGCATCTTCTAAGTATTTAAAGTAATCTTTGACTTTGCCAACAGGGCTTAACCAGGTGTCTTTGTTTGAAGGTAATCCAGGTTTAACTTTTTGGATATTTAATAAGATTTTTTCAACAAATTCATCATAGATATTTTCATGAACAAAAAATAACTTTGGAACCATGCATATTTGGGTAGACCCTAAAAAACATTCTAAGGCTGAGTCAATAAGTTCGTTAGTAATTTTTGCATCAGGGAAGACTGTAAAAATGTCGTTTCCTGACAATTCTAAAATTGGTTTTTTGTTTGCTTCATAAATTTTTTTCCCTAATTCTATGCATCTGCTGCTTTCTCCAAAATTGAAAATAGTGCTAATTTTGTCTGAGGCAAGTGCTTTGTTCAGAATGATGCTGGAATTGCCTTGAATAATATTAATAATGGAAGGAGAGAATCCTGCTTTTATTATTGCCGGCACAACAATATTTCTCCATAAGAAGACCGTTGATATTGGTAGTTTTTGAGGTGGTTTAATTACTAAGGTGTTTCCTGTAATTAATGCAGAAATTGCTAAAAAAGAATTACTTGCCGGTGCGTTTCTTGGTGGAATCACCAGGATTACCCCATCAGGTTTTCTGTAAAAGATGATTTTTTCTTTGTTAATAGTTACTTCTTTTTTAAGTAACTCAATATAAAATTGAATGTTTTCATTGGAAACACCGCTGATCATGTTTTCGTATTCCCAAACAGCTAATTTATATGGATGACCTTCTTTGATTATTAGGGAAATGAATTCATCTTTATTATTAATGAGTTCTTTTTTTACATTTTTTAGTATTAGTGCTCTTTGTTCAACATTATGATTTTTGAATTCTTCATAAGAGCTCCGTGCCGAGTCAAAAGCAGCATAAATATGGGTTTCTTCTGCTAGATAGTATTTTCCGATAATTGCGTCTGCAATTGCGGATTCTTTTATTAAATTTTTTTTAAGTAAACTTACTGATTTAATCGTTTGCAGTGGGTTTTTAATTAAGGTATCAGCATCAATAGAATAGTCCACAATATTTGTTTTAATATCTTTTCCATTAATAAAAAGAAGGTATTCGTTAATTGACGTTTTAGTGTCTTTTTTTTCTATTATTTGGATGTCTGGGTTTGTAATAATTACTTGGATAGGTTTATTAGAAGTAGATTCTTGTGTAATTGAAATTTTATTTTTCATGCAACCCCCTATAGTTTGACGACCACCCTAATTTTGATTATATCATAAACCATGAATTCTTTCATATGCTACTAAAGAAGATTAGAAGTATTGGAATAATTCGTAAAAAAGAATAAAATAAAAATAATATGTTAAATTTGTTCAACAAACATAAATTTGGTTTTGTAATTTTTTCAATTATTTTTTCTCCTGTAATTTTATTTTTGCTAACACTCTACGGTTTGCTTATCGGTTTTACTGGTGGGCTAGTCTGGGGATACGAAAAATTAAAGAAAGTGTTTGTTGTGGTACTAGAGCAAAATAAGTTTAAATTTGTGCTAACAAAGTTTGTTTTTAAATTTTTTTATTTCTATGTTTCTTGTCTGATTTGTCTGTTAGCGGCTATTGTTGGGCTTCTCATAGGTCCCTTCAGGGCATATTCCAGATTTAGAATTTTTTGGTTAGATGTTTGGTGCGGGACTTTGGAGGCTAAACAACCAGTTAGGTCACTTATTTTAGTTGTGGATGATGAAGTGGAGATAGCAAAAAACATTGCTGAAAGAATTGAGCAAACTGGAAAATATTTAACTCAAATGGCTCATAATGGGAAGCAAGCTTTAAGGGTTCTGAAGAATAATGAACGCTTTCTTGGTATTGCAGAAAACAAAGTGAAATGTATTATTTTGGACATTAAAATGCCAGAGATGGATGGGTTACAGTTTTTGAAAAAACTTAGGAAACAAGAAGGCTCGTCAATGTTTAAGGATAGTGGTGCTTTTCATCAAATTCCAGTAATAATACTTTCTGCTTATGAAGATATAGGAAAGATTTCTGCTGCAACAGATCCAGTTACCGGTAAAGTTGTTAGGTATATAGTTAAGCCGGAAAAACCTGAGCATTATGAGGAGTTGTTATTCGCCATAGAAAGAGTCTTTGCTGGTAAAGACCAAGAGATGATAACAAACGCCTATCTTAGTGGTAATTACCGTATAAATGAATTGAGAAATACTCGCTGACTCTTTTGAAAGGCTATTTTTAGTCACTCCCTCCAATTTTCTTCATTCGCCTCTCCCACGGAATTCATAAATATTTTCAAATAAAGATTAGAAATATCTGCGTAATTTATTTTTATAAAATAATAGTTGACGTTATAGTTTTTATTTGATATTCTATTTACCAAGGGAGTGAAAGGGAGGGGGATATAAAACAAAAGGTAGGTGGTTAATGTGGGCGAGCCAGTAAGATTAAATGGATCAGCATATTTACAGTTTAAGGATGGCACACATCAGCCATTATTGAAGATGAAGGAGTTTACCAAACTCACGTATCCTGTCGAAGGAGAGTTACCTGACGGCACTAAGGAAATTCATCAAAATTTTGCTAACATTGCTATTAACGGTGTTTCCAATCATGATTATCAGTTACAAATAAGTCAAGACCTGCATGCATGGCAGGACTATGGTCAATTGTTAACCGTGGATGATGTTGACGGACAAATTACCAACATCGCGGGAATAGATGTAGAAGAAATAGTTATTTCTAAGCCAATTAACAATGATAAAGAGTTTTATAGGGTAATATCCATTAGCAAGAATAAGTATCAAGAGATGTTAGAGCAATATGGGCTTACTGGTCACTTTACTAGCTATGAACTTGCTAAGATGGGTTTAACTTCAAACTTGTATGCGTTAAAGTCTATGTTTGCTTCCAAATATTTAGGGCTCAAAGGAATTCCTGTTACAGAGAGGGTAGTTGTTTCTTATGATAAAAGTCCCGAAAACATGAGTTGGGAAGAGTTGCAGAGTTGGCTTACTTATGTTGGTATTGATGCTTCATGCATAAGCAGTGGATCGTTTAGAACAACTAGTTATAAAAATTTGAGTATCGCCTTGCTTAAGCTTTTTGAGGGCAGAATGAAACCAATAGGAAATACTGGCGTTCCTCTTGAATGGATTAATAGTTATGACAGATGGTCTCTGGATAATTTAATTTATTTATATATTCAGAAAGGTATTGATCGTGGCTGTATAACTCCTTGGAGAAATGTTAGTTCCGCCTATGCCTTGAGTTTGTTTGAAAATAGTATTGCGCCGACTCCAGACAAGTATAATGGTTCTGCAGATTTGAGCAGTTATTTCTCGATTATGGATGTTTTAGCTTCTACTTCTAGCCTGGCTAGTAAATTGAATAGTATGGGCATTACTGGGTACGAAGAATACGCTACTCAGTATCCTGAACAAGCAACAATGGAATATGCTCAGTGTTTAGTTGCTAATCAGGGCATGATTCTGGATATAGATATGACTTTTGCGGATTTGGTTGCTAGGTTTCCGGTTCAGGAGGATTTATTGACAGAAATTTCTTGGTTTAAGGGAGTAATCAAAAGACTTAGTAGTTATGGGTTGCACTTAGATAAAAGTATTTTGGTCTATAGTAACGACAACAAGTTAGTAATGTTAGAGATTTTGAAATATTTAGATGGCGCTAGAAATTCAACTTTTTTAGAAATTTTTAATGTAAATTCTCTGGATAGTGTTTTAAATAACTATGATATGGAATCAATTGGTTTACATTTAAAGAACTTTGATTTTGAGAAAAGATTGACCTTGCTAAAGGTAAAATTAGACAAGTCGAGGTCAGACTATAGCGATGTTGAGCAAGACACATTATTTAATTTATTAAATCTTCTAGAAGGTTTGACTTATTCTGCAGAAATAAGCTTTGATAAAATTCTCGCTTTTATGGATCAAGGCAAGTCATTAGAAATAGCTGCAAGTATTTTTACTGAGAATCAAAATATTATAAAAGTAAACCAATCCTCTCCAGGGTTTGTCCCAGAAAAGAAAACATACTCCAATGCTGAGGATGTTGTAATTAATTCTGTTGTCAAAATGATAGACGAGGGAATTGATTTTTCTAATTTTGATTATCAACAGTTGTTGAGTCTAGTTAACGAGAATTTGCTTCAATCACCAGAACAGTTAATTGAATATTTAGAATTTATCTCCACTGTTCAGGTCAATATAGCTATTTCCAAAGAAAACAACTCTGAAAAGCTAAAGATAGATTTATCTTTAGTTGATGGTTCAGAACAAATAGATTATGTAACAGCTAATATTTTAGACGCAAGTGGAAAACTAATTACAAAAATATATTCTGGCGAGCCAACTCAAAATTTATCAGTTTTGTGGGATAGAAGGGATAATTTAGGGAAAGTTGTTAATGGGAAAATTACTGTTGAGTTAGTTTGTGAAAAGTATGTCTCTGGTTTAACTGATCTTAAAAAAGAGATAATGACTTCTGCTAATTATAATCTTTCTCAATTGGATTTTATTTATGATAGTCAAGTTGTCGCGGTTGGTGTAGAAGAAGAGACTACAGCAATAACTTATGTTACTGGATACGCTGATAATGGTTTGTCTGATAAAAGTTATGGAGCAGATACAACCAAGTATTTTGAGCTAAAGTGTCCGCAGAGAATTTTTGTTCATTATGCGGATAGTGCTGGGGACTCAGCTTATTATGCTAATTTAACTAGATTAAATAGTAATAATCAGTGGGAAGGTGTTCAGACATTCAGATCATCAGGGGATTATTATTTAAATTTAATGCCAGGAACGTATAGTGTGCACATTAATAATCCATGTTGGTTTGGCGATAAATATGTTTTATATAACATTAACTACAAGACTCCTCAGTTCAAGCAAGCTGTATTTGATAAATATGGAGAAAAAATTTCAGAGAATGTTATTGCGTCTTCTTTTAATGGATCTTGGCAAACAAGTGTTATCATTGATAATGAAGAATTTTCACCTCTATATATTGGCGCTGGCTATGTAGAAATTCTTCGCAAAAACTTACATACGGCTGAGCTATATAAACTGAAGGTGGAGGTTCAAGTTAATGCGGACAAAGTTTTTGTTATCAAACAGCAGGATGGCAATTTATTGCTGACCTGGTATGACAAAAGCACGAATAAAATACTATCTGAAGTAATAGATTTAAGTCAGACAGAGCATGATTGGAAACAGTTAGACTGGCAAGATCGAGCTTTTGCGAAAACTGAAATTTTTGAACATGGACTTGTTTCGGAAAACATTCAACCTAACGATAAGGCGACTGAGGTTCTTCAAGTATATGTTGAACAAATCTCTAAGGTTATTAACGCAATAACTCCAACGGTAACACATGACATTACATTAGAAGAGCTAATTGCTTTATGTCGTTATAGAAAGGTTGTTGAACAAAATTATCCTAACGCTGACGAGGCAGATCAACATTTAAGAAATATAGCTAGTGCTGATATTATTCCAAACCTAGAAGCAGAGTTAGCAAATCAAGCCGAATTAGCTGTAAATTGGTTGCAAAACAGCGGATATGAGGTAGCCGACAGAGAGGCTTGGTTACTTAATTCCTATGCGTCTATTGCTATTTATAATGCAGTCAAAAATATCAGTTTTCTGGCTAATGATATGAGGATAGACATTAATGCTTTATTTGCTAGTTATGATGAAGGAGTTAGTAACAATGGTTATAATGTAAGCGTTCTTACAAATTTTCTAAGACTGAATGATCTTTATAAAGGAAACAATCTTTTTAGAGATACTTTCTCTGGGGACGTGGACGAGCAAGAAAAATACGTTGCTCCAAGATACGAGGACATCTTGAAATCACTAGAGCTAAGAAAGTCTTTAGAAAATATCTTTATCCCAATTCAGAACATTGCAGAAACTGAAGCCGAGGTAAATGTCCTACTCAACAATCTTGATTATCAAAAGATGGTTGCATTTCATCGATTTGTTATGGATCTTAACACCTACTCTTCTTCTTTGCGTTTAACAGAATATGTGACAGCCAATGGTAAATTAAGTTACGCTGACTATTATTCTAAGTTAATCAGTGGGCAAAACCCAGGTCTTGTCAGTTATTTAGCGACAAAACATTATTTTGATACTCAGGTTATTCCAGGTCAGCCCAATATTTTTATAGATACAGTCGGTTCTTACAAGTTGCTATACTCCGGACAGGCCATTTTCGTACAAGAACCAGGCGAAATATACTATCGGATGTCCAAGATAGTCATGCCTAGTCATTTTTCAGTAATTCAGAAAGTCTCATCAAACGAGGGAGGCTTTTTTATTAAAGCTTCTGGCTTATTTGATTCATCTCCTCAATTACCAGCAGAGCTTCAAAGAGAATTATGGTTCTATTTGATTAGAGAAGGGTATTTAACATCAGAAGGAGTTATTACCCAGCGATTTATTGATATGCAAGCTTTAGCCAACGTAAGCGCAGATAAAGATGCTTATATTGGTGAGCATTTTGTGTTGCCTGTCAATCTAGCGGGGTATGAAGTTTCGTCTTTTAATAAGATAGCAGAGATGGGGCTAGGTGAGTGGATTCCGGTGAAGGACAAGATGATTCTTGTTGGGGGAGATAACTGGGTTAATACAGCAGAACATACTATTAATATTGCTAGAAAAGTTGGAAATAATTACGAAAATTTAAAAACGATAACCCAAACATATTTTGATGCCACAAGTTTTGTAGGGTTGTTTAAAGATATTTCAACTCTTGCAGAGATAGATGCCTTGCCGTATTCCAATGATAGCATCGCTGATTGGTGTTTTGAGCTTGATGAGCTGATGGCTGATAATGATTTATTTAACAAAGAAATTCCAGATTTAAAAAGATACTTGAGTTACAGAAATGCTGGAAATTCAGTTGTGTATGCTTATTTGGTTGCTTATTTTGAAAAGTTAGATGCTCTTCATGATACAACGGGAGGTTTCCCGAAGATTAAATATACTACACAAGAGATCCAGAGTATCTTTAACCAACTGAACGAACCAATAGCCAGTGATTATTTCATAAACATTGAAGGTATTAGTGCGGTTCAATCGCAGGAAGTTATTAATTTACTTAAATCAAGCAGGGTGCTGAGCTCGAGCGGGGAAGTATCTCTTGATTTTGATATTACAAATGATGCTCAAACCTTGGGTTTAGTTGGCACGAGCTATGCACAATATGCACATCAGATATTTACTTTCCTTACTTTGCAAAAGAAGGCAGTAGAGAAGAAGTTTTTTAGAATAATTACAAATTTGGTGGAGATTCAATCCAGACTTTCACTCGCCGAAAGAGCAATTAGTTATGATTTAAAGGACTATATTTATTTAAAAGAAGACTTTAGCAATTATAGTCCTGACCAGATAGTCAAACTAAAAGACATGTTTGCTTTTTCTAATATATTGGGCAAGAAGCTTACTGCTAGTAGCCTTGATGAATTGTTGTTAGTTTATGAACAAGTTGATAACGCGCTAGACGCTGTAATTCTCCACACTGGAGGGCTTATGACTGCGGATGTGCAAGCAGTTGTTGAGGAATATGAGCCTGTTTTAAATGCATTAGCCAACAGAACAGAAAATATTGTATGCGTTTATGATAGTTCTGGAGAAAAAAATGTATTAAGAATAGGTGAGTTGAAAAACATTACGTCATTAAACATTTACCATAAGGGTGCGTTAGTTTATGTTGATAATGATTATAATGGTTTGGATTTTGTGAAAGACATCCCTCTACCTAATGGCTCGAGTGCTGATGAGATAAAGTTAGAAATTGAGTATGCAGACGGAACGTCGGAGACAAAAATATTTTATCCTTTAACAGTTGAGGCAAGCAAAAATATTTCTGACGTTAAGTTTTTGCAAGTATTAGATGAGATGAGTAGCGAATTAGACATTAGCTTAGAGATGTATGATCTGAAATATGGCAAAGAGCTGATAGATTATAAACCATATATTGCTGAGCTCGGGAAAATGTATATAAGTGCCAAGGTCTTAGCAATAAAAGGCGGTAAAACAACTAATTTGGCAGCGAAAGATATAGTTAATGCTTATTCAACAGCATTAATTAGTCAGGAGTTTCCTGGAACACTAATGCCTGACAGTGTTTGGAAGAAAGCTTGGTTAATAAACAATCGTGATAAGTTGAGTCTTTTTGATGACAGTATAAAGAATCTGATGATGAAGGCATCTTTAGACCTTCAAGAAGCTTCTACAGAGATAAATAGGAAAGGTGAAAGATATCAGTTTTTGGTAGGTGGCGCAGGTTATACTCATGGTGCTGGTTGTGGAAATACTGCAGGTTATGGTAATGCTAAAGTTATCGGAGTATTAGATACTTATACTGGACAGCTAATACAGGTGCCAACAGAAACTATTGCCACAACTAAGTCCGTAAAGTGGATCCCCGATACTGGCCAATTAGAACGAAAACAACGTGATTTAGCTGTGGAATCAGCTCAAAGAAAGCTTAATTTAAAGAGTTTCTATGCCTGCCAGATGGGTGAATATACACAACCAGAGAATGCTATGCAGTTTGATGTAAAAACAACAGTTAGTTGGAGAGACTTGGTTGCAGATTCTGAAACGGCAGTAGCTTCTTATTCCAAAGTTTTAGAAGAGAGAAAGCATTTCGTTGTGGCTCTAATGCGTAATGTTACAGGTAATAATAGCCTTGCTGAAACTGAGGCAAGAAGCATGTATGATAATTTTTTAACACTATTCCAAGATTATTTACCAAATGCTAAGAATAGTCAGTCGGTCACATATCCCGGTAATAAAATGAATTATATTCATAAAGACAATGAGCCAAGAGGTTTATATGTATCTAAAGAAGCAATTCTTATTCTTCAACGCATGAAGCATAACGGAGTAAACATTCCCTCCATTGTTAATAGTGCCTATCCCCCAGCTCAAGCTGTAGTAGATGCATATATTGACGCTGAGACCATCGGGAAAGTTAAAGCGACGGAGTTGCTTTCTGCGAACATTTCTTTGGCCAAGGATGGTCAGACAGCTAATAATGTTACTCCCACTGTAGATAATCTATATGGAGGATTGCTAAAAAACATTTTGAGTGAGCTATTTGATGCAGAATTAACTGTTGAGGAAGCAGTTGAGACTTTGCCTTTTATGCAATCAAAATATCCTAATCTTATTTCTGACGTAGAGCACGGGAAAATTGGTGTTTCTACCTTTGCAGTTTTGTCGTATTTGCAAGTTATAAATAATAAGAGTTTGATGCCAAAATTTAAAACACTTGATGATCTTCCTGAGAGGATTAGTATAGAGGCAGAAAGCTACTTGAAAAATGGTGAAACATTAACAGGGACAGCTTTTCAATTTATGAAGGTTACAGATAATGGGATGATAGAGGTTGTATTTTCTCCAACAGGGAAAGTAACGTCTTCAGTGTATTCTGAGGGAAATGTTAGAACTAAAATAATTAATACAATGGCTGAAAGTGCTGTTAGAAGTTTCACCGATGAAGAATTTCAAGTAAAGAGCAATGCAACGACAAAGATAGGCGCGATTAGTGGTTTTTCACCTCAATATCCAAGGTCAGGTGCTTATAACGAATATGGTTGGGTGAATGTTGTTGGCGAACTGGCGAAGAATATAGTTTTAGCCATGATTATAGGAGAAGTAACCGGACTTTTAGCAAACATGACGGGATTAAAGGATTTATATACGCTTTATTCAACAACGCAGAAGAGTGTTGATTTAGTCAAAGCGGGAATAACTGGAGAAGTGCAACAATTAGTTAATAATGTTGTAGGGAATATTGTGCCTGCTGATATTGTTAATATAGCGAATGATGCTTATGACACTTATAAAGCTTTTGAGAATCAGTACAACACCATTAAGTCAGACATAGACAAGTATGTTAATGGTTATTTGCAAGGATTGAACACAATTGAAGAACTGAATCAGATTCAGTCATCTGTGAATGCGACATTGCAGACAACTCAAACAGAGCTTAACCAGCTAAAACAGGATGTTTTGAACAAGGCAGGCGATTATGCCAACATGACAGAGGAGGAATTAAGAAAAGCCTCAGAATCAATGAGAGCTTTAGAGAAACAAATAGCCTACACCCGTTATGAAATGGAACAGAAGATGAAGGCTATGGGTGAGAATGTGACAGGAGTGGATTTGTCAGGATTAGAATCAGTGGGACTACCTGATTTAAGACAGCAAACAGCAGTATTAC
>Ga0265294_10005070_pt1 | contig 16149 bp, 12 predicted proteins | sample MunlanPumphouse3_FD_192504 | JGI IMG/M metagenome (GOLD analysis project Ga0265294, IMG submission 192504) | Groundwater microbial communities from a municipal landfill in Southern Ontario, Canada - Pumphouse #3 | ecosystem: Environmental > Aquatic > Deep subsurface > Groundwater | place...
CAAGATGCCGCGGGTTCAAATCCTGTTTTCCCGACCATGCAGGTGTAGTTCAATGGTAGAACATCAGCCTTCCAAGCTGAATATGCGAGTTCGATTCTCGTCACCTGCTCCATATTAAAAGCATAGGTTTGATACAATTGTATCAGGCTTTTTTTGCTTTAATAAGGGCTTTTTTGAACTCGGTCGAGTACATATTTATGTGAAAAGCAACAAAAATAAGTATATAAACATAATGCTAGTAATAAGCTTACACGATTTGAATGATTTTTACACGATTACAAGTCAGTTTACACGATTTGTCTAAGATTTACACGATTACATATGCAGCAGTGATGCATTACTCCAAAAGACATTTACTGAAAACTATCTTGATCATAAGATTGTTAAGAACAAAGGACAAATACCTCAATATTATGTTGAGAATAATCATCCAGCCATCATTGATAGAAATATGTGGGAACAGGTGCAAGTCGAACTTGAAAGAAGAGAACGAATTGGTGCACAATATTCTTCATCGGATGTATTCGCATCTAAACTGATCTGTGAAGACTGTGGTGGTTTTTATGGTAAGAAGAAATGGCATTCCAACAGTAAATATTCAAGATTCGTTTATCAATGTAATAATAAGTTTCATAAACACAAGGACAAATGCCTAACACCTAATCTTAAAGAAGAGGATATTAAGCTCAAGTTCCTCAAGGCTTATAATCTCGTTATGGAAGATAAGAGAAGGATCATTCAAGACTCAGAAGAAATCACCCGATTACTGACTGATACGACAAAGATTGATGATGAAATTAGAGATTTAGATGATGAACTACTCATAACTTCAGAGTTAGTAAGCAAGCTGGTAAATGAAAACTCAAAAACAAGTGATAGCATAGAAAATTACAACAAGAAATATGAAGAGTTATCAAGTCGCTACGATAAGTTGCAAACCAAACGAGAAGAGCTTTTTAAACAAAGAAATGATAAGCAAGGACAAGCGCTTAGAATGAAGGCTTTTATTGCAAGCATATCGGAATCTGAAGATGAACTTAGAGACTGGAATGAGCGTATTTGGATGCTCTTAGTAGATCGGGCAATAGTACATAGATACTCAAGTATTACATTCAAATTTCATAATGGGATTAACTTTAATATTGTTTAGTTCTGAATTTTGTACATAATTAGAATTAATAACATAAAAGAACATCTAAAAACATCAAATTTTAATAAAATTAGTAAATTTATGGAAATTGTATTGTATCTAAAACAATCTAATAGTATAATAGTCTTATAAGTATGAAAAGGTGGTGTACATTATGATTCAATCCAAATTGTTTGAACGCTTAGTAACAAAGTTTTCAATTAAGGTCAATGACTTGGCGCGATATCTAGAAGTAAGTAAAGCAACAATCTATAATTATCGAAACTTTGATAGTTTCGAACAAATTCCTAACGATAAGCAATACAAGATATTTTATCTATTTGGAAAGGAAACGGTAAATGATTTGTCTCGTCTACTAGATGAAAATGATAAAAACGTGTTGGTGAAATACTCAGAAAGAATAGATAGTATTTTTCAAGATAAAGAAGAGAAAGCATCTCATGATACGATTGCTATCGAAACGCTTCAAAAAAGACTAAATGAAGCCACTGCTCAATTAGAATTAAATCGAAATTACTCAAATATTATGGTGAAACTTGAGCATCTTGATGATATAACCAAAAAAGTCATCATTGACAAGGTATCTGAAATCACTAACGGAATGAACTCGCTAGAGATTAAGAACTTTTTAGATTATTTACATGTTTATGAGGTTTTTTCAAAGAACACGATAAAAAAGTAGGGGGATAGTCATGCCGGTTATATTTTTAGACTTTTATTCAAATTTAGAGGATTCAAATCGATACAAAAATAAGAACATGTATAGTACGCCTTTGATGGAACAATTTGAACTTATCAATAATCGTCTCCCATTAAATATACGTTTTAATGATATAAGATCTTTTATTGAAAACGCATTCCCTTCAGGACTAACTAAAAGATACTATATTTCGTGTCCAAACTATAAAAGAGAAATAGAGAAAACTAGCTATGCGAGTTTTTTACGCAATGTAGTTATTAGAGCAGATGGCACAGAATTATCAAAAAGATTACCCAATAACATGAGTGTCATTATTGTTGGAGATATCATTGAAGGTGGAAAGCTAAAAATGCTATCTGTTAAAGGGATTGAACTCGTTGATGAAGGATTTACAAAAAACGGTGAAACATTGGTCATGAATTCTTTTGCTTGTTCAGCATTTCAAAAATTTGCGTGGTCAATTCCACATATAGATTATAATGAAACATATTTTACACCGAATGCAATTTTTTCTTTAATTCAAAACAACTATCCGGTTAAGAATTATGAAAGTGTCATTAAATTTTATCATACTTGGGATAAGTATTTATCTTTTAGAGAATACTATCTTTTAACGCAAACAAAAAGACATTTTGTTGTTAAAAATATTGAGTATAAAGAATCATTTTCTATAAATCGAAGAAGATATCAAAAAAACAAAGAACTTTATGATGAAAACTTGCTTGATTCAAGTAGTGAGTTTTCAAAAGGTGAATTCATTGTCCTTGAGCATGAGTTAGATGATACTGAACCTTTTCATCTGATAAGAGTTGATATAGAATTTAACCGACTTAAGTTTTTAGAAGAAACCGTCGAAAAAGGAAATCGAAAAATAAACAAGATCGAATCAAGTATTCGTTCTTTTGCGCGTGACAACTTAGCGCTATCAGAGATTCCTCCAAGAGATGAAAAATACAATGAACAGCTGAAAAATAGCTTTCAATTAGAACAACGATTCAAAATTGTTAAAAAAGAAATTGAGCCTGATTGCACTGATTTAGAACAAAAATACGCAAAAATGATTAAGGAACAACTAGCTGCAATAGATACAGTTTATGAACATAAAATCGATAAAGAAACTTCTAATGCAGCGAAAATAAAGGAAGAAGAATTATCATTACAGGTTAATCAAAGCCTTGAAGATTATAGAATCACACTCAATAGTCAACTAGATGATGATATTAAGGATATGTCAGACAATGCTATTAGAACAAAATATGCAAATGCAGTGGATGATATCAAGAAGCGTTTAAATAAAGAACTTAATCAACAAGTGAATACACTCAATCAACGAATCAAAAACGAAAAAAACCAAGATAAAAAGGATACTCTAAAATCACAAGTCGCTGAATTAAAGAACGTATATAGTAACGAAATAGACAATGCAATTAAGCGCATTGATCTAAAAACAATGTTTATTGAAAGAAATGAAACTTTAATTAAAAAGAAAAGAAATGAATTAGAAGATCAACTTAAGAGAACTCTGATTGAATATTCCAATGAGTTTAAACGACAATTAAAGTTAAAAAATGAAGATGCTATAAAAAAAGACAAGAATTCGAAAAAACAATCACTTCAAGAAGAACTACAGGCAACGATCAAAAAACGAATTCTTCTGGAAACAATTGTTCGTTTTTCACTATATTTTAAAACTGATGCAGAAAATCAATCTGGAGTTGTAAATGCTCTTTATAACAAAAAAAATGGTTATCTCATTTACAACAATCGAGCTGAACAAGCTAAGATAGATCGACAAAGAAATGCGCTTGAATCATTTTTTGAAGGTAATGTAAAAAATCCATATCTTTCTACATTTCTCTTTTCACCCGAAGAGTTAAATCCTAATATATACCAAAATCGTGAATGGAATTGGTTTTTAGATAAATTAAATGATAAGCAAAAAGAAGCCGTTAAAAGAGCTGTTACAAGTAATGGTGTGTTTTTACTACAGGGCCCTCCAGGAACAGGTAAAACTCAAGTTATTGCTGAAATAGTAGGTCATCTTGTAAAAGATGGTAAAAAAGTTTTAATTTCTAGTGAAACCCATAAGGCAATTGATAATGTCTTTGAACGCTTACCAAAAATTGCAGAGATTAGACCCATTCGACTCATGACATCCCAATCAGGTAAAGACAGTGATTTTAGTCCTGAAAATTTAGTAGATAACTTATATTACAATATTGCTGAACAGATGAAAAAGACCATTAGATCATATGAGAACTTTACTGAATATAAAGAAAAATTTAGTCTTGACTTTAAAGAACTAAAAGTTCTAAATCAAATACTAACTAAGAACAAATTGAAAAGCGATGAAATTTCTCAAAAAATCACTGACTTTGAAAAGTCATTTGATGAGTTGAAAGAAGAACGAAGTTCAATTGTAGAAAAAAAAGAAGCATATGTTTATGAGAAAGATAAATATTTCAAAACTTACAAAAGAATTCAAAATCATCTATTTAGTTTTGATGAGGATCTAGACATGCAAAGCATTGATGAATACAAGAAAGCAATCGAAAAAGCAGTTGATAGTTCTGTTTTTAATATTGCTAATACGGATGATTTCATAAGAACAGTCTTTAATGCTAAACCCCAAGAAATAGTCAGTGAATTAAGCCAAATTCAATCAAATAAAACATCATATGAACTTCAAGAACAAAAGAAAGAGTTGGGGATAAGAATTCTTGAGTTGATTGATCAAAATGATGAAAAATCAAGTGAAACTCTCAGTCAAAAACAAAAAGAGTATCTTGAAATAAACAATAAAATCAAGAGTTTAGATGACAACTTAGATTTGTCAGAAATGACCATTGGTAAAATATATAATCCAAATTGGCTAAGCACAAATCATAAAGTCGCTGTCGAACATTTAGAAAAAATTCAAACAATAATGCTAAAGATAAAAAATGACGTTACCAGTCAATTAAATGCTCAAATCCAAAAACAAGATGACAAGATTATCAAGATGAATAACAAATTAACTGAGCTTGATTCAAAACTCAAGGATATCTCTAATATCATTTCGGAATTACGTGAAAATCAGTCGTATCATGATTATCAAGACAGTAAAAATAAACTAGAAATTAAAGTTGAAAATTTCTTAAAACAGTTTGATGTTGTTGCAAACTATAGATCTATTGAAGAAGCGCTTCAACTTATTCAATCCGAGTGGGAAGATTTAGAGTTAAATTTTAAAGAAAAAGAAAAAGAGAATCAAACAAAAATACCTGTATACAAAAAGATTAGCGAGTATATCCAAAAAGAAGAAATCATTCTTGAAGATAGAAAGTATTACACGAAGCCATTATTTGATACTGTCAATCTATTTGGAACAACTACAAGCAGTCGTGACAGGTTTGATGAAAGATCAATGAATGAGCTTGAAGCTTATAATCTTGGTGAACTGGATCTAAGAAAACAAGGCATAGATGTTGTGATCATTGATGAAGTTAGTAAATCCAGTTTTATTGAATTACTAATTCCTATCCTATATGGAAAGACGGTTATCTTGGTTGGTGATCATCGTCAATTACCACCAATGTATGAGTACCGCAATTTTAGAGATGAGGATTATGAAGGGCTTGATCCGGATATCATTAATCCATTCATTAATAAACGATACATTTCGATGTATGAGGAAAGCTTCTTTAAAACACTATTTGAAAAAGTGCCTAATGATTATAAAATAATGCTTACTAAACAATATAGAAGTCACGAGCATATCATGAATGTGTTCAATCATTTCTACAATAAAAATCTAGAACTTGGTGATATTGCTCAAAATAGCAACAAAAAGCATTATTTAAATGTTGAAGGGAATCAAAGATTAATTATTGAGCAAGACAAACATATTTATTTTGTTGACAGTAAAGAGTATGAAAGTCGTTCTGAAGATTCAACATCTATTCAAAACAAAGGTGAAGCAGATATAATTACTGAACTCTTAAGAAAGATTGATGAAGGATATCAAAAAAACAAAGATTTTAACCCAAGAATCAATAAGCATCAACGCATTGATGAACGTATGAGTATTGGTGTAATTTGTACGTATGGAGATCAAGCACGTCTTATTAAACAAAGACTAAAGGCAAACAAACTAACAAGTTTCAAATCATTTAATGAAAAAAGCGATTCTAGATTAATCATAAGTACTGTTGATGATTTTCAAGGTGATGAAAGAGATATTATCATCGTGTCTATGGTTCGAAATCCTATAGATCCAAGTCGAAGTAATCCAGATTTTATTAAAGCATATCAAAGAATCAATGTCGCATTTTCAAGAGCCAGAAGATTACTCATTATTGTTGGAAGCAAAGATTACTTAATTCGTAAAGGGGTCATTGATTTACCTGATGTTATGGGCGATTCAAATAATGATCAAAAGAATTTTAGAGTGTATGAGAAAGTAATTGATACGATTAAAACATATGGTAAAGTATTAGATGATGTTGATATCATCAAAGAAAGGGGGAGTAACAAGTGAGCATCTTTAAATTTGAAACGTCTTTTCCTTTTCCCATTGTAAAGGTAACAACATTAATTCATCATACAGAAGTATCTAAACCTACGGGTGTAAGTTATATTATCTTAGTGTTAATAAATGAATCAGCGAACAAAAAAGAAAAATTAAGTAATTTATTAATCCAGTTTGGCGTCCCTGTAGACTTACATGGGATATTTGCAGATGAGATATATAAGTTGATCCATGAACTAGAAATCATTAAATGTAAACCCTATGAGTATAATAGAACTCACTTTTCAGAGTATTTAGTAGGGAATTTTGTATTCACTGAAAAAGGCAAAAAAGTTTTCAGAGATGAACTTATCCCAGCAAGTAAAACGATCGAGTCTAAACAAGAGTTATTTTATGATCCAGCACATAATCAATTAATGAATAAAATTCCTTCAGATTGGAAAGTAGGTAAGATTGATACCTCCATACTCCCCAATAAATTGGCAGAGCAATTTGAATATAGGAACGTTAGTGAACTGGAAGATTATCTTAATAGCGTTAAGGGCAAGGGAATTATCGTCAAAAAAGATGAAATCATTACTGATGTTTCAATTATGAATAACGAATACTTTTACACAACGTTTCCCATTGCATTATCCATCGATAACGAGAAGCATACGATTGACTTTGAGCTAGGTAATGATAGACTACAATCATTTTTTGATAAATATTATGATAATCAATTAATATCAGATGGCCTTGGTGTGAAGAGAAAATTCAAATTTAAAGGTAATCAACCTTCACTGTCTAAAGCGGAAAGCATTAGTGATGGTGTTCTTATGCTTCCAGAAGAATATGAAGAAATCTTAAATAAAACAGCATCAGTCATAATCACAAAATCAAATTACATGCCTAAACAAACAACACATGTCATCCAAGCCAGCGCGTTGATATCAAAGATTAACTCGAATATTGAGACAATTCACATCAGCGGTCAAGAAAAAATAAATGCATACATGCCTGTCCAAATACCTCTAATCAACAAGTCAACAAAAGGGATTATAAATATTAATCTGTTAGTTGAAGTCACATTTAAGGATGATGAGAGAAAAGCGATGACAAATGGTCTGATGGAGATTTTTAAGACTTATTCTATTGAAAATGCAAAAGAATGTCTACATATCTTCAAAATCCTAAATGATAGACAATCTCTAGAATTGATGATGGATAAATACATTACCAAAGATACCGAAGAAAGTATTAACATATTAAAAGAGATTAAAGATACAACTGACATCACATTTATCAAGGATTGGTTTAACCGAAAGGCACAGAATCTATTTGATGAATACTTCAAGACCTTACCGATAAAAACGATTGAGCATCAGATCGCTATAGGTGGTTGGTTAATTAAACACCTAAACATACAAAACATCACGATGATTCACAAAGTTATTGAAAGCAATTCCAATGTAGAGAATGAGAAACTATTTCAATTATTAGAATCACTCAATTATTCACTCAATGATATTTTTTCTCAAATCAATACTTTGAAAGAGTTCACCCAAAAAATCATCAATAATGATAAAATAAATGCAACAGGTAACTTTTCAAATTTGATTAAGATAATCCAGTTCAGTTTGAATCAACTGAGGGGATTAACAGATATTAGAAAACCTTACGAGTTCGTTATTAAGGAAGATATCGACCGAACGAAGTTTCAAGAGGTTTACAGCGGATTTTCTACTAAACTTGAAGAATTGCTCAAGTATGAGAAATTTGATGTCAGTGCATTTAGAGAACTTAAAGAATTTGATAAGCATTTTAAGTATTTAAGTCGCGTGTTTACAGAAGAGAAAAATGCAACTAATAATCCCAAAGGTATTGATAAAACATTTATCACATCGAAGATTAACAAAAAAGAGTACTTCACTGCCATTGTATATCTTTTTGCAAAACTTGAGTGGATACTTAAGAATCAGTATAAGTTAAGTGGTAACACTGAATCTATGATTAATGAACTCAAAGATGCGGAAGAATTGAAAGAGTTCGTTCCTGAATTGCATCAATTAAGAAAAACAAGAAATAGTTTGATTCATCCAACTAGTGACGAGGTAGTTATCGATTCTGGTAATATAACCAAATGGTCAGATATTGTATTTAAGGAGGTATTGAAAGCATGAGTCATGCAGCAACAATAAATTATGAAGCGCTATCTATTGCAGCAAGAGCAACATGTGAACAGGCGCTTAAACAATTATGCAAAATTGATGAACTACTTGCGAGAATTAAAGATAAAGCTAGTATGCTTATCACGGATAGAGTTCGTTCTTATGAATCGTTTTTAAAAAAAGAACAAGCAAATATTACAGCTGAGCTCAATCAAATTATTTCCAAAGCAAATGCGAAAACTAGAGATGCCGGTATAGCAAATAACGCGAATAACTTATCAAAGATAGTAGATAATTTAACCTCATATCGCTTAAATGCGATGGAAGAACTCATTGATGAAGAACTGATAAGTGCCGCAAATAGACATGAACAAAACTTAAAAAACCAACAAGTAGGTATGATCAATATCAGCCAAGATGTTTTGAAAAAACTTGAGACTATTGATGATTTCATGTTAAGAGAAAGCATTTATCAAATTGCATTGCAAAAAGAAAACTCAAACAAGTCATGGAGTGAACTCCAATTACTTGGAAAAAAACGTTTGGATGCAAAGTTAGAAACATCACTTGAAAAACATAAAGACAATATCATGATGGAAATCACACAAGAGCTAAAAGATGCCAAAGTCGATGATCAAGTTATTAAAGACATCACTTCTTCAAAAATTAACAATATATCAGATGTAGAAACGATTCGTAATAAGGCCACGTCAGAAATCATTGGTGAGACTGTCCGCAAAGAAACCTTGAAAGTAATTATGAAGACAGTTGAAACACGAGGGTTTATTGTTGACAAGAAGAATATTAAAATTGACCGCGAGAAGAACGAAGTTAGATTTATTGCTCAAAAGGTTAGTGGAGAAAGAGCGGAATTTCGTATATATTTGGACGGCAAATTTATCTATAAGTTTGATGGCTACGAAGGTCAAGCGTGTCAAAAAGACATTGAGCCTTTCATGAAGGATTTGGCGGATATATATGATATTAAAGTTGTTAAACAAGTCGATAATTGGAGTAATCCAGATAAAAATCAATCGATGAAGTATCAAACAGTTAATAAAAATAAGGGAACGAATTAGGAGGGGTATTTATGTCAATACAAACAAGTTTCAATCGTATTAGAAGAGAGACCGGTATAAAGCGAGCTGTTATTATTGAAGGTAATGTTGGAGATGTGTTTTTAAATGATAAAAAGCGCATTGTTACTCTAAAAGAATATTTAATGGATATGCTTAAAGACATGGCATATGAAGATGTAATCTATTGGGATAGAGTCGATGGTGTTGATGGCGACTTGACAAAACTTGATCTCGTTGATGATGTTGAAGTTAAGGGCGATACATATGATTTTGAAGATGATGATGAAGAAGATAAAAAAACAGGTTCTGGTCTATTTAAGAAACCTGCAGAAATCTTTAATCTAGTCTTCAAGAATATGATCAATCCAAAAAGAAAAGTAGCTTTTGTGTTAAACTGGGCTGATTATCTATTTGGTAATAATAACCAATTGATGGATGATGAAAGAGAGTATTTAACGTTATTAGGAAAAGCTATCAAAGATCGTAAAGTTGACTATTTATCAGAAGATACTAACGGAAGTGTAGTTATTTTAATCGCAAATAAATTATCGATGTTTCCAATCTCTTTCTACCAATCTAATCCAGAAGTGACAACGATTACCCTACAAAAGCCTGATCGTTTAGAGAGAGAAGATATGCTTTCTAAGATTGAAACAGCTTTTGACATCAAATTAAAACCTGGTGAGACACTGCTTACGAGTGAGAAGAAAAGCGAGTATATTGATATGCTCGATGATTTCACAAATCGTGAGATAATTCAACTTTCAAAACTGTCAAGAAAAGAAGGTAAAATGACCTTCAATAAGCTTTTTTACCTCTTTAAATATGGTGAAAAAGATAATCCTTGGGAAAAACTGGATTATAACGATGTTAAAAACATCAAGAAAAAGCTATCAGAACGCGTAGTCGGTCAAGATGAAGCCATCGAAAAGATTGAAAAGATCATCGTTAAAGCATATATGGGTTTAACAGGACTACATAAATCATCAAGTCGTTCGATGCCTAAAGGAATCTTATTCTTCGTTGGACCTACTGGGGTAGGTAAAACAGAGTTATCTAAAACTTTAGCACAATTCTTATTCGGTGATGATCAAGCATGTATTCGTTTTGACATGAGCGAATATGGGACTGACAACTCCGATCAAAAATTAATTGGAGCACCTCCAGGATATGTAGGATATGAGGAAGGTGGCAGATTGACAAATGCCATTAAGGAGAAACCTTTTAGTGTGATTCTTTTTGATGAAATTGAAAAAGCAGCAAAGCCTAATCCAAGAATTCTTGATATATTCTTACAAATCTTAGAAGATGGACGATTAACTGACAGTAAAGGTGAAACGGTCTATTTCAGTGAGAGCATTATTATATTCACATCTAACCTAGGTGCAAGTGAAGTTAAACCTTCATCTAATCATGAAGAAGTTGCTAAAGAATTTATCACAATTGTTAAAAACTATTTTGACAATGAAATCAAAAGACCAGAGCTTCTTGGCCGTATAGGATATAACAATATTGTGCCGTTTAATTTCATTCAAGATAAAGAATTTATGATGAAAATTGCCCGCTCTAAACTTAGACCAATCCAAATAGGTATACTAGAAAAATATCGTATAGATCTTGTGTTTGAAGATGAACTTAAGTTTGTAAACTATATTCTAAGCGATGCAGACATAACCAAAGGTGGTCGTGATATTCTAAATGCTATTAATGATAAATTGCTAGATGAACTTGCTATGTATTTATTTAAAAATAAACAAGAACTTGCCGCACTTAAAGGTCAATCAATATTAGTTAAGACAAATCAAAAAGGATTGGAATTTAGTTTTGAAGTCGAATGAGATGTTGTTTAATGTGGCAAGAATCAATTTATGTACCGAAGCAGAAGGTCCGCATAAAAGAATGGCGATTTGGTTTCAAGGGTGTACGATAGGTTGTCCTGGATGTTGTAATCCTGAACTGCAAGTGATGAAGCAAGCTCATATTATGACTTTGAATGAACTTGTAGAAATTGCGAGTAAATCAAAAGAAGAGAATGCTATTGAAGGTATCACTTTTTTAGGCGGGGAACCAACACTTCAAAAACATTTATCGGAACTATCAAATGAATTTAAGAAATTAGGACTTGGAGTGATTTTGTTTACAGGTTATAAATTTAAAAGTTTAAAACTATCATTAATCATGTCAGTAGACTTAATAATTGATGGGCAATTTGTTGAAAATAAGATTGATAAAGATAGAAACTTGGTTGGGTCTACCAATCAGACTTTTAATCATGTTAGTAACAGATATATCAATGATATGGATTGGTTCAATGTAAAAAGAGACTTTCGAGTCGATGTAAACGTTTCTGATGATTTATTAATCACAGGAGAGGTTATTTTATAATTAATCAATTATTAATTCAAAGTTTATAAATGATTACAAATAAAATAGGTGGTAAAAAATGAATATAGTCAAGTATTACGATGAAAGATTTCCGTTAAAAATTAATTCTAACTATGCTGAGAGATACTTTTCTGATGTGAAAAAGCATCCTAAAGAGTTTGCAATTCTAAAATCACTAGAATATATCGATGATGAACAAGTTATAAACGAATGGAAATCATGTTTATATCCATCAAACATATCTAAAGTTTCAGAAATTGCGTTTGAAAAAGCGAAATATTACCTATTATCATATTATCTTTGGAGTGAAGGTTATTTTATTAAGGATTTTCCTTCAGAACTTGATTCGTCTTTAGGTTTAGATAACTTTGCCAATAGAGTGTTATATGATGCGACAGCAATCAAGTACGGAAGAGAGTCTAATGGAAGTGTAAAATGGAAAAACCGAAGAACCTTAATTGATAGTCTTACTATAATAAAAAAAGAAAGTATAATCACCATAGAAGAAAAAGTGGATGAACTGATAAAAAATATATCAACTAGAAGTGCAAAGTTTGAACATATGGCTATAGATGAAAAATTGGAGAACATTCGAAATGCATATGATCACTTAGTTAAGTTATATGGTGGATTTGATAAAATTGATTATCTTAATGTATTTATGAGTTTTATAGAAGAATCTAATCTGAAAGATTTTTCAAAAAGACTACATGCGTTTAGACATGGAGACGGTGCTGCACTTTTGGAGAGAACTGTTTATACAGATCAAGAGAAAAAATACATGATAGAATTTGGAGTTATTGTCTTAAATAGATTATGGAATAACATCAAATAATTTCCGATAATCAAATTAATAGATGTGTTTGTATAAAAACAAAAAATCGCAAAAACAGTTTAACTTTAAATATAATGGGTGCTAAAAATCATACAGGGGTGCTAAAAGGTATCCCTGTAACTCTTTTACCACAAGTTAAGTATATAGGTTTGATACAATATGTATCAGGCCTTTTTTTTATGCAGATAGGGCGATATTCCCTATATGCCGTTTCCGTATATTCTAAAATGATATCAGCAGTGGTGTTTGTTCAGGACATATTTGAACAAACACACCAAAATGAAACTACAATTTAACGATTACCTTACAATTTAACGATTACTCAACAATTTACACGATTACAAAAAATTCATAATAGTCTAGATTTTATAAAATAAAGATTAGACAGGTTGTTAATATAATGTTTATAAAGATTTATGTTAATGTTTATAAAGATTTTCTTTCAAAAAGCACATTTAGTGCTATAATTAATACAAATATCGACATGATTGTTTTGATTAATTTTTGAAGGAGTGGATACACTATTAGAAGTTAGGCTATAGATGAAAATATTTATTTGACTTCTATTAAAATAATTAAAATATATTCTGCATATTTATAAATATGTAAAATTTATGAATTAGAAGACCAATATGAAGAAGAACTAGAAAATTTAATAACGATAACCGAAGAAGCTTTAAGGCTTCTTTTTATTAAGTATGTTATTAATTGATATTTAATTGTAAAAAAATGGGATTTATGCTATACTTAGACAGAATAAAAGCGTTTTATAATTTAAGTAGAGTGAGGTGTATATATGATAGCGAAGCAAACAAAATTCCCTATAAGTGTTCGCTTATTTTTTGAATCTGGTGATCCTTCTGGTATTTGTGAGTCATATATGGATAATTTTAATGGTATAGTACACAGAGTGCCACGTGCCTTTATAAACGCGAAATCATTAGTTAATGATAAATTGATAGAAGATGTATCACTTAGTTCTAGCTCGTTTGCTGCAGGATTCGTCTCTGGATATTCAAGAAGTGGTAATGAAGTATGGTTATCCGCAGATGGTATTAAACTAGGTGATTATATTAAACAAGTTGAAGAGTCTAATTTTTTATGAAAAACCAAATTGTAGAGAATGTGAAACCTTGCTGTATTTTTTCTTATGCAGATGCACCTACTGCTATCAAGCATTTTGAGTATGAGGTATTGGAGAACTTTGGTAAAATAGTATGTAATGAAGATGGAACAATTAAACATTATACTTACATTTGGGATAGGGGTGGTAGAAGTGCAGTTCGCTGTAAGAAATGCGGTGCTGTTTTTGTATACCAATGGACTGAATTTGATGGCTATTATTTAGGAAAGTCAGATGAATATTATGAGAATTATTTTTTAGTTAAAGATTTAGATGAAGCAATTTTATTAAACAATAATTATAGTGGGTTTAAATTAGAAATGGGATTTAAAGGATTAAAAGTTTGGACTATAGATGATGTTTGGCATTGGAATAAAGAAGATACAAAGTAGGAGCAAAAAAAAGTAATATTCCTACTAAAAAAATAAGTTTGAAAAAAGGAGTTTTATATGGGGTATTTTGATCAAACAATAAAAGATGTGTTAACTGAAATTGAAAATGGTAAATTATTTTTACCAGCTATTCAAAGGAAGTTTGTATGGAACGAAGAGCAAATTACAAAGTTATTTGATTCTTTAATGAGAGGTTACCCAATTGGGACATTTCTTTTTTGGGATATTGATAAAGAAAAGGATAATATCAAAGATTATGTTTTTTATGATTTTATTAGAGATTACCATGAAAGAGATTTTAATCAAAATCCTATAAGAGACACAATAATTAAAGACCAGTTTAAGGTTGCCTTAGATGGACAGCAAAGATTAACTTCACTTTATATTTCATTAATGGGTAGTTTGGCTACAAAAGAGCCCAGAAAATATTGGAGTAATGATGATGCATTCCCAAAAAAAGAATTATATTTAAATGTATCAAACAATATATCTTTAGATGATGAAGAAGAGGTTTATGAATTTAAATTTATTGATTCAAATAAAATAACTGATGATGGTAAGAAATGGTTTAAAGTTAAAGAAGTACTTAATTATAACAATACTACAGATTTAATGTTCTCAAAAGTAAAGGAAAATTGGCTGGACAGTGAAGTTAAAATGGTTAGTAATTTATGGGAAGTTATTTGTCATCTGAAATTCATTAGTTATTTTTCTATTGATGATGCCAATATGGATCAAGTTTTAGATATATTTGTTAGAGTAAACAGTGCTGGTACTGTACTATCAAAAACTGACTTGATCTTCTCAACCTTAACGGCTAAATGGCCTAAAGGTAGAGAGTTAATGGATACTTTAATAAAAAACATTAATAGACCAACTAGAAAGTTTTCATTTAATAATGACTTTGTAATGAGGACAATGTTATATGTTAGTGATTTGCCGATTAATTTAAAAGTTGAATCTTTTAAAGGTAATGTAACTGATATAAGAAAAAATTATAATAAAATCGAAAATTCTATAAAAAAGATGGTTGATATTATAGAACAAAATGGATTTTCTGATGAAAACATAACATCTTACAATGCATTGATACCGATTGTTTATTTCATATATAAAGGTGGAAATACAGATAAAAGCGAAAAGGAACTAATAAAATATTTTATTATTGCGCAACTAAAAAACTTATTTGGTGTTGCAAGCAATTCAGCATTAACTGAAACTAGAAGAGCATTAGTGGTTGACACAAAAACATATGAGTTAAAAACCAAATTTTTTGAAGTTAAGCAATTTCATAATATAAACTTAACTGGTGATAGAAACTTTAAGTTTGGAGATGATGAACTAGAAAGATTATTTGATCATTCTAAGGGGAAGTACACATTTATGATTCTTTCGTTATTGTACCCAGAAATCAAAATTAATGAAGTTGAATTTCATCAAGATCATATGCATCCAGTTTTTAGTTTCAAAGAAAGTAACCTATTAAATATCGGTTTCTCCAAAGAAGATATGAATGACCTTATACATATGAAAGATCAGTTGGCAAATTTACAACTTTTAAAAGGCCGAGAAAATGAAAGCAAAAATAAGTTACCTTTAGAAGATTGGATAGAAAAAGGAAATGATAAAGATAAATTTCTACCTAAAGGTGTTTCATTAAAACTAATTGATTTTAAAACATTCTACGAACAAAGAAAAAAACTTATGAAGGAACAACTTAGAATAGTTTTTGATATGGAGGATAGTTCTATTAAGGAAACGCATCATGAAGTATTACAATAAGCTTATTGTTGACAATTGTTTATGTATTTGTATCAAGATTTCA